>Ga0315905_10004425_pt1 | contig 14340 bp, 16 predicted proteins | sample LakEriMetagenome_5_FD_203522 | JGI IMG/M metagenome (GOLD analysis project Ga0315905, IMG submission 203522) | Freshwater fungal communities from buoy surface, Lake Erie, Ohio, United States - Buoy 4 MA121 | ecosystem: Environmental > Aquatic > Freshwater > Lake | place: USA: Lake Erie, Ohio... | reverse complement strand
CGGGGCTTTTGGTCAGCTCCCATTCGTACTTGAACAGATTGCTGAAATAATCGTTGGACCATTCGGCCGGGGTCGACGTCCAGGCGCCCTCGAGACCGCTGGTGATCGTGTCAGCACCATTTCCTTTGCCGAACTTGTTCTTCCAGCCGAGCCCTTGCTCCTCGATGCCGGCCGCTTCTGGTTCCCGGCCCACATATTCGGCCGGGTTGGCGGCCCCGTGGGCTTTGCCAAAGGTGTGACCACCGGCAATCAGGGCAACCGTCTCTTCATCGCTCATCGCCATCCGCCCGAACGTCTCGCGAATATCGCGAGCGGCGGCCAGTGGGTCAGGCTTTCCATTCGGCCCTTCCGGGTTGACGTAGATCAACCCCATCTGCACGGCACCGAGGGGATTTTCGAGTTGACGGTCGCCCGTGTAACGCTTGTCACCCAGCCATTCGCTTTCCGAGCCCCAGTAAACATCAATCTCCGGTTCGAACACGTCTTCGCGCCCGCCGGCGAAACCGAACGGCTTTAAACCCATCGATTCGAGAGCGACGTTGCCCGTGAGGATCATCAGGTCTGCCCAGGAGATGCTGCGGCCATACTTCTGCTTGATCGGCCAGAGCAAACGCCGCGCCTTGTCGAGGTTGGCGTTATCGGGCCAGCTGTTCAGCGGAGCAAACCGCAGAGTTCCCGAGGCCGCGCCGCCTCGACCATCGGCCACGCGGTAAGTCCCGGCGCTGTGCCAAGCCATCCGGATGAAGAACGGACCGTAGTGACCATAATCTGCCGGCCACCAATCCTGCGAATCCGTCATCAAGGCTCGCAGGTCTTTTTTGACCGCTTCCAGGTCGAGCTTCTTGAATTCCCCGGCATAGTCAAACTTCTCGCCCATCGGATTGCTCTGAGGCGAGTTTTGGTGCAGCACCTGAAGATTCAGCTGGTTCGGCCACCAGTCCCGATTGTTCATCGGTCCAACGTACTGGTCGTCAGTTGCCGGGGTCGCCTCAGGCTTGGCGGGAACACCCGTTGCAGCTGCCCCGAGTTTGGCGCCCGTGATCGGACAAACGGCGCCTGCCTCCAGATTGCCGTGTGGGTTTGCCGAATCCTGCGCCACCGCGTCCCGGGTAGCCGTGCCGAGCGACAGGCAGCCGCTCAACGCGAGCACGACCAGCCAACCGGCACCGCGCCCCGCCTGGCCTCTCTCCCCGCGGGTGGAATTCGTAATCTGTTTGGACATCGTTCTCTCCTTCAATAAAGTGCACCGGCCGAAAGCCATGTTGCTTTCGACCACAGCGAGTTGCATCAGAAAGCCGATCACTCAGCCCTCCGCTTCGTTTTATGCTTGATTCCCGAGCCAATCCCCGGGGCGCCCCGATTGGAAGCCTTCTTCCTTTTGGGCAGGCAGTCAGGGCAGGTTCCCCAATAGATCACTTCTGCTTCATCAATCCGATAACCGGAAAGTGAAGCGGCGCTTAAACAGGGCGCCGCCCCAACCGCGCAATCGACATCGGCCGTGTGACCACAGACCCGACAAATCACATGATGGTGATTGTCGCCAACACGGTCCTCATACAGCGCCGCGGAACCGGCAGGTTGAATGCGACGCAACAACCCCTTCTCCACCAGCAGATGGAGCGCATCGTATACGGCTTGACGCGAGATCGTACCGAGCTCCCTGCGAACCTCCTCAGCCACCGAATCGGCCGGGCAATGAGGAAACGCCGCGACCACGCGGAGGATCGCCAGTCGCTGCGCAGTTACCTGCATCCCATGAGTTCGCAGCAGATTGACTACATCGCGGTCCATCCCCACGTTTTAGGGCAATTCTGGACAATGTAAAGTAGTGGGAGCGGTCCAAAAATGTCGCAGCCCAAGACGCTCGCAGGGCAATTCAAGCGGACTAAGCGACGAGCGAAATCGCACAGCCAGGTTACTTCCCCGAACTCTGCAGCAAGACTCGAAAGCCGCAATCAATAGCAGCGTGGTCGGGGAGATGGCCCAACCGACTGGCCGATCGACAGTGGTTATCCCGGGAAAGAAAACTCCCACCGCGAACCACATGCTCCGTTCCCGTTTTGGGGCCAGTCGGGTTGGTCACTGGAGCCTGGTCGTAACGGCTTTGATAATGGTCGCGACACCACTCCCACACATTCCCGTGCATGTCGAACAACCCCCAACGATTTGGCTTGCGCCCCGCGACGGGATGCGTCACGTTGTCGGAGTTACCTTTGGACCAGGCAAAATGATGCAACTCGTCAGACTCCTCAACCGCAGCATAGGGACCAGTCGACCCAGCCCGACAGGCGTACTCCCACTCCGCTTCGGTCGGCAATCGATAGACTCTTCCCGCCGCTTTTTCTTGGGGCAAATCGCTGAGCTTTCGGCAAAACTCCATTGCATCCAGCCAAGTCACACTCTCGACGGGAAAGTTGCTGGCATCAGATTCCCGAACACTCCCAGCCTGAAAGTTGCTCGGGTTCTTGCCCATCACCTTCAGATACTGCGCCTGAGTCACCTCTGTCGAGCCGAGATAAAAAGGCGTAGTCAACGTCACTTCGTGTTGGACTTCATCCGCATGTGACCCTTCTTCCGCTTGCGGCGAACCCATTTGAAAAGTGCCTGCTGGAATCAAGACCAGCTTCATGCCGAGACTGTTCTCGACTTCTTGCGCAGCTTGCGCGAGGAGAGTTGATGCCAGACCGCAGAGAGCGATGGCAGACAGGACACTGAAGGATCGGCGGGCACACATGAGTTCAACTCCTCGGCCAGGCTGAATGTGCAAACAATCGACGCGTGGTTTGTCGAAGTCTAGTCTAACCTCCGCGATCGGTTTTGGCATGCTCTGAATGCGAGTCCGCTCGCCGCTACACCCACGCCGCCGATGCTCCCAGGGGCTTTTCCCCAAGCGAGGCAGAGGCTTGCTTCAAAAGCCCTCGCTCTATGCGGCTCGAACGCTATGCAAATCGAACGCTATGCGGCTCGAACACCGCGTGCCGACACTTCGGCCGCTGGTCGTACGACCTGGGACTGAGGGCATGTAACTTGGTCATCGCGCGCCAGGCCGTGATGGTGCCATCGCCTGCAGGCAAATTTCGCCCGGGAAATCCAAAAGACGCTCCGCCCCCCTGCTCCGTTGACCCACTCGCGGTTGAACGAGTCGAGAGAGCTCACTTCTCCCGACATTAGTACTGAAAGGCCAGAGTAGCGAGTGCTCCAAACCAAGTCTCGGGATGGTCGACCAGTTCCCGCAGGCCTCGGCCAGGCACAGACACCGCGAGCCCGGTCGTCAGGAACCAGTTGGGACTCAGCACCCGAAGATTCTCCAGATAAAAGTCGTCCGAAAGATGAGCATCCGGAACACCGCTAACCAGCGCCGGCTCTCCGCCGACGACCGCAATTCTACCCGCTTGGCCGAACTGGATCGGGCTGTTGATTTGATCTGCCCTGATGTGCCAGTAGTAAAAACTGAGCGTATCGCGCTGCGTCGGGTTGAGGCTGAACTGGAGCCGATGCAGCAGGACGTTGGAGTTCAGAAAAGAGAACGAACCGTTGCTTCCCGAGGCCCAGAGCGGCGGTGAGCCTTCGTAAAACAGTGGATCAAACTTTTCAAATTTGGCCGTGTTCGGATCGTCGCCTTGAAACGAACGGTAGGCGTAAACCAGCTTGGGCGTCATTGGCAACTGAGCGAAGAGATTGCCAATTTCTCCGCTGTAACCGTTGCTGGCCATCGCGATTCGATCATTCCACTGATAGGCGTAGTCACCGGCAAGATAGAGTCCGGCAAACGTCTGCGGCGCGGGCTTCCAGCGATTGAACACCTGAAAGGCGTTGAGACCCTCGCGGCCATTGGGCAAAAGCTGAACCGGAGCCTTCACGTAGGGAAATTCCGATTGAAAGACATTCAAGTACGCCAGACCGATGGTTTGGTCGGGCCCCGCAGACCGCTCCAGCTTTGCTCCAGCGAGCCTCGTTTTCGTGTCGCTGGATCGAAGTTCGTTCGGATTGAGATAAAAGCCATCGAGCGAAAACTTGCCGCGTTTGAGCTTGACCAACCCCGCCTCTTCCCAGGCCCGGCGGGCGAATGAAGTAACCGCTCCCCGCTCAAACCCATTCATGGCCCCGACGGAGATCAACATCCCGGAGCCAATCTTGTATTGCTGCCGCCCGTAAGAGACATCGAGCTGCGTTGCATCCGCTGAACCGAAACGCGCGCCCAGAAAAGCGTCTTCGATGGCGAACAAACCGCGATTGCCTTGCTCAAACACATCGAAACCGACAGTTCCAGAGCCGACGTAAGAGACCGCGGAATAGATCGCCAGTGACGGGTCAAAGGCAATGTCTGTGGTAACTGCCGGCTTGATCCAAAGCTCACCCCAAGCCCGATCAATTTCGTAGCCGGAGTCGGGCGCGTAGTCTTGGGAAAGGTTCCACCAGGAGCCAAGGGCGCCAGAAGACTGCGCGAGTCCGCTCAGTCCAAATTTGATTCTGGCTCGGTCGGAAGCGAACAGCAGCGGGTCAGCGGGCGGTTGAGGTGAAGCGGCAGCCAACGCCGGAGGAGTTTCTCCTTGGGCTGGTGTAATGATCGGCGGGGTGGTGAGCGGAGGTGGCGGGGACAGCGCGGCGGGAGTCTCGGCACGGCCAGTGTCTTGGAAATGGAGCCGCGGGTATTCTGAGGTTTGGGCAACGAGGAGGCTTGCCTCTCCCGCCAAAATGATCGCCGCTAGCGTCAGGAAAAAGGGTGTGCCTGAGAGGGGAAAGCGGCACATGAACAATTTCCTCAACCCGACGGCAAAAAAGCGGGACCGAAACCTGTCATTCGTCAAAATCGGTACAATTTGCCAGGCTACTTTATTTGAAGTCATGCACGTGGCCGTTTTTCAGCCCCCTGAAACGGCAAGAGGCCCGCAACCGCACCTATTCGCCTGTCAATCGAGACAGGGGTTTCGCTCACCTGTGGCCCCCCATCCGTGGCCGGCATGCTTTCAACGAACAGGAACAAAACGATGACCGTGACTCGCCGAATTAGCTGTTTGCTGCTGGGATTGATTGTCGCTGGAGCTTGGGCGGATGAAATCAAACGAGCGGAATCAGTCACCCCATCCCTGGCAACGGCAGACCGCCCCAACATCCTCCTGATCATGCCGGATGACGTCGGGTACTGGAATGTCGGAGCCTACAGCCACGGCATGATGGTCCCGACTCCCAACATTGACCGCATTGCCAAGGAGGGTTTGCTGTTCACAGACCACTATTCCCAGCCGACGTGCACTCCCGGTCGGGCTTCCTTGATCACCGGGCAATTGCCGATCCGGACAGGCCTGACAACGGTTGGGATGGCGGGGTCGCCAATCGGCTTGGACGGCCGCGACCCGACCCTGGCCGAAGTCCTCAAGCCGCTGGGCTATCGCACTGGGCAATTCGGCAAGAACCACCTCGGGGATCGGAACGAACATTTGCCGACCGTGCACGGTTTTGATGAATTTTTTGGCAATCTGTACCATCTCAACACGGAAGAGGAGCCTGAACTCGGGGATTGGCCGAGCGACCCGGAATTCAACAAACGATACCTGCCTCGCGGCGTTTTGGATTGCCGCGCCAGCGAATCCGATGACCCGACGGTCGACCCTCGATTCGGACGGGTAGGCAAACAGACGATCAAGGATACCGGTCCGCTGAATACCAAGCGGATGGAAACGGTCGACGAGGAGTTTCTGGCTCGCACCCAAAAGTTTATGGCCGAGTCTGCGAAGGCCAAGCAACCGTTTTTCGCCTGGTTTGCTCCGACGCGGATGCACATCTACACCCACCTCAAGCCCGAGCACGCCAAGCTGGCAAAGCCGTACTCCTCCGAGATGGACATCTATGGCAGCGGGATGATGGAGCACGACATGCATGTGGGCAAACTGCTGGAAACGCTGGAACAACTGCAGGTCGCCGACAACACGATCGTGATCTATACCACGGACAATGGCGCCATGGCGTCGTGGTGGCCGGATGGTGGCACAACGCCGTTCCGCTCGGAAAAAGCGACTACCTGGGAAGGAGGCGTCCGCGTTCCGATGTTGATTCGCTGGCCTGCCCGCATCCCTGCTGGCACGAAGTCCAACGGCATTCAGGAGCACCAGGACCTGTTTGTGACGCTGGCCGCCGCGGCCGGCGTGCCGAACATAGCTGAGCAGCTGCGGGAATCACACCGGGTCCACATCGATGGCGTGAATAACCTTGAGCATTGGACCGCGGGAGCGCCTTCCGCGCGGAACATCGTTTACTACTACAACGAGAAAGAATTGACCGCGATTCGGATTGGCAATTGGAAGTCACACCTGCAGGTCCGGGATGGCTTTTTTGATTACCTTCGGCCTGCGGCCCTGGTCTTCAATCTGCGAATGGACCCATTCGAAAAGCATGATGGCCAGAAAAACAATGACATCGCGATGAAGCTGGGGATTGCCTGGGGTGGCCAGATGCAGGATGCGCTGAAGGCCCACTTGGAGACTTTCGAAAAGTTTCCACCGCGTCAAAAGGGCGGCTCGCTGCGCCCCGGCGGTGAATAGAGCGCAGAGGAGAAGCACCGGTCCGCCCGCCCCGCAGCGTTGATGTCGTTCTAGCGCCCCCAGTCATACCAACGAGCGGCTTGCTCGTTGGTTAATCCTTCCGACTGCGAATGAATGCTGCATTCCGCGACATGCTGAATGGCAATGATGGCGACAACGTCATTTTCTCAAACGTGGCTGAAGCCCAATTCGGCAACATGACTAGCGGCGCCGGAACCGACAGGCTACAGCGCACGACGGATGGTGGGCAAGGCAATCTTGTCCTTAACGGATTCAGCTCAAGCAATGGCATCGAACAGGTCAACCTCGACGCGGGAGGCTCGAACCGCGGCATTCAGGGCGATTCCGGCGATAACGTTCTTGACTTCAGCGCACTGGCGTTCCTCTCTGGTGGCGTGCTTGGGCTCGACGGTGATGACACGAACATCGGCATTCTGAGTCAGGCTGGCAGCTACAACGGGGGAAGTGGCAACGATGTCATCATTGGTGGCAACTTGAATGACACCATCACCGGTGGCGCAGGCGACGACACGCTCACTGGCGGAAACGGTGCCGACACATGTGATTATGCTGTGGGCGACGGACTGGATACGGTTAATGACTTTTCCAATTCCGGAGACACCCTGATCGTCCCGCACCGTCCAGTGACTTCCGATCCAATTCAAAACGGACTTGACGTTAACGTTTCCGTCAACTCGTCGCTGGCAATCAAGCTCAAAGACGTTTTCCTGAGTTCTCTCGCTTGGGACCTGTCGCTTGGACGAATTCGTCGGGTCTAACGGTGGCTGGCAACTGTTTCAGTGGGGTCCTCAACGGCTCGCTCTTGATTCAAGTGAATCTCGATTAACTTAATCGGCCGAGGCTTCAGCCCCGGCCGGTTTTTTTATTCAAAATCCCCAGACGGCAAATGAAGACCATCCTCCTCGCAGTCCTTGAGTCCAGCCAATCTCCTTGGGCCCGCGAGCGACTTTTACTTGCCCCGCACTCCTTCACTCTGCAACTAACGAAGGCAAATCCTTGCCCGGCCTCCCAATCGCGGGAGCCTCTCGGTTTCCCCTGTGTCAGACTGCGCCTGGTGGTGAAACTGACGGAGGATGAAAGATCGGTGGACAACAAAAGCTTCTATGCCAAATAAGCCCGAGTTCCGAATGGTGTCAATCGTCAGAACCGTACGCTCAGCCCAATTGGCCGATAAGTAGGGTATAGCCGTCCAAATCTTGCACCCTCAGTTCACCTTCAGGCATATAAAACGGATGACAAATCCGGTAACAGGCCCTCCGTTCCGGCATGTGCCCCTCATCGCCGCGCTTTCGAAAACCTGGCGGAACGCCACCATCCTCAAGCCCCTCGGCGAGTAGATGCTCTCGCAAACCGTTTACATCATTCGAGTACATGTAAAACAGAACCGCCTGTTGGCTGGGAATGATCGGGGCACTGGCTCGCGTCAGAAACAATCTCGCCGTTCCGGAATTCATTCCGGCGAAATTGGTAACTCCATCTTCCCGCTTGTAACGACTGTCGCACTGGAACCCAAGCAAAGCGTAGAACTGCTCGGCCGCATCCACGTCCGAGACATGAACCATGGCCACGCAATCGTTGACGCGAAGTCGGCTGGGGCAACTTGCTTTGGAACCAAAAGGGTTGGACATCTCTGCCGCTCGAAGTTTGCCTGAGGAAACGGTTTCATGAGTTTAACATAGGCCGATTCCCGTCTGGAGAATGGGGGGAGTTCACCGGGCTGCAGGGCAACGGCAGAACAAACAGTGCAGAACCCCGGGAAAATCAATTGCAATGTCAACTTTGTCGCAGTTATCACCCCTGGAACATCACGGTCCGAACACGGGTGAACTTCTTTTCTGAAGGAAGGTGCGATGACCGAGTCGTGCAGTGGGAAACGCTATGTAATCGCTGGCGGCAGCGGTTTTCTTGGTGTTTCGCTGGCTGAATATCTGGTTTCCCTCGGCGCATCGGTGACAGTCCTGACTCGTCGACCGCAGCCCGCTCGACCCGGTGTCGAAGCGGTCCGCTGGGATGCTCGTTCATCCGGTTCATGGTATCAAGTCCTCGACCGCGCAGACGGATTGGTCAACCTCGCGGGGCGCTCAGTCAATTGCATCAAGACCCCGGATCACCAAGATGAGATCCTGCGCTCGCGAGTAGAATCGACTCGGGCTTTGGGCGCAGCGCTGCGGGGTTTGAATTCGCCGCCGCCAGTCTGGGTGCAAATGAGCACGGCTCATCTTTATGGCGACCCGCCGGAGTTGGTTTGCGAAGAGGATGCGCCTCCCGGTTATGGGCTGGCCCCGACAGTGGCCAAAGCTTGGGAGGCGGCGCTGGACGAGAGCCTGTTGCCCGAGCAGCGCGCGGTGGTTCTGAGGACTGGATTTGTGATCGGTCGCGACCGGGGTGCAGGGAGCGGAGCGCTCGGGACACTCGGTTGGCTGGCCCGCTGGGGGCTCGGCGGACGCGTCGGCTCGGGGAAGCAAGGCATGAGCTGGATTCACGAACTCGACATGAACCGCCTGTTCGTCCGTGGCTTGACGGATTCGCAGATGCGCGGAGCATACATCGCCTCGGGACCGAATCCCGTATCCCAGGTGGAATTCATGCGACAGTTGCGGAAGGCGATGGGAATGCCGCTCGGAATGCCGGCGTTCGAATGGATGGTGCGGATCGCCGCGCCACTGTTGCTGCGAACGGATCCCGAATTGGCCCTTTACGGTCGCTACGTCCGTTCCCGCCGCTTGGCCGAAGAGGGCTTTGAGTTTCGCTTTCCCCAGCTGGCCGCTGCCCTGGCAGAGATCTACTCGAAAAACGGAGTGGCTTGAGCCAACTTCCAAGCCCGGCAGCTGGCCCTATTCAAGCATTGCCAGCCCCCTGCCTCCCCCCCAAGCCCCGGTCTGCTGCTGGCTGAACACCGAGCCAGTGGCGAGTTTGGTGCCCAGTCCCCACGGCAAATCGTACAGGAAAGAACCAATTCGGGCACGAACACCGCTCGGCCGGTGAAGCGCATTACGGACCTTGCCCGATAGAGCCGCCGACAGCAATCTGAAATGCCCATCAAAACCATGCGGCACCTCAAGATCAGGAAGTTGCAACGGACTCATGAGAGCAATCGAATCAGACAAAGGCCGAACGCAGGGTTTCGAGGTTTGTATGGATTTCAAAATCTGCTTGGCACGGTGCTCGACTGCTCGACTGCTCTCGGCCCTGCTCTCCGTTGACCTTCGGGAAAGGGAGACCGTTGCATTGAGCCGTACGGAGGACAGGAATTCAAACCCAACCCCTCAATTCCTCGAAACGATTGAACTCGGCGCCCAGCGTTCCTGCAATCATGGCGTCGCCGCAGACAAATGCTAGCTTTGGGTCAAAAACAAGAAGCTTCGACCACGCACCGGGATACGCACCTCAAGAGAATTCCGCAGCGAGTCGATATCCAAACTAAAGTTCCAGGTCCGGTGGGCCGAGAGTTCGCAACTGTCTCGGACTCTCCAGCCTCGACCGCTCCCCGCGGAGGTTCGTCATCCAACCGAGACCATCATGAAGCGACGAATTCTAGCCTTGGTCTTTTGGTTGCTCGCGTTGCAGCTTCCATCTGAATCAAGGGCTGCCTTTGCGTGTCAGGTCTCTGCTTCCCTGTCGGATATCCCGCCGGCCTCAAGTGTGGAGGACACAATTGGCTGCGTTGAGCCCTACCAGAAGGGGTTGCTGCAATCCGCCTTTGAGCAATCCAGACTCGGCGGTCTTCTTGGCCAGAGACGCATCCAAATCTCCGGATGGACCGAGGCCTCCTACACCGCCAGTTCGATCTCGTCGAATCAGTTGCCGCTGGGCTTCAACTACCTGGCGAACGACTTCTTGATTCAACAAAACTGGCTGCGGGCAGAGCGTCCAATTGACACCGAATCCGAATCTCGATCGTGGGGCTTCCTCGCAGACACGATCCTGCCTGGTACGGATTATCGGTTCACGCGAGCCAGGGGTATCGGCGACAGTCAAACGGGAGTCTACGGAATCGATCCGGTCCAATTTTACGCGCAGATCTACTTCCCCAACGTCGGCCGAGGTCTCGACCTAAAGGTTGGCCGATTTTTCGGACAGTATGGAGTCGAGAGTATCGCCGCCCCGGATACGCCATTTCTGTCTCGTGCCTACAACTTCATTTACAACCCGTTCACTCACACGGGGCTGCTCGCAACGCTGCAGGTTTCAGAGGGATGGCGGGTGCAGAATGGAATTGTGACCGGGAGCGATGTCTTTTTTGACTCGGCGGCGGAGCCGACCTACGTTGGCAGCGTCCGCTGCGAGACTGCAGACCAAAGGAGCAGCCTTCTGCTCGCAGTGATTTTGGGTTCCGGGGAGTTCAATCAAGCGGAGAACTTTTCGAATCCGCGCATCTTCGATTTGGTTTTGACACGAAACCTGAGCGACAGACTGACCTACAAGCTCGATTCGTTGTACGGTTATCAGGAGAGCATTCCCGGCATCGGGGCGGGCCACTGGTTTGCCATTGTGAATTACTTGACTTTCGACTGCAGCCGAAGGGCGCAAGGGAATTTTCGGTTGGAGTTTTTCGATGACTCTGATGGAAACCGGACCGGATTCAAGGGGCTGTATACGGCAGTGACCACCGGGCTGACCTGGAGGTTTTCCCAGTGTTTGATTGTTCGACCCGAAATTCGGTACGACAACAATGACTCCAACGATGCCTTTGAGGGGCGTTCTGATCTATTTACCGGATCGCTGGATGCGATTCTGCGATGGTAGCAACAACAATTGCGAGGGAAATCGCTCGCCATCATCCACCTTCCAAGTTTGAGCCAAAGTCCAAGAGGCCGCGGCGGGAGCGGGGAGGCTTGCACAACGCACGACATTGCTTGACTCTACTTTTGGCCAGCGACAAGCGTGGACTTCGTCCCGATTAGTAGGCAGTCCAGCCACCGTCGGTCGCCATTGCCAGCCCCGTCAAGTTGGAGGCTTCGGGGGAGAGCAAGAACAAGATGATCGCGGCTTGCTCCCAAGGCGTTGACCCTCTTTTGTTCGGATCGGCGATTTGAAGGAGGCTTTGCGACTTAGCTCCGGCCATTGATGACCCACCGCCCTGCTCCATCATCCACTTCACGAACTCGTAGGCTCGGGTGACCATCGGCGTGTCCGTCTGGGCCATATTTACCGAGTTCACCCTGATTCCATGCGGTGCGTAATCAATTGCTGCATTCCGGGTTAAACCAATCACGGCATGCTTGCTTGCCGAGTAAGCTGGATTTCCGGGCAGACCGGTCAGGCCGGCGATGGAGCCGATGTTGACAATCGCGCCGCCCTGCCCTTGGGCAAGCATCTGCCGTAGCTCAGCTCGCATCGACAGGAACAGGGATGTGATGTTGTTGGCGAAAACGGTATCCCAATAGGCGTTTCGCAGCTTGTGGGCTTCGTCGATGACCACCAGATCCCAAGGTCCCCTAGCTTTCCAAAGTTCACCGATGCGATGGTCGAGCCATTCAAGGCATCGGTCCCAAGGCCCGGCAAGTGACTGCTTGGCTAATCGCAAGGATTCGGCACAGGCCAAAAGACTAGCGATAGCCCCGTCATGCGTGACATGCTGCGATGCGTGGGAGAATTCCAGAAGACGATCTTCGGGTGAGAACGCAGCTAATTGAGCCGGGTCGAATTCCGGATCCTTTGTCGACTTCTCGATGGCGGCGTGATATGGAAGTATGAATCCGTCCTTGAAATCTGGGCGGATTACCATTCCAGGTAATCCTGCATGCCAGCTTTTTCGAATCGCTGCCGAATGCGACGCATCCAGTCGTTGAGCGTCGTGCGAGGAATGCCCATCACTTCCGCGATTTCCACCACCGTTTTCGATTTCCGCAGCTCGAGCATGGTTCGCCAGGCGTCCGGCAGCGTGGACATCACCGCGGCCATGTCCAGCGCCAATTCGTTGAGATCCTGCTCGCTGCGACGCTCGCGACCGAGTCGGGCATCGAGCTCGCGATCGCCGATGGTTTGGGACAACTCCGTCGGCCCTTCGTCGGTGATCTCGATCGTCACGTTGAGTGATGTGATCCGTCGATAGTCGCGTTTCTCCGCCTTCTTGTTGCGAAGCATGTTGGCGACGTACCGCTCGACAACGGCCGTGACGAATTTGTTGCGATGAGCAACGTCCGGATTGAATCTTGGCAGGCTCTGCAGCACGCGAGCGAACAGTTCCTGTTCGAGGGACTCGCGGTCCTGCAAAGTGAATCCAGCGCGACCGATCAACTGGTTGACCTTGCGCTTGATAATGCCGCGGATGAAACGATCTTCACTGGGATCAAAGGGCATCCGCAACCTGGGCGCGACGGACCCGAAGATTCAGTTCTATGCCGAGATCAAGAAGATCGAGGAACGCCTCGCCGATGCCGCGGTCAAACTCCACTCGTTCATCGTTTCGAATACGCCGTCGCATACAATGCGGCTGTTATGGGGAGTCGAGAAGGCCGAAATGCAGCGCCGGCATGTACTGTTTCAGGAAGAGGATAAGGCGACATACGTTCGATCGATGCTGGAGCTTGCGATCCAGTGTTCTACAGCGGGAGTTTAATCACTGGGGGTAGGCACCCGCTTCGTACGTTCGTTTTTTCATTTTGTTCACCTGACATTTTAGCCGGCCGCACAGCGGAGGCGATTGTGGGCGACGCCGATTATGGCGCGACTCGCATCGCCTCCGCTTTTTCGTTGGCCTGCATTCCCTTCGCCACTCGTCGTGTGCCCACGCCACCCGCTCCTCGCCGGCGAGGAGTTTTTAATCATGGCGAAGGCCAGTTTGAGTGTTGAACAACTCGCTCCCAAAGCGCCGATCGGAGTTTGTCCTTCAAGCTCTTCGTCAAGTAGCGATATTCGACGCAAGGTGCTACATGCGTGACGCGATGCGACCGCGAAGCGGAACTCGTTGTGGGCGTTTCTACGGACGCGACCATGACGAAATTGACGGACCCCGACGAACTCAGTCGCGATGAGCAATCGCGAGTCCTAGAGTTGCTTGTTGAAACGGTCACTGTTTCTAAAGCCAGCGTCGACATCCATTTCCGCGCCAACGGGATCGAACAGATCGTCGGTGAATTGAACCCAATGAGCGAGCGAACAGATGGCTAAAGCGAAACGACCAAAAGCGAAAAAATCCGACCAACCACTTGAGGAAGATCTGAGCGCCGAGAACCTTGAAACAACGTTCGCGGTGTCCGATAGCAAAATCACCGTGCGCCGGGATGGTGGCAAGGTGGTGGTTTCCGTTCCCGTCAGGTTCTATCGCCGCAATGGCCGGCAGATGATCTTGGCTGACAGTATCGAATCAGAGTCCGACTTGGACGAGTCTGGATTGCCAAATAACGCTCTTCTTACCGCCATAGCTAAGGCGTATTCGTGGCAGGATCAACTGGAGTCCGGTGAGTTCGAGGACTTGGAAGACATCGCCAAAGCGAATGGTGTCGACCGCAGCTACGTTGGGCGAATGCTCCAGCTGACTTCGCTAGCCCCGGATATCGTGGAGTCGATTCTTGCGGGCCAGGTATTTGCCGACATCAGCCTACGCCATTGTCGGAAAGGCGTTCCAGCTTCGTGGGATGAGCAACGTCGAACATTGCTTCCGACGGCATAGACAGATCTGTCGACTAGCCAAGATCTTCTTCGAAGAAGTCATTCGAGACTTCCTTGAGACTGTAAGTGCCAATCGTCGAGACTCCGACGTCATGTTCGATCATCAATTGGGCCAGTTGCTTGCCATTGATGAGCACAACGCGTTTGCCTTCAATACGGTCCACGA
>Ga0315905_10004424_pt1 | contig 14344 bp, 14 predicted proteins | sample LakEriMetagenome_5_FD_203522 | JGI IMG/M metagenome (GOLD analysis project Ga0315905, IMG submission 203522) | Freshwater fungal communities from buoy surface, Lake Erie, Ohio, United States - Buoy 4 MA121 | ecosystem: Environmental > Aquatic > Freshwater > Lake | place: USA: Lake Erie, Ohio... | reverse complement strand
ACATATTGTAAATTTGGGTCACGGAGTCTATCCCGATATTGATCCAGAAATGGTCAAAGTATTTATAAATACCGTTAAAAACTATGAAATTACAAACCACGCCAATTCGTAGCATTTTAGTTGCTTGCGCATTCCTTTCACTGACGACAGGTGTTTTTGCTCAAAAAGGCAAAAAGACCAACGAGAAAGAAATCATCAACATTACATTCGAAGGTGCCTCCGACGAACTCTCAGAGCTCAATGGCATAGATGCCGCAGGTAAAGGCATTAGCTCACCAACAGAAATCAAAGCAGATTTATTTTCAAAATCAGCTACCGGCGATATCGGTATCCCCGCAAATCTATACGGTTCAGAAGAACCATCGACAGAAAATGGTGGTAACGTTTATGCAGGTATCGTTGCCTATAAGCCAGGCAAATTGGCTGGTGAGCGTTCTTACATCACCATTCAGCTCATGCAAGGCAAAGAGCCTGTTACACTTAAAAAAGGACTTACTTATTGTGTTGAATATGCGGTTTCGCTCGGCGAATCTTCTAAATTTGCCTGCAACAACCTCGGTGTATATTTTTCCAAAGAGACTCCGGGCAATGGCGAGGCAGGTGCTATTTACCAAGCCGGTGATCACGTTGTCAAGTCTCAATTGAATAAAATCTATAACGGTTTCTTTGGTTGGGAAAAAGTATGCAATACTTACACTGCAAAAGGCGATGAAAAATACATCACCATCGGCAACTTCGATCTCAATGACAAAACGTTGTTTCAGCCAGTTAAAAAACCAAAAGATTCAGAGGCAGATCCGCTCACTCACGCTTATTACTACATTGACAACATTATCGTTCGTTTGGTTGATAGCCCTTCAGAGTGCGCTTGTTACAACACAAAGCCCCCTAAAATCGAAGACAACTTCTCTGCTTTAGTTTTTGACAAAACGCCAGAGATCAACGACAAAATGACCGCTGACAAAAAAATTGCAGCTCAAACAATTTACTTCAGACAAGGTAAATCTTCTCTCACAGAGAACGCACGCGTAAACCTTGATTTCATCATTGCCCAGATGAATGCAAATGAAACCATGAAAATTGAAATTACAGGCCACAACGATGATCTAGAAATCAAAGCTGGTGCTGAAAACGAAGATTACCTCGACATGGATCGCAAGCGCGTAGCTGCAGTAGTTAAATACTTTACTAACAATGGCATTTCAGAAGAGCGTTTGATTAAATCTCATAAATCAAACACAGTTCCAAGCCCGGAGGTAAGCGAAGGCGACGAGCCAGAAGATATTTATGCTAAAAACCGAAGAGTAGAATTTAGAGTAAAGCTATAAAATTCTAAAGCAACTAAATGATTCATAAAAAAAACCGCGGTATTTCACCGCGGTTTTTTTTATATTAAAAATCAATGGAGCAACAACTTAGCTTAAGGTTTTCAGGAAAGGGTAGAGCCTTTGTGTGGGCAAACCCATTACGTTAGTGTATGAACCGCGTATTTCTACAATTCCGATGTGCCCAATCCAGTCTTGGATACCGTAAGCACCCGCTTTATCCATTGCTTGGTGTTCTTCTATGTAATGAATGATATCTTCTAACTTGAGTTCCTGAAAACGCACTGTTGTACAATCTACTAGTTGGTGTTCGCCAGCTGCATCTTTGATCACTACACCTGTATACACTTCATGCGTCTGACCAGATAATTTTTGCAGCATTTCTATTGCGGCGGCTTTGTTTTTTGGTTTTCCTAGAATTTCACCGTTTAAGTAAACGACTGTATCTGCGCAAATCAATTTTTCCTCTGCAAGGATTAGTGGCCAAATAGCAGCAATTTTCTTTCTGCAAATTGACAAAACCAGTTCTTCGGGGCTCAGTGTTGGGTCAAATGATTCATCGGCGTCTGCCGTCAGGACCCTGAATTCAAAACCGAGTTCGCTTAATAAAGACTTTCTTCTAGGAGAAGCAGATCCGAGTACTAATTGCATATTAAAAATATAAACAAGTGAGTCCGAGAATGAGCGCAATTGTTGGTAATATACGCAAACGCTTTTCAAGGAATTGAGGAGCAATGAAATAAGCCGCAAGGCCAATTAAAAATAGCATTTCTAATGAGCCCAGAACAATCTGTGTGTAGATACTAGGTAACTCAAAATCAGTCATAAACCTGAGCAATACGAATAATACCGCCGGAAGTTGTAGAATGATCAAAGCCAATAAACTTGATTTTTGGGCACCAATCTTTCTTGGAATGGTGTGTGCATCAATGAGGCTGTCTCCAGGGATGTCTCTAATGTCCTTGATGATTTCGCGGCTTAAATTGATAAAAAAGGCACAAATCGCCACAAAGTAAACAAAGCGATAATCCAGAAAAGTTGACCATGTTTCTTCCCGATACGGAGAGAAGGAAGCACTGCGCTCATTGAGCACTTGAAAAAACCAACTCGAAAGAAAAAGTACCAGGCCCGGTAGCGCAGCCAACACTGCGGTACCCAATAAGAGTTTGCGTTTCCAGTAAGCACTATAAAACCATAAGAGATTAATGCTCAATAAATGAACAAAAATAAAGAGTAGGGTATGGTAGTGCCAAGATAAAATGACCGCCATTAAGAATCCGAGAATATTTAAGATCCAATTTGCTAAAATTGCCCAACGTTTGGCCATATATTTAGTAAGGATCAGTTCTTCTGGTTTGTTGATTCGGTCTGCTTTGAGGTCAAAGTAATCATTGATGATGTGCCCGGCAGCCGCAATAATAAGCGTAGAGCAAATCAGTAAGCCATAATGGAAGGCGTGAAAATCAATCACCACATATGGATTTTCTTTGTGCAAGAAATAGGCTACGCCTAACATGGCAAGGAGTATCGCCAAAAGATTTTTGACTCTGATCAATCTAAAAAATGGGATCATGGCACTATTTTATAACAGGTTCGACGATTTTTCTGGTGGGCAGCTGCAATCTGTTTTGGGTCTTTTAAATTAGCGATGGCCTCATTGCTAATGATGGCTTGGGTAGAGCCGTATCCTTTGTAGGAAAGTCGATTAGCAGCGATGCCTTCATTGACTAAAAAGTCAAAAACAGCTTTAGCACGTGCCTCCGACAAGGCGAGGTTTTTGGCTGCGTCACCTTGGCTATCTGTATGGCCTTGTATTTCTATTTTGATGGCAGCATTTTTTTTCAAGTATTGACTTAAATTGAGCAATTCGATCTTAGATTCAGGTCTTAGGGTTGCTTTCCCTAGATCAAAAAAGACATTATTAAGGATGTTTTCGGCGACTGAATTCATTGGATTGAGTGGCATATCGAGTTGATAACTTTGCGCGTTCTCGATGTTTGTGAAGTCAAAATTCAATGAAAATGGCAAATAGCCAGGATGATTTACCAAGACAGCATAGCTCCGATTGATCGGAAGAGGTAATGTAATTTTACCGTCGTAAGCATCGGCCAAACCATCAAAGACTTTTTGTCCATTCGATAGGTCTGTAAGTTCAACATGGGCAGCAAGTTTCTTACTATTGCTCGCGTCAAATGCAGTGCCTTCAAAATAAAAGGTTTGATCTGCCTGCAGTTCTTTGGGTAATTCAAACCAATAGATATCGAGGCCACCATAACCGCCTTGTCTGTCCGAGGCAAAAAAAGCGATATCTCCTTGCGCCGAAACTAATAAAGAGTTTTCATCGAAACGCGTATTAATGGGGTAGCCCAGGTTAACGGGTTTACTCCAGTTGCCTTGTGCATCTTTACGGCTCATGAATAAATCAGAACCACCTAGGCCGATGTGGCCACGAGAAGCAAAGTAAAGCGTTTTGCCATCAGGGTGAATTTGCACAGACTCTTCATTTGAAGCCGTATTCACTGCATTTGAAAGTCGTTGCGCCTCTGACCATGTGCCGTCTTCGCGTAAAAATGCCACATAAATATCACTATTGGCACGACCATCTTTAGACCTTACGGCCCTGATAAAATAAAGCACTTGTCCATCAGCACTTAAAGAAGGTTGTGTTTCCCAATTAGCAGTATTGACGCCCCCTGGTAAATTGATTGGTGTAGTCCAGCGGCCATTTTCTTTGTGTGTAATAAAAAGATCGCAAGACCCTTTTCCAGCACGATTGCCACCATAGTTTACGCCCGACGGATCTGTACAAGCTACGAAAATAATCGTTTTGCCGTCTCCTGAAATAGTGGGTGCGCCTTCGTTCCAGGTCGTATTGATGTTTGACGGCATAGACTTAGCGAGGGTCCAGACATTGGCTTTTGGGTCAAATGTAGAAACATAGCAATCTTCTTGTTCGTCCTTGTGGCCGTCTTCAATGGTTGGCAGGCGTCTTGTAAAGAGTAATTGCTGGCCATCTACTGTGAGAGTAGGGTAGTATTCTGGAAAGGGTGTATTGATTCCTTCACCTGCATTTTTAGGTTCGAATGGCTTCGGATTACCGATGGCTGCAACTGAAAATTCAGCGCATGCTTTGATTTGATACGCTTGACCTTGCAATTTTTCATTGGTATTTGGGTTTCTTAAAAAAATATCGATGGTCTGAAGTGCATTCTTATAGTCGCCGATGGTGAGTTGGCATACGGCCAAATAAAAGTGGGTACTGCCGCTCACACTATGCGTCGGGTCAATTTCTAATGCTTTTTGATAACAAGTTGCCGCCTCGGCGTATTTGCGTTGGTATTCTAAAAATTCAGCCTTGAGAAGGTAGGCTTCCCAAAAGTTAGGATCTTTAGTAAGTGCTGTGTTTAATAAACGGATTCCTTCTTCGTAATTGGGCGCACCAGTTTGTGGATTGCGCATTTCGGTCGGGGCTTTTTGACCTTTTTCAAATAGTTTAATTGCTTTTTTACTTGAACTAGAGTAAGGAAATTGTGCAAAAACCGAAATTTGGAAGAAAAGAAAGGTAAAGGAGAGTGAAATTAGAAACCTCATGGAATTTGCATGTATTTATGCGTCTGTAACGAGATTTTCCATTTTTTGTTGCGTTTGATATAGTCGATAATGAGGGGTAAGAAGCGTTCTTGTTTCTCCCATTCTGTTTGTAAGTACAGCTCACACCCATCGGAGACTTTAGCTGCGTGCTGTTCGGCCCATTCGAAATCAGAGGGGTGTGCAATCACTACCTTAAGTTCTTTTGCAAGGGTGTACGCTTCATCTATTGGTGCCTTGAATTTTTTAGGTGAGAAGCAATACCAGTCAATATGACCCTTCAACGGATGTACACCCGCTGTTTCTATGGCAATTTCATAGCCATTTTGTTGCAGTGCAGTGGTAAGCGGGCGCAGATCGTGCATTGTCGGTTCACCACCTGTGATGACCACGAATTCAGTAGGGGTTTGCCCTACAGCATCAATAATATGGTCTATTGTGAGGTATTGATCTGCAGAGATATCCCAGCTTTCTTTGACGTCGCACCAAACACAACCCACATCACAGCCTGCCAAACGGATAAAGTAGGCGGCTCTTCCGCTATGTTTGCCTTCACCCTGCAGGGTGTAAAAGTGTTCCATGACGGGAAGGGTAGACTGCTGAATCATTTGGTAAAGTTACCTAAAATGTTATATTTGTTCTAAATCTTACCAATGAAACCTTACTACTTTACTCTACTCTTATTGCTCGGTTTACCGCTTCACGCACAGCAAATTGGCAATTCAGGCTTCGAAAACTGGGACAACCTCGGTTCAAATCAAGAAGAACCCACCAATTGGTCGTCTTTCAAAACGGCTACAGGTAGTTTTGCGAGTTTTGCTTCGAAGCAAGTGGAGCGTTCAAGTATAATTCGAGCAGGAGCAACAGGGAGTTATAGCGCAAGAATTTGGTCCAAAAGTACCTTGGGTATTATGGCCAATGGCGTTCTTACCACCGGGCGCATGAATATGGGCAGTTCTAGCCTTAGTAGTCCAGAAAATTACAACTATACCGTTACCAACGATGCTGCTTTCTCTGAAGCGCTTACCGTAGCGCCAGACTCAATCGTATTTTGGGCACGCTATACGGCGGGTGCATCTGAAAAAGCGGGCATGCATGCGATTATACATGATCAGTTCTCGGTTCAGGACCCTTTAAATTCAACATCGACACCTTATGTTGTAGCTGAGGCAGATTTTCAGTTTTCACCGACAAATAATGCATGGGTGCGCTATTCGGTACCATTTGTTTATACCGTGAATACGGGTTTAGCGCCGAAATTCATTTTGCTCACATTTACGACCAATCACATACCCGGTGGTGGCAGCGCAAATGATGAAGTATTGATTGATGATGTAGAATTGATTTATAATCTTGTAGGGATGCAGGCTCATGAAGAAAATCAAGGCCCCATTATTTCGATCGATGAAAATAATTTGGTGCTCATTGAAGGCCCAACGCCTCAAGAAAAAGTGGAGATTTACAAGTTGTCAGGTCAATTGCTGCAACAAACAACTGTTGCCCAAGTTAATGGCACAGCTTTGCCTTCTGGCTTTTATTTGATCCGCTGTGCAACAGAAGTAGCCAAAATTTACGTTCCTTAATTGGTGATTAAATAATAGCGCAGCCAGTTCATAGCTCCCAAAACCGTCATTTCTAAGTTGCGCTGTCTGTTGTCGCCAAACTGAAATTTTTTAGCAATTGTTCCTTTGGGTCCGCTTAAACCAACCCACACCAACCCAACTGGTTTGTCAAGGCTACCACCTGTGGGGCCTGCTACGCCAGTTGTAGACAAACAATAATCAACTCCTAAAATAGAGCGACCGTTTTCAGCCATTTCTTTGGCTACTTCTTCACTCACGGCGCCGTGTTGTACCAAAACCCCTTGATTGACTTTAGCAATCTTTACTTTGAGTTCGTTTGAATAGGTCAGGAGTGCACCTTGATAATAAGCCGATGCTCCTGAAATACTGGCAATGTGCTGGGCTAATAAACCTGCAGTGCAACTTTCTACCGTACCTACACTTGCTTTTTTGAAGAGCAATTGTTGCCCAAGCGCTTCTTCAAGTGAAATGTTGTCGTAACCAAAAATATATTCAGGGAGCTTATGTTCTAATTCTGTGAAAAATGAATTGATGAGTATTTCATTGTTTTTACCCGTGTAAGAACTTAGACGCAGCTTCACGAGCCCAGGAGAAGGCAGGTAAGCAAGTCCAAGGCCAGCCTTGCGAACGCGGTCTTCCCAATCGGAAATCTGATCGGCTAGAAAAGATTCGCCAATACCTTGTGTATGCATGGTTTTGTGGTACAAGGTAAGCCCCTCATAGCGCTTTTCGAGCAGTGGAAAAGCTTCTTCGGTCATGATGGTCTTCATTTCATAAGGCACACCCGGAAGTGAAATGAAGATGACGCCGTCTTTTTCAAACCACATTCCGGCAGCGGTGCCGAGGCGGTTTTTTAATATCTGTGCTTTGGTCGGGAGTGCTGCTTGCTGTATATTTACTTCGAGCATTGGCCTGTTGCGACTGGCAAAAAATCCTTCAATTTGATGAAGTGTGGGCTCGTGGATCTCAAGCGGACTGTCAAAATAGCTCGCAAGTGTGTATTTAGTGAGGTCGTCTTTGGTTGGGCCAAGGCCTCCGGTAATGATGACACAGTTGGTATCTGTGAGTAAGCTATCTAAGGCAGCCACAATTGAATTGGGGTCATCGGCAATGGTCAGGTTGCGTTGGACGCGAAATCCTCTGTTGGCCATTTCTTGGCCTAGCCAAGCGGCATTTGTATTGATGGTTTGTCCGATGAGCAATTCGTCGCCAATGGCGAGCACTTCTACCTTCATGCTTTTTTGAATTTAGCGATGGCCTCTATATGCCCGGTATGCGGAAATTGATCTACGAGCGCATATTTTTCTAGAAGGTACCCCGCATCGGCGAGTGTAGCTGCGTCGCGTGCTTGTGTGGAAGGGTTACAGCTGATATATACAATGCTATCAGCATTAAGCGCAATTACTTTTTGTAAGGTTTTTGGCGCAATTCCGGCCCTCGGTGGATCTAGCATGATGCGCTTGATTTTTCCTTGAAAATCAGGATATTCTCTCAGGAATTTACCAACGTCTGCCGCATAGAATTCAATGCTATTAATGCCGTTTTTAGTTGCGTTTTGTTTGGCATCTTCTATGGCTTTTTCAACGATGTCTACCCCAATAATGCGCACCTCTGAATTGCGGCCAGCCATTAACTGACCAATAGTGCCGGTTCCACAGAAGAGGTCCATAGCGATGTCGCCAGCATCAAAGGGATCTTCAAAGAGGTAGTCGAGTGCTTTTGCGTATAGTAGTTCTGCACATGCAGGATTGGTCTGAAAAAAACTCTCCATACTGATCTGAAAGCGCAGTCCGGCGAGTTCTTCTTCGATGACGGGTTGTCCGAAAATGAGTTGAGACTGACCGTTTTCGATTTTGGCTCTGTCGGCAACGTTGTCATTGATCGTGTGCCAAAGACCCGCAATTCTACCCGGGTGCAATGCTTGTAAAAAGGCTGCAAAGGCTTGCGTGTCGAAGCGTTCAATTCCGTCGTTGGAGGTGACGAGATTGATCAAGAGTTGGTCGTTCAAGAAAGATTTTCTAACGACAATATGACGAAAGAAGCCTTTCTTTTGAGGCGGATGCCAGGCGGGAAGCCCCGTTTGTTGCAGAAAATGGCGAACTTCTTTAAGTTCGGTTTCCCACTTTTCGTCAAAAAGGCCACTTGCTTTGTTAAGGCTTTCGACTTTCCACCAGGTACCTCTGCGTTTGAAACCGAGAGCGAAGGCGTCGTCGAGTTCTTCGTTGGTTGTTAGGTCGTGCTCGATGCAAGAAAAGCTGTATTCCATCTTGTTGCGGTAGTGATAGTGTTCCGGCGACGAAATGAAACAATCAAATTTCTCTATGCTATCTTGAATACCACTTAGGCGAGCAAAAGTTGAAAGTGTACTTTCTTGTTTGTATTGTTCTTGAATGGAGACGGGCACGTGAATATAAGGCCCTCCTGAAATCTCTTGAAAGTCAGAAACAGTTTCGATTTCGGCTCTTTGAATAACTTCTAGGAGTTTGGCTTCAGCAAATGTTTTGCGTTTGGTTTCAATTTTGGCCCTGACCGTTTGCCCAGGAAAAGCGTTGTCTACAAAAACAACAAAAGGACCTTTTTCGGTCTGAATTCGGGCAATACCGCGTCCTCCAAAAGCGTAGTCGACAATTTGGAGTTCGATTTCTTGTGCGCGCTGTAGGGTCATATCATGCCGCGTATTACGCCGTTCTCTGCATTTTTAATGAAACCGATGATTTCTTCTCTAAGCGGGCTGTTGGCCATGGTGTCTTCGACGACCTTAATGCCTTTGGAAATATTGCTGTTCTGAACATAAAGAATGCGGTAGATGTCTTCTATTTCACGAACTTGTTCTTCGCTAAATCCGCGTCTTCTGAGCCCAACTGAGTTGACGCCTGCAAAAGAAAGCGGTTCGCGTGCTGCTTTTACATAAGGCGGGACATCTTTCCTGATTAAAGAAGCGCCGCCAATAAACGCATGCTTACCGATATGCGTAAATTGCTGAGCGGCTGCTTTTCCTTCGAGAATGGCCCAGTCGTCTATCGTGACGTGCCCAGAAAGGCCAGTATAGCTCGCGAGAATCACGTTATTGCCGATCTGGCAGTCGTGAGCTATATGCACGTAGGTCATGAGTAGGCAGTTGTCGCCGATGGTGGTTTTGAGTTTGTCGTTGGTACCGCGGTGAATGGTTACGCACTCTCTAATTTTAGTGTGGTTGCCAATTTCTACGGTTGTGTATTCGTTGCCGAATTTGAGGTCTTGTGGAATTACGCCGACGCTAGCTCCTGGAAATACATCACAATCTTCACCTATGCGCGTTCCTGGGTAAAGCACGGCATTGGAGTGGATGTGACATCCATTGCCGATGACTACGTCAGGGTGAATAACTGCAAATGGGTCTATGCGAACGTTTTGACCAATTTGAGCGTCGTTGGATACAGAGGCAAGGTTGGAGATCATTCTACTTTGTCTTTGATAATTTGTGCCAACATGCTGGCTTCAGAAACAACTTTGCCATTCACGTAGGCGGTTCCGCTCATTTCAACGAGGCCTCTGCGGATAGGAGAGGTGAGTACTAATTCGAAAACAACGGTGTCACCAGGCACCACTTTTTGCTTGAAGCGCACGTTGTCGATTTTCATAAAATAAGTAGAATACAGATGTGGGTCTTCTACCTGAGACAGCGCGTAGATACCACCAACCTGCGCCATTGCCTCAATTTGAAGCACACCTGGAAACACAGGGTTGCCAGGAAAGTGACCAGTGAAGATAGGCTCGTTCATGGTGATGTTTTTGACACCGATAATGGAGGTCGGTAGAATCTCCATGATTTTGTCTACCATTAAGAACGGGTAGCGATGTGGTAACATGCGCTCGATATCTTGGGTAGTGTAGAGGGGCTCTTTGCTCAGGTCAAAAACGCGGCCTGCTTGCTGTTGTTTTTTGATTTGTTCTTTGAGCACTTTGGCAAAACGAACATTGCCTGAATGACCAGGTCTTGCGGCTAAAATATGAGCCTTAATTGGCTTGCCGACAAGAGCGAGGTCTCCAACGATATCGAGGAGTTTGTGACGCGCCGGTTCGTTTTCGCATTGGAGCTTGCTGCTGTTGAGTACCCCAATACCGTCTAAACTCACATGAAGTTTGTCTTTGCCTAATAATTCGGCGAGTTCATCGAGTTCTGCTTGACTTACGTCTGCGCGATCTACCAAGACAATGGCGTTGTCAAGGTCACCACCTTTGATGAGGTTGTTTTTGGCGAGGTATTCAAGTTCTCGGAGAAAAACGAAGGTGCGGCAATGCGCAATTTCTTGCTTGAATTCACCGATATGGTACATGCTGGCATGTTGAGTGCCTAGAACGGGTGAGTTGTAGTCTACCATGACGGTAAGGCGGTAATTCACATCTGGTATCGCTAGGAATTCTATGCCTTTGTCTAGGTCTTCCCATGGAATGTTTTCGGTGAGCTCGAAGTACTCGCGCACGGCGTCTTGATCTTCATAGCCCACAGCTTCAATAGCTTTTACAAATGGCAAAGCGCTGCCGTCCATGATCGGAATTTCTGGCCCGTCGAGCTTGATTAACGCATTGTCTACTTGGCAACCATAAAGGGCGGCGAGTACGTGTTCAGTGGTGTAGACGCGTGCGCCGTTTTGCTCAAGGGTTGTGCCGCGGTCGGTGGCAACAACATAATCGGCATCTGCTTTAATGATGGGTTGGTTTTCGAGGTCGGTGCGTTGGAATTTGTAACCGTGGTTGGCGGGTGCAGGGCAAATTTCAAGGCGAACTTTTTCGCCGGTATGCAAACCTACTCCTTCAAATATGATGGCTTCTTTGAGGGTGCGTTGTTGTTCTGTCATGCTTCTTTGTTTTTGAGCAGCTCGTTGAGTTTTTTTTCTAAATCGTAAATTTTATTGATGAGCCCCGGTAATTTGCGGAAGCCAAAATGCGAGCGCTTGTAATCGTTGATTGGAATAGCAGGCGTACCCATTAAAGTGTCTGCTTTTTTGACCGTAGATGGAATGCCAGATTGCGCTACAATTTTGGTGTGGTCTGCAACGCTGAGGTGCCCAGCGATTCCTGTTTGCCCGCCGATCATGACGTGCTTTCCAATTTTAGCAGAGCCTGCAATTCCTACTTGTGCAGCCATTGCGGTATGTTGGTCGACGTCTACGTTGTGAGCTATCTGACAAAGGTTGTCGATTTTAACACCTTGACGAATAAAAGTAGAACCCATGGTGGCTCTGTCAATGCTGCAGTTAGAGCCAATTTCTACATGGTCTTCAATAATCACATTTCCAATTTGCGGAATTTTGCTGTAAACGCCGTTTTCATCTGGAGCAAAACCAAAACCATCTGAGCCAATAACTGCGCCGGCGTGGATAATGCAACTGGCACCTACATGACAATCTTTGTAGATACTTACATTGGGATAGATGATTGTGTTTTCACCTACACTTGCATTTTCTTGGATTACGACGTTCGGATGAATTTGACAATTGTCGGCGACTTTGACATTTGCTCCGATATAAGCAAATGCACCAATGTAGACGTTTGTGCCAATTTGTGCCGTTTGGTGAATAAAAGATGGTTGTTCGATAACAGCCTCTTTTTTATTCATGCTGTCGTAGAGCGCGAGCAATTGAGCAAAACAAGCATAAGCGTCGGCAACTTTTACCAGGGTTAATGTACTTGGCAAAGCCTTGTTTGGCTCAAAAGTTTGATTGACGATACAAATACTTGAACCTGTGGTGTAAATAAAAGGCTCGTATTTAGGGTTGGAAAGAAAGCTCAACGCGCCGTCTTGACCTTCTTCGATTTTAGCTAATGCACTAACCGTAGCGTCGGGATTGCCAATGACTTCTCCGTTTAATAAACCAGCAATCTGCGCTGCAGTGAATTCCATAATTCAAAGTTAAAAATTCAGATAAAAGCATAGGCGCACATTCACTGAACTTTTAAACAATTTTTTGCCAAAAAATGTGAATTGCACTAAAAATGGAGGCGTTCTTCGCTGAGGCTGTAAACTTTGATCTTGTCTTTGTACCAAATACAGGTGGCAGAAACTTCTATTCTTTTGTTGTTTTCAGGTCGAAATTCGATGACATGAATAGGTCTTGGCTGCTCATTGAGCCTCGATTTTTGGTAATCAAAGTGGCCGCTTAATAGTTCTTTTTGGAGTTGGATGTCGTTTTGGATACCTAGCGCGCGGAGCTGCTCTTTGATTGCTGGGTTGTCTTCGGAGTAAACCAAATGCTTTTGGACAGGCGTATGGATGATAGATGCTCCAAAAGAAAGACTTTTCATTTTTCTGTATTCCTTTATGTTTTTGACTCCAGGAATAAATTCTACTACGAAACTTTCGTCTGTCATGCGCGCAAGGCAATGGGCTTCTTTGTTCTTGCCATCAGTAAAAGTAAGGTCATAGACTTTGTGGCGGCCGCTGCGGATGCTTTTGGTAAACGAAATGTCCGCGTCTTGGATGAGCCTGTGGAATTTTTTATCGTTGAGCTTGTGGAACTTATAAAAAGATTTGATTTGCTGATTATCAATGATCCAGACGCGTTTGTTCATGGCGTCTTTGACGCGGTTTTCAGGCATCCAGCTACAACCGCGGGTATTGAAAATACCGAAGGTCAGGATCAGGCCAAGTCCGAAACCCAAGCCGTAATAACGAAGTCTTCTCCAGAATGATTCCATGGCATAAAAAAAGGGAGCGGACTCCCTTTGATGTTTTTTACATAAGTGCTTCGAGCTTTTCTGCGAGCACTGCTTTTGGAACAGCGCCTACAGATTTGTCGACAACCTCACCGTTTTTAATGAATAAGATAGTTGGGATTGAGCGCACGCCAAACTGAGCCGAAACGCCCATGTTGTGGTCTACGTTTACTTTGCCAATAAGCGCTTTACCTTCGTATTCGTGGTGAAGTTCATCGATAAGTGGTCCGATCATGCGGCAAGGACCACACCATTCTGCCCAAAAGTCAATGATTACTGGCTTGTCAGATTTCATGACAAGTTCATCGAAGTTTTGGTCTGTAATTTCTACTGCCATTTTATATTTTATTATGTCGTTACTACTAAAGGAGCGTCAAAATTAATGCTTTTTTAATTCTTGGGCCAAATATTTTGCAGTGTAAGAAACTTTTAGCGCTTTTTTGATCATTTGTTGTGGTGTGCCCTGAAAGAGTACTTGCCCGCCGCGCTGCCCGCCTTCGGGGCCAATGTCGATGATGTAGTCTGCGGTTTTGATCATGTCGAGGTTGTGTTCGATGACCAATACGGTGTTGCCTTCATCGACAAGTCTTTGCAAGACCTTAAGCAAGAGTTGAATGTCCTCGAAGTGCAGTCCGGTTGAAGGTTCGTCTAGGATGTAAATAGTTTTCCCGGTGGCGCGCTTGGCGAGTTCAGCGGCAAGCTTAATGCGTTGTGCCTCGCCTCCAGAAAGTGTGGTAGAGGATTGCCCAAGTTGAACATAGCCCAAACCGACTTCCTCGAGCGTGAGGAGCATGCGATGGATTTTAGGCTGATTTTCAAAGAATACGCAGCCTTCGCTGATGGTCATTTGAAGGACGTCGGCGATTGTTTTTCCTTTATAACGGACTTCTAAGGTTTCGTTGTTGTAACGTTTGCCATTGCACTGCTCACACAAGACATACACATCTGGTAAAAAATTCATCTCAATCAAACGCATTCCGCCGCCATTGCAGGTTTCGCATTTGCCTCCGGCAACATTAAACGAGAAGCGCCCCGCTTTGTAGCCTCTGATAAGGGCTTCGGGCATACTTGCAAATAAGCTCCTGATTTCGTCGAAAACTTTGGTGTATGTAACTGGGTTGGAGCGGGGGGTGCGGCCAATTGGGCTTTGGT
>Ga0315905_10004421_pt1 | contig 14351 bp, 22 predicted proteins | sample LakEriMetagenome_5_FD_203522 | JGI IMG/M metagenome (GOLD analysis project Ga0315905, IMG submission 203522) | Freshwater fungal communities from buoy surface, Lake Erie, Ohio, United States - Buoy 4 MA121 | ecosystem: Environmental > Aquatic > Freshwater > Lake | place: USA: Lake Erie, Ohio... | reverse complement strand
CAAAATACCGTAGCCCTGGGCAAGGGCTTTGCACCCCTCATCAAAATCATTTATTTGGGTGATCTCAGCAACCTTGTGTTTGGCTGCCTCCCCTTCCAGGTCTTTGGGCATACCTGATCGGCCCCAGGCCCTGCATCTGGTCTGGTCGTATTTGGTCAGGTCATAACTTCCATAATTGCCCTGGGCCAGCACACCGTAATCCCTTACAGCCTTGGCGCAATAGCCGCCCGTGGAACCATCACCCCGGCCAAAGCACCCCTTGCCAATCTGCACCCGTGAAATCCCATAGATGCTTTCCATGACCGGAATAAAAATACCCTCGGGGTCGCCCGCCACCACTTCGGCCGCCGCAGTCAATAACAGGGCGTGGGCTGTTCCAAAGCTACAGCAACTGCCCACTTGGCCCTGGTTCAAATTCGGGAATGGCGCTCCGCCACTAGCTAGGCGATAAATTCGCCACCCGATAAATTCCGGAGGCAAGTCTGTCAATTCGGCCGCAGGGGTTGAACCGAAAACTGGGAATGGTATTTCGCTTTTAACCTGGGCAGTCGCCTCGGGTGCTATATCCGGCCGCCAACCTTCCCCTGGTGCGCTTCCTGGTGGATTCTCCAGGTCGATAGGCTCGTCTATGTCATCACTCATTTTTGGCCGCCTCCAGTTTGTCTACTTGCTCCTGCATTGTCGCCCTGGTCCATGCAACCAGGGCTTCCAGTTCGTCCACATAATGCCGCAGCATGTCTATTTCTTTCCTGGCTTCCTGTAGCTCGGCCAAGGTGTGGTCGGCATTTTGGTCGCTCATTGGATTCACTCCGCCAATTTCTTGAATATGGCCGCCAGGCGCTTTGCCAGGGCGCTCAACTTTTCTTTGGTGACCGAATCCAGGGCGAGGTTAGGATCAGCCCCAATGGTGTCAGCAACCTCACCCCATATTCGTTCACGGATGGCCGTTAGGGCGCTTATGCTCAGGCCCTGGGCTGTTTGCTCTTTGCGAATGCCCGATGTGGCCTCACCAAGGGTTTTAGAGGTTTCTAGGACCGTATCGGCCTTGGCCCATGCCGCCGCCATTCGCCCAAAATTCTGCTTTTGGTTTTGCTCCTGGAGGCCACCCGCTACGGATTGAAGCGCCAAGAATAGCGGGTCTTTGGAAATATCAACAGGCCCTGGTGCCGGTCCTGGTGGAACGGGCCCCGGCCCTGGTGGAACGGGTCCAGGCCCTGGGTTTGGGTTTGGTCCAGGCTCGGGAATATCCCCAACCAGGATGACCGATTGGGCAACCGGACTAATAGCATAATCCTTAGCGGTTACCGCATAAATGCGATAAGTCCCAGGGCGTGAAGCCACAACTACGGTTGCCGTGGGATCATTCAACAATTCGTTGGGAAATGTGGACAGCCCCGCATCGGGCGAAAAATACCGGACAGCCTTGCCGCCTTCCAGCCTGACCGGTTTGACCAGAACAAATGTTCCAGGCATTGCCCGTATCGTTGCGGGCAGTTCGACCGATTGACCAAATGCCAGTAATAGTAATCCGATCATTTCATGACCTCCGCTAGTTTTTGCATTCTTCGATTCTCACGCAAGGTTGCCAGGCCCCGCTTCACATTCTGATCAACAGCGTTTTTGCAAACCCCGATTTCGCCTGCGTAAACCCGCCTGGGCTTGCCCTTTTGGATAACATTCCGAATTGCCTCAACCTGTGCCCCGCTCAAAACATCGCTCATCTCATCAAAGGCCTGGCGCACCATCCCCAGGAATTCTTGCCGCTCCGTAGCCTCGGGCCCCTGGATACTCTCGTCTGGTTTCTTTTCGATTACCCCCAGGTCCACTTCGGCAAGATTGGCAGTTCGGCAGGGGGCCATCTTCTTTACACGATAAAAAATTAGCCTCGAAATGACCGCTCTAACCTGCCACACAATAAAAGTGCCTGGGGCGCACCGAGACGGATCCCAATTCTCAGCGCATTCAAGGGTACGAATGACCGCTAGGGACGCGATTTCATTGATATAATCGGGTTCTGTTCGCCTGAATGGCTTGGCGTACCGATTTGCAAATTTGAAGACCAGGGGCAGATTTGCCCCCAAATAATCCCGTAATACTTGCTGCTTATCCACCGAATTGATCCCCCGCTAAACCTTAAAAATGACACGGTGGCCGCCTTTTCAGGTGGTCACCGTGCCTAGAAAACCCAATCCGTGGGATCGAAGAGAGAGCGTAACTGACCGGATTAGTGTGCCTGGTCTGCTAGCCATTTGGTAAATGCTTCCCGGTCATTCATGGAAAGCTTGGTGAAGGCTGCCTGGATACGCTCCAGGGGGGATAATTTCACCCGCACCCCTTCGGCAATTGCCACCCGGTTGAGTGGTTCCCCCTGGCGCACACGGTCTTGGCCAGCGGGGGTGAGTTTTCGGAAGTCGGCTTGGGATTCCTTGCTTGTAAGGTGTGGGGGGACTTTTATAACCTCTTGGTTCGAATCGAACCCTTCGGTTATATTCTTCAACGCCTTACTCACCGCCGGTTGGCTTACCCCGCACCGTTCCGCCGCTTCGGTCTGGGTGATGCATTCGGTGCGGACTAGGTCGGCAGCTTGTTTGGAAAGGGCTTTGCCTTTTGCGATTCCTTGATTAACCGAATCCTCGTCAGTAATTACCGGTTCACCAGCCTCAAGCCATTCCCATTGTTGCTGTGTTAACCCAAAACGGTTAAGGGTTTGGCCCCAACTATCTAGGCCAATTACCCCCCACCCTTTCTGATCCCGCAGCACACGCAGATTTGCCAACAACTTTCGGGCCATTCCAGCTATGTTTCGCATAGAAACCGAGCCAACATGGGCCCCAAGAAACCATTCCCAATGCTCCTTTGGGACTTCCGATATGTCGTCGGCCTGTTCCCAGGCCTCACCTTCAAGCCATTCGACCATTTCAACCTTTTTTGCCTTTTTCATTAGATAGCCCAGATTGGTGGTTGTTGAGTTTTGTTGATTTGCTCCGCAACGGCACTAAGCCAAGTCAAAATTTTTACAATCTGGTCGATATGCGTAATGCCTTCCCGATAAAATCCAAAATTGCTGGCAATCTGCTTGTTTACCCTTTTAATCACATCGCCATAAAGGTTTTTAGGTGCGGATGAACCATTTGAGATCATCAATCGCATTAAGCCGCCTGCTAAGCTTTTCACACGGTCATTTAGAATGCTTTTGTTTAACTCAAGCTCTTGGTACTTATTCCTATTAGCCGTCTCCCCATCACCCATTGATTTATAGACGGCCTTGTATATTTTCCTGGCAAATTCAAAATCCTCATCTTTTGAAATATCGAAACTTTTGTACACCTTAGCCATCTCCGTTGCAAATGTATGAAAGTGGTCACCCTCTTGCCATTCCAGTAATTCACACTCCTCAACCCGAAAAATCTTTACAGGAATCCTGATTCCGTTGAAATTATCGCCGCCATTACCACCACCCTCCTCGCCCTCGCCCTCGTCAAGATCACCAACAGGCCGATTGTCAATCCATTGCTGAAACTGCGTACTACCATGCAGCTTGGCAATTGGACTATCACTTGCCACCCAAACCGTACATTTGATTGGTTCACCGTCAATGTAAACAAGATGTCCATTATGGTCACGAATAACCCTGCCCCCACGCCCCATAAGCTGGCGGTCTGCATTGGCAGGCTCATTAAATGTGGATAGCCCCAGGTCAACTATTTCAACAACATTAACGGTATTAGCCCCCTCACCACACATTCCAACTTGGACAAGAATGTCTAGCCCTGGTTCTTTCCTAACTCCATTCTTATCCTTGCCTGGTACAAACTTCGCAAGAATGCCCGAGTTGTCAAAATCCTTGCGCCCAAACTCGCCAGAACCAACCCAATCAACCTGGTAGTCAGTAATGTCTGAAAGGGTTTTAGATAAGCACATAGCATGAAAACAACCGTGCGCCCTTACTAGCATTTGCAAACGCTTTCCGGTTGCAGCCCTCTTTTCAATTAGGTTATTTACTGCCCTCCGCAATATTGGTTGAACATATTTGTCGCTATAACGCAGGGCCTTTTTCTTTATGTATTTGTCTGGATCGTCTTTGTCTCTGAGGTCGCATGTGGTCAAATCTTCCACAGAATTATCCTGGTCAACTAAGGTGCAGCCATATTTGGCGCTTTTTAATTCAAAAAACTTTACGGCTTTTTCATTAAGTGCCTGTGCGTATGTCCACACAAAATCAGGTTCACCAAAAACTGTATCAACCTCACGATTAAACGGGGTCGCCGAAAGGGCAACACAACCCACCGCTTTCTTGCAAATTGAATTGACAGAATTGCCCCAATCCTTTCCTGACCCGTAATGATGATATTCATCAGCAACAACAAACCATTTTCCGTTATTCATCAACTCGGCCACACAATTGCCACCCGCTTTGGTTGATCGAATTCCGGCAGATATAGTTTGAACGGTTGTAATAAAAACATTGGCCTCGCCCCTTTTATTGACAAGCGCAGGGGTTCCCGTGTTTTCAACTGGCCAGCATTCAACGCCATCTAGCCCGACAATTCTGCATTCTTTTGCAAAATCAACCATTGCCTGTTCGGCTTGCTGGGTGTTGGCCACAATTAACAGCATTCGGTCACACATTTTCCGTTGAAAAAGTTCACGAAAAATCATGGCTGCAATTATTGTTTTGCCATATCCTGTTGGAAACTGGCCCGCAAAGCCGCTTTTTGTGGTTTCAGCTTGGGAATCAAGGGCCTTGCAAATTAGTTCTAAAAATCCGGATTGCCCTGCGTAGGGCTTGAATGTTCTCGACGGTGACACAACACGCAAAGTGCTTTTAGATTCCATAACTCGGTTAAACCTCCATCTTTCCAAGGGGTGACATGATGCACCTGGAAAGATGGTCCGAGCAAATTACCGCAACTGGCGCAGCGATAATCTTGATAGGCCAATAAATAGGCCCGTTGTTGCTTGGTAGCCAATCTGTTCACAGGTGAATCCCTGCTTAGGGCCACACGATTTGCGGGCCCCTCAAATTACCTTTTAAGAAAACTTTGCTCCTCGGCCATCCAAAATAAAAAATATTTTTTACTCGCACACCTCCCAAACCGCAATCGGCCTGGAATGACACTTTGGCCGCTTACTATTCTGGACAGCCCTGGTCTTCCGCAAGATTCCCCGTTTGGCCGCCTGGGTGAATGCCGCACCCATTGCCCGTGGTTCAGGGGGCGCGGTCACCAGGGGCCAAATGTCATCCGTGGTAATCAACGATTTGGACAATGCCACATGCCTGATGGCTTTGATGGCATCTTCCAACCATCCAGGGGGCGCATTCTTGGCCACCCGTTCCAGGGCCTTAACCTTGCCTTCCTTGCCGCTCACCTGGGTGGCAGGTGTGCAAACATCAAAATCAAAATCTAATTGCCTCATGCCCAATACCTCCGCTTAGGTGGTGGGCTTCCTTGCCCTCTGAACCTCGTGACCAAATCAGAAAACTACTTTGCCAGGGCTAACAACTCTTGCCAGGCATTTGCCTTGCTCCTGGCATATTCCCCGAACAGATTTGATTCCCACCTAGCTGCTCGAACATCCTTCAACCCGGGACGATAATCCAGGTATTCAGACCAAACCTGAAATGCGGCCCAACCTGTACCGGCCATACCATTCCTGGTGTTGGTTTCGGATGCCTGAAAATTTGCCAACTGGTCAAGGGCCCTCTTAACCTCTTTTTCTTCCTTCACCTGCATCGCCTTTAGGCGCTTGATGAAAAAGGCCGCCATGTCTTCGTCACGCATCCGGACCATTTTGGCCAGGGCTTCAGATTCTTCCTTGCGCTTATCAGAAGATTTGAACAGGGATTCAATGTATTCCCTGGCCTTAGCTTCATAGGTGGCAATGGTGCCATCATGCCGGAAGGTAATACCCTTGTTTTTGTTTTCACCATTGGTGCCTTCCAGGGCAAGCGCCCAGGTGTTCTGGCAGACCACCCTGGTATCCGTTCCCAGGCCCTTCAATGTGGTCAACCCGTCATGCCCGTTGCCGAAGACCAGATAGGAATGGACCGAATCACCTTTCAGGGGCTCGTAAGTCTTTTTGAGGTCCAGGAGAAACCAGACCCGTTTGCCCCTGCGTAGGCTCCCGGCCGATTCAAGTCGCGCCCCCTGGTCAGTCACAGACTGAATAAACTGCCCCAGGGCCCTGTTTTGGACAGGTGTCCATTTGTCCGAAACAATGCCCGTGCATTCCCTGGAATCATCCCGAATTATTGCCCGCTTGTCAGGGATGGCCCGCATGACGGGTTCTTCCCCAGGCTTTTCATCCTTGAAGTAAATCGGCTCGGGGTGAACCTCCCAATCCAGCCCCGCAAATTCGATGGCTTCCTCAACTGTCATGCTTTCAGGTACAACCTTCCCCAGACCATGCCAGGCCGGTTGCCTGGCGAATGCCGCCCTGGCTACTCCGCCGGTCATATCAATTTCATGAGCCATAATCCAAAATCCTCCGCTAAGAGAAACCACCACTAAAACCCCCAGGGCAAACCCCCAGGGGATAGACCAGATCGGAAACAGCCTAGGCCGCATCCTCACTTTTGCTTTTTGACTTTGCCCGCAATTTCAAGGATTCACCTGTTAGGTGATCAATCCTTCCAGCGCCGCTATCACCCAGGGGCCTTGATGGAATCGTTAAAAGCTCCTGGATAGTGGCCCGTACATTTGCCTCATTTCGGCAGTAAAGCTTCACATAGTCTTGGCTGGAGGGGTCGAAGATGTGGAAAAACTTTAGGAACGCTGCGTAGAGGTCCACCCGGTTTTTCTTTTCGCCCAAAAAGCTCATGACAGTTACGGTCAATTTGGTTGGTTCTTCACCGTTGAACCATGCCGCAAATCTGCGTAAAACATATTCCTCACTCACGCATGAAAATGGCAGCTTGGTCTCCATCAAAGAAATTAAACCGGCCGCAATCATCTGTGTTCGGCAATATCCCCTGGGTGAGGCCGCCCCCGTGCATTTGACCGAAACCGCCGCCATCAATTTCAGGTAATGCGGTTTTAATTGCTCACAAAACAGCCGAATAGATTCGTTGCATGGTTTTGATTGGCGCTGCCAAACAAATTTGACCAGAAAATTAGCCAAAGCAACCAGGTGTTTATCTTCCCGCAGGGCATCCGCCACAGATCGGCCGCAACCCTGGTCGGTTGCCTGGAAAGACTCCAGGGGCAAACCCCTTGCCACCATTACGGTGACGGGCACCCCCGATTGGACAATGGCCGCCAATCGATGCTGGCCATTGGTGATCACACCGTTCACATCAAAACTGATGGCATCAGGCGTTAAGGTCCATCTGCCGAGGCGCATGTCTTCCGCCAGGCGATTCACCTGGGTGGCCTTGATAGGCCGGTTACTGGTGTTATTGGCTAACCAAGATTTAGCCATATCAGGCGTAACCACTTGGAAACCTGCAGTCGCCATTGTCCAAATCCTCCGCTAGAAGATTCCAAACCAAACCCCCAGGGAACACCCCTGGGGGTAAACCGCCATTAGTTGGAAACTGGTTTTGCTTCGTCAATCCGCAGGGTCCAGTAACCTTTTGGCGCTTTGCCTTTTGGCCCGATTCGCACGAATTTGAAACCCAGGGGCGTATTCAGGTTGCCGTTGAATTTCACCCCTTCAACCGCCTGGTAGGCGATAGCCACATATTTTCGGCCGCCCGTGCCCACAATTTTCACATGGCCACCCGTAGCGCACAGGGCCCAAATCTGATCACCGTTCCGGTAAAAATTCTCAGGATCTCGGTAAGTTTCCATTTTCCATCTCCTTTGGTTTTCTCGTCACTCGCCTCACACATTCATAGTACGCTGGTGTTACTCAAATGATCAATATGAGAGGAAAATATTTTCAAAGTTTTTTTTCACCAGGACAAATCGTTGATTATTTCCCCGTGTTCATCTGTTTGAATTTCAGCCCTGCCCGAAGGATCACCATGCCCCCCGGCATTTTGAAACCTCCCCTCGGGCAGGGTTGCTTGGTGGCGGGCCAACACTTTCTCCATGAGGGCGCGCCCTGGGTGTGGTCCATGCTGTTGCTCATACGCTGCCAGTTCAGCATTTTTCTCCAGGGCCCTTTGGCTCATCTGGGCAGGGAAATGAGGATTCCTTTTTGTGTACTCCAAAAAACCCATAATTTTCTTGGGCTCTTGCTCCCTGGTAGCGAAGTAATCATTGAACCTTCGCCCTTTGTCACAACAACAAGTGCAAGCCATCGTCCACCTGGGCGAAGTCCAGACGGGCCCCTCGACGCATTCAAGGTGAGGTAGACCGGATACCCACCCTGAGTCTTGGCAATGCTCACAAACGGGTGCCTTGTACTCCAGGCGTTGCGCTTCCCGGGCCACCTTGGCGATCTGGTCAATGGCCCTGAGTTCAGAATGCAAGGCCGCTGTAAGGTCACTTGGAAACTTGGGCCTGGCTTCCCGGAGCGCCACCCGCCTGACTGCCTGCCGGATCTGGTCGTCAGACCACCCCTCGGAGTGGAACAATGTCGCCCAAGCTATCAAAGTTCTCTCCCATTCTGGCGAATTGGCAGAAAATACAGCTTTAAAAAGATCCATCCAGCTTTCCATATAAACAGCCCCTATTCTGTAATCCTTGTACCCGCCGAATTCACCAATCTAATTCGTTTTTTGGCTCATCATCAGAATGGGCCTTATTTTCGTCTGTAATCAATTTTGGTGGTTCTGTAGTAGGGTTGGGCGTTTTTGCCGTTTTGAAGAACCCTAGGGCCAAATTTGGGCCAGCAATCGGTATGCTGTTTGATGGTTTGGCCAAAATCATTTTTTTTGTTGCTTCATAAAGGTCATTGGTTTTCTGCGCCTCGGGCGACAAAGTCTTGCCGTTGGTATGCGATGGCTTTGCTTGAGAATTGGCAGCCTTGGATAGCCACGCATTTAAAAATCGCTTCATTCCTGTAGCGGTTTTCATATTGTTTGTATTGCAAACCACCCAAGCTAGGGCCCTTTTGCATTCAGCTATAATCGGCAGCCCTGGATAGGCCGATTCCATATGGTAAACAAATTCTTGATGTAAATGCCATTCTTTTTCTTTGCCCCTGCATGGAAATGTTAGCAAGGGCACAATTTCAACCGCTTCAACCGCTTCCGGTCGGGAAGGTCCGCCAGGACCGTTGCCGACAAGCGTAGATTCTGATTCACCACCCCGAAGGGGGGGGGAATTAGAAGCGTAGCTAGTAAGGTTAGGTTTGGTTAGGTTAGGTTGTAGGCTACCTGGTAGGCTACTAGGTAGGCTACTAGGTAGGCTACTAGGTAAGCTACTAGGTAGGCTACTAGGTAAGCTACTGGGGTCATTTTTCTTCTTTGACCTTTTTTCGCCCCTAGCTAGAACGGCTTTGACATAATTAGGGCAATGTTCTAGCCAATCATGGATTACCAATCGGTTCTTTTCACATCGGTCAAGCCATTTGCATTCAACCAAACAGTCTATTAAAACGGCTGCATCACCATCCCACTCTATTGCTGCCGCTATCTCCTCATCACTAAATTTCCCGATGGCACCATCGTGAAAACAAGTTGAACCCAATAGCCAAATGGATTCCAAAACGCCCACGGTGGCATAATGGGCAAGCTTTAACCGGCGCTTCAAAAGCTTGAATTTTATATGGCCTATAACCGAATGAATCACTTTCCACCCTCCTGGCTGTCGCCTTTTTCCTCTTTGGCAAACTCATTGGGCTCATCTGGCACCACTAACCAGCCCTCCAGGCTAATCCCCAAATGGTTTTCCCGGTCCTTTAGCCAGCCCGTTGTGTACATGGCCCAGGCGAAGTAGGGCAAATTGGCAACCTTGGTAATCTCGTGGGCCGCCCTTTCATTGGTCACATATCTAGGCTTAGCTATTGCCCAATTGACAACAGCCTCTAGTGCAGAAGCTACCAAAACCTTGCATGGAAGCACCCTTGTGGCCTGGCCTCCGTTGCTCTCGGAAAGCTCATTCCAGGCAGACCGCAGGGCCCGCCGCAGGGCTAAAAACTCTTTGGACTTGATTAGCTTTTGGTCCATCGTGACGCATTGACCAAATTGAATTCTGTGCATTTGAACCCTCCTGAAAACCCCCTGGAATAACTCCCAGGGGGGTCGCGATTTCATCCCTAAAAAGGCATTTCCGCATCGCCCTCGGCCGCTTGTGGGGGGCCGTATTCGGATGGCCTGGCCTGGGTTTTGCCGTTGTAGGTTTCGGGTTTAACCTTGATTTGCAAGCGCCTGTTGACCAGGTCATCAGGGGTCTTTGCATCCTCACCTACGGCCGCACGAATGGCCTTTAATTGCTGCCGCCCAATGTTGTGGTTGTGGGCCACATTTCCCCAAATTCGGCGCTTGGCGTAGGGACCAGATTCCACCAGGAATTCAAAAGCCAAATATTGGCCTGTGCCCGCCCTGTTGTCTTTCAACCCACAAGCTTGAATGACCACATCTAACCAGGTGTTCTCTGGTAGCGGGGCAAATTCCCTGGGGCGATCATCTCCAGCCGGTTCGGGCAAATTATCAAAATCCATATCAAATCCTCCGTAATGTGAAAAACACTCAAACCCTTTCGGGAACCCGCCGCCAGGGGAACGATCCCTGGAGTTGCCAACCGGCGAGATGAACAAGGAAGATTTACAAACCGTTGCCTATACCCATTGAGTTGCCGTCCTTACATTCCTTCCGGTTTTAAATTAGCCTGGGGAACGGAAGATCACCCAGGCATTCCACAACTGTGGTCACTTGATCCTGAGACAAAAATTCTCAGGGCCCCACCTGGCGAAGGGGAGTTCCCTTCCAGCCTTTAGGGCATCTTTAATTGCAATCTTGTCCACTTCGGATTTCACCCGGAGGAATTCCTCCGGAATGTCCGCAAATTCATCCACATCAACGGACAGGGGTGACTTAGCCAGGGAAACTCGGTGCAAAGGTGTTTCCACCTTTTCAAGCTCCAGCCTGGTCAAAACAAAAAGCAGGTTTTCCCGGAGGCGCTTGGCCAATCCCTCAAAACCGGATTTCATGTTTTTTAATCGTGAAATTTCGTTGCTAGCCTGGACTGCCCGCCACTCCAGGTCTGCCATCAAATTGCAATAGCCATCGAGCTTTGCCTTCAGGGCCTGGGTGGTGGATAGTTCCCGCTCAATTAGCTCGTCCAGGCGCTTGTCCGCCAGTTCTGGGCTATTGTCCGGATCATCACCAGTATGGGCATCAATGCCACACTCCAGGGCCCTTTGAAGGGCTGTAAGCTCATTGGCAATCTCGAAAATACTAGCCATTGGCAATCGCCTTCCTTTCCTTCTCTTGCTCCTGGAGGTCCAGGATGATTTCGGCCGCCTGAGATCCGGTCAGTTCGCCGCTGGTCTTTGCGCCATAGGGCTTGAGTAGTTCGGGTCCATTCAGGTCAAGGGCCTTGACCAGGCGTACCAATTCTTTCAACTGCTCGGGCCTTGCCGGTGCAGGTTTGGCCGGTTCGGCATCCGCTGGGAACGGGTCAAATGCTTTGACCGGGGCCGGTTCGGATTTGGCCACCACCTGGGCAGGGGCGGATAGCATCGGCCGGGGCGCTTGAACCTGGGGCCTTGCCTGGTTGCCCTCGGTGGGAATCTCGGATTCGTCCATCATCCCCAGGCCCACGGCAGATAGGGTGGCCCTGCGCTTGGCTTTTGTTTCAGCCTTCATCAGGGCATTAGCCAGGGATTCACCCTTTAGCCCTTCAATGTTTACCGCACCCGTAGACTCATCTGTCCGCCCGTCAGGCATGGTCACCTTCACCCTGACTGAATAAGCGCCCTGGACGGTTGTCCGCTCCACGATCTCGGTGCTAATGCCAGCCCTGGCCCTGATCTGGTCGGTCGCGCCCCTTGTCAGGTAGGGCACCAGTTTTCCATTCAAGGTGATAAACTGAATGGGCACCCCAGCCGGGTTTAACCCCAGGGAATGACACATTTGGCGCAGGGCATTTTCTTTGCCCTTGGCATCCAGCTTGTTCCCCTCGCCATTGGCCAGGAGAAACATTTCTGGTGTAATCTCAATCAAATCAGCCATTGTTCTGAACCTCCTGATTAGCCATCCTGTTTAAAAGGTCTTCCCGAAAAATCTTCACACCCTCATCAAACTCAAACCGAATTCGAACAGTTCCAACAGCCCCGGCCAAATTCAAATAGCCGATAGTTTCACCTCCTAATTGAAAAACCACCCTTTCACCTGTGGCAAAACCGTCCTGGTTTATTTCGCCCTGGTTGCGTACCGATAAAACCAAATTTCGCATTCTTTTCATCTGTCACCCTCCGGGTAATCCTCGCCATCACTCTCGCCCGGTTCCATCCGGTCGCTCATCTGCAAAATCTTGTTCGTACTCTCAGCGAATAATTTCGCCCTTTCGAGCGATTCGAATACGAAAACATCTTGCTTGCCATTGGAATAATTCACCAACAAAACGCCCTGGCCATCCTTGGCGCTTGTTAGGTGGTAACTCCTGGGACCAGATACCGCCCTGGTCCCGTTATCCTCAGCCTGCCAAATCAAACTTGCCATTGATTAACCTCCGTTGCTGCCCTTTCAATCCTTGCCTGCAATTGCATGGCATCGGCCAAAAAGGTTAGGTACACCCCAACCTCGTATGAAATCTCAACCGCTTGCATGTTCGGATTCCTTCCGTGTTAAAGACTCAAGAAAAGCCAAACCGCCTGTTATTTCCGTTACCTCCTCTCTCACGCCCTGCACCCAGGGCCCTTGCATCCGCACCATTTCCCGCTTGGCCAACACCTGGCCAATCATTTGGTCTATTTTCGACTTCTCTGCCATCACCCAGGCCAAACCAATCCCGCTTGAAACCTTCTCAAGCTTGGCCATTTCCATTCGGGCAAGCGCCAATTCCTCCGAAGCTTTCACCAGGGTATTGCCCACCGTTGCGAATTCGTCCCACACCTGGTCAATTCTGGCCATTGCCCGTTCAACCGCCGCCACCGCATTAACAACCTGTTTAACTTTTTCCATGTTCATGACACGGCCCCCCGCAAGGGCCCCAGGGATCACCCCAGGGCCCGCCTTTTGGTTAGTACTCCCCGAAACCCTTGAGCGCATCTTGTGCGAGTCGCAGCGCCGCTTGCGCCTCTTGGACCTTCAGCCGGGCCGCTTGGATTTCGCCAACCGTGTAGGTATCCCGTCGATCAGTTTTGACCACCTCGGTCAATCCGGTCAGAACCTGCCCACCCTGAAAAGACCCTGGCTCCCCTGGGGTCCGGCCGATCATCACATAGACCGACTCGTATTTCATCGGGGCATTGAATTCACCTTCACCCCGCACATAAACCTTGACCTCGAATCCCAGATCATTGTTGAAGGGGGCCAGCCATATTCCCGAAAACCCTTCAATTTTTTCCCGGAAGTAATCCGAAACCTTTTTGAGCGATTGCGCCGCCTCTTTGGTCAAGCCGCCATCTTTCAACCGGACTTTCTTTCCAACAAAGTTGGCAAAGACTTCCCGCAGCATGGGCTCGGCCTCATTGGCAACCTGGTTGACCAAATTCCGAGCCGCTACATTTACCTCAAGTTGAGTCTTCATCTCAGTTCCCTTTCGCTTCCTTTCGTCTGTCACACTCGCCACACACTTATGCTAGACGGGTGGTACACCAGGGGCAAGTGGCAAACCTCAAAAAAAATAAAATATTTTTTTTTGTTGTTTCGTGGCCCACCAGCTGGCGTAATAGTATTATGAAAAGATAGGCCGCGAGCCTAGTGCGTTCACAAGTTTTTAAAAAGTTAACGAGGTGTAACATGGCAAAAAAGGGCCCTTTCGGTGTTTTGCGGGTTGACCAGGATGTTCATCAAAAGTTGGCGGAGGTGGCCGCCAGCAATGGCCAGTTTGTTAGCTGGGTGGCCAATAAAGTCCTGAAGGATTGGTTGGCGGAACGGGAAACCGCATCGCCTGGCGGAAAGCAGCAAGCCCAGAAGAAAGGTTCGAAGTGATAGACCAAATCGACTTTGAAGAGCTTTCCGGTCAGGCCACCTTCTGTGAATTACTTGGCAAAATTCACGATGCCTGCATGGCAGACCAGAAGTTCGAACCACACAAAACCCCAGGCACCTGGATATTGCCCGTCCAAATCTTGGCCGATCATCTGGACAGCCTCGGTCACCCTGTGGCCGCCGATAATGTCCGGTTGATAATCCGACGCTGGACTGCTGGCTCGATGGCTGTGGCCAGTCGTCAAGGCGTGGATTCATTGGGCGACTGGATGAATCTGCCGGGAGGGGAGTGAAATGAGCGACCGGGATGTGGAATGGCTCGACGAGTTGGCTGAGCTAAAAGCCGTGAACGCCAAAATGC
>Ga0315905_10004418_pt1 | contig 14356 bp, 16 predicted proteins | sample LakEriMetagenome_5_FD_203522 | JGI IMG/M metagenome (GOLD analysis project Ga0315905, IMG submission 203522) | Freshwater fungal communities from buoy surface, Lake Erie, Ohio, United States - Buoy 4 MA121 | ecosystem: Environmental > Aquatic > Freshwater > Lake | place: USA: Lake Erie, Ohio... | reverse complement strand
CGTGGCCATCAAGCCACCGTAAACGTGAGCTGCATCCACGCCTTGGTGACGCCTGACCTCTTCAAAGTAAACCGCCTGGATCTCTCCAACGCTGGCGCTTACCTCACCAAGCCATTGCTTAAACCTGAGAAAGCGCATACCGCCACCCTCGAACCGCTTAGGCTTGAGATCTACCCATCCATGTACAACCTTGCCCTGCGTGAGTGCTGCCCAGCCAGTGCGTGTGCCTAGATCAACGGTCAGGATGGTGGTGATCACAGGACACCCTTCCTACGCATCTTTTCTACCCAGGCCTCAACGGCCTCACACGGTGGGTCATAGGCGTCTATATCGTCTGTCCACTCAAGCGCCTCGGTGACTACCTCTTCTGGGATCTCTTCACCGTTTATCTCATCACCATCTTTGGCCATGTCTAACAACTTGGTTGCCTCTTTAGGTGTCATGCTGATTGCCTCGCAACTAAGTCATCGAGCCTGCTATGCAAGTCTGCGTACTGCCTGGTTAAAACATCCTTAATGAGCTGGTCTATCAGGCTAGAGCGTGAGCGCTGCTGCTCTTTGCAGGCCTCGTCCAACAGTTCCTTAGTGCTAGGTCTAAGGCGTATGAGCATCGCTACTTTGGGTGTTTTTTGCATGGCTTTTGTACGTTTGATTTCAACTAGATATCAATTCTACCTATTGAATTCTGTACAAGATACTAGGCATTAGGGAAAGTCCCTATAACTTTGTATAAGAAAGGGGGTTTACAGACCTTATGGGTTTTGTAATAGAATAGCGACAAGTGATATCAATCCGATATCACAGACAGGACCTAACCATAAACAGGAGCGTCCACATGACACCGCACACAGGCAAATTCGTAGCGTACTACCGAGTATCAACAGACAAGCAGGGCGTATCAGGCCTTGGCCTTGAGGCTCAACGACAGCTGGTAAATACATTCCTCAATGGTGGCAAATGGTCCATCATTGGCGAGTACACCGAGATTGAGTCAGGCACACACAAGCGCCTTAAAGACCGCCCAAGTCTCATGGCTGCACTTGACCTGGCTAAAAAGCAAAAAGCCACATTAGTAGTGGCCAAGCTAGACCGCCTCGCACGTGATGTGCAGTTCATCTCTACATTACTCAACGGCAAAGTGCCATTTGTATGTGCCGATATGCCAGAGGCCGATCGCACGTTCCTGCAGATGATGGCAGTCTTTGCGGAGTACGAGGCCAAGCGTATCTCTGAGCGCACTAGCGCAGCCCTGCAGGCTTTAAAGCGCAGAGGTAAGGTGCTAGGTAGTCCTCACCCAGAAGTCGGCTCAGAGGCTGGCATCAAAGTCATCAAGCAGCAGGCCGATAACTTTGCAGAAAAAGTTGCACCAGTGGTCAACGACATCATCAAGAAGTCTGGCGCTAACACCTTGCGTGATATCGCAACAGCACTGACAGCTCGTGGCATTGAGACACCACGTGGCAATAACAACTGGAATCCCAGCCAGGTCCGCAACTTGCTCAAAAGAATTGGAGCTAAGTAATGACTGGCTATAGATCAACGCTCCCAATTTACGAACACGTCAAGCCCTTTGATGGTGAGAGAGATCTCAACCGCAAACAGTTGGCCAAGTACTTCAACAGAATTGGCCGTGGCGTCAACTGCAGGCTAGATGTCCCAGTCCTAGTGATGGAAGACATCAAGTGGGCAGCCAAGACCTTCAGTGATCTGTCAGCACAGCTTACCAAGCTTGGCTGGGAAGATGAGCGCAGTGATATTTGGCGAATCATGGCAGCCAGGGGTTGCATGGAACACGCTAGATCAGCACTGAGCCAAACGAATAAAAAAGATGTAGCCACCAAAGAGTGGCGTAAGAACAATATCGTAAAGCGTTAACTACTACAGGTAGCGTAAGCTCACCGAGTGACCTTTGAATCTTGTAACCTTAGAAACTTTATCAAAAAAGGAGAAAGCAAATGAGTACTTTTAGTTCTTCATTAGTTCATCGAGCGAAACCAAAACGCCAGGTCTTGGCGTATCAAAAAACATTAGGCGCTGCTGGCGCCTTGTTAAAACCTTCTTCTACTTCATACGATGTGTATAGTGTTTATTGGCCAGCAATCACTACCAGTAGCGTAGTACCAAATAACTCACTGGCCTTTTCTCTCGACACAGGCAAAGTAGTAATTGGTAGTAAGTATCAGTCTACCAAAAAGCATAGTAGTGCAGATCAGGAATGGTTGCAAGACCTACTTTTGCGTGACCCAAAGCTGGTCAAAAAGCACCCTAATTACTACTCAGATTTAGCAATTTATGCCCTTGGTTTTATAGCCTTGGTTGTCATTGCTTTGACCTGGTAAGGGGTTGCCATGCTCAATACCACCCAGCTCGGACAGTCGATCCGAGATAACCAATTAGCACTATTCGAGGCCAGAGACTCAGAGTTCCTGAGTCGCTGCAGAACACTAGCAGTGCAGATCTGCCAGCAACAGGGCAGCGTGTCTATAAATGACATCCGCTCACACATATCTATCCCTGACGGTATGCACCCATCGGTGCTTGGCGCTGTCTTTCGGGGCAAGCAGTTCAAAGCTGTTGGCTTTACTGAGGCCAGCCACCCACAGGCACACGCCCGAATCATCCGCACTTACCAATTAGCCACTAAACAGGAGCATTAAAAAATGGTGAACAAAGTAACCCCCGACACTATGTTGTCGGCATCTCGATTGCCTGCGGTTCTAGGGCTATCGAAATGGTCAAACCCTAATGATGAACTAGAGTATTCAATCAACGCACTCAAAGGTCTTGAGCGCCCAGACATTGGTAATGAGGCAATGGCTTGGGGTAATCTGCTTGAGCCTACCGTGCTGGCCGAGGCAGCCAAGCGCTTGCTGGTGACCGAGCTGGTGACTGAGCATGAGACTGCCTACTATCACGACAGCCTGCCTTTGTGCTGCAGCCTGGATGGCACAGCTGTCGGCCGTGGCCAGGTAATAGTCAGCGATCCAGCCAATGGCATATGGGTTATCGGCCAGGATTCCATAACCTTAGACGGCATGGGTGTCATTGAGGCCAAGGTAACTTCTGTAGAGGCAGAAGATGCGCCAGCCTTGTACCGCGGTCCCATTCAGCTGCAGGCTCAGATGGACATTGTCAAAGCTACTTGGGGCTGCATTGCAGTGCTATACAAAGCGAGCGAGATGCGCCTGTTCCTGTTCGCTCCACACCAGGGAACACTTGACCGCATTGCTGCAGCCACCATTGATTTCCAGTCCCGCTTGGATAACTGGAAAGAGACTGGCTCGGTGGATTACTACCCGCCAGCAAGTGGTGAGCGCTGGCCAGATACCAGAGGCTTATACCCAGCAGATGACAACGTCATCACCTTAGATAGCACTGAGGCTGCAGAGTTGGCAGAGCGTATTGCCAACAACAAATTTAACCTAAAAATTACAGAGCAAGACATTGCCTCTGATGAGGAGCGCCTCAAAGAACTCATGGGTACAAATACTAAGGCCATTGCTGGTGGCTTTACTATAAATTGGCCAGTACGTTCCTACAAAGCGCAGCCAGAGAAAATAAGTCCAGCAAAGGAGGCTTATTCAATTCGGCAGTCCACATTAATAATCAAGGAGGCAAAATAAAATGACTACTTATAGCAATCAAGTTCAAAAAGCACACGCTAAAGCAACCGTAGCAATATTGGATGCCTTCCCTGATGTGTCGATTGAAGAGGCAAGCGCCATTGTTGACAGCATTTCTATGCTTGTTATGGAAGTATTGCGATCCTCTATTGATGAGGAGAAAGAGTAATGCAGCTAACTACTAACCGCCAGGGCTTTGCCCCTAACACCGTAACCGAGGCCATTCAATTCTCGGAGATGCTGGCCAACAGCAACATGGTCCCCAAGCAATACATGGGCAAGCCACAAGACATCATGGTCTGTATTCAGTGGGGCATGGAGATGGGTCTAGCACCCATGCAAGCCCTACAAAATATTGCTGTGATCAATGGCAAGCCTAGTGTGTACGGTGATGCCATGATGGCGCTGGTGCAGGCCAGTCCTGTGTGTGATGGCGTAGAGGAAAGCATTGAAGATGAGGGTACGCCAAACCCAGTCGCTGTGTGTGTGGCCAGGCGCAAGGGCAGGGCGCCAGTCACCGTGCGTTTCTCTGTAGAAGATGCTAAACGTGCAGGCCTGTGGGGCAAGCAGGGTCCATGGCAGGCATACCCCAAGCGTATGCTGCAGATGAGAGCCAGGGGCTTTGCTTTACGTGATGCTTACCCAGATGTTTTAAAAGGGTTGATCAGCACTGAAGAGGCACAAGACTACCCAGAAGAGACTAAGCGCCCAGCCAAAGACATCACGCCACGCAATCCACTAGACGCATTGGCTGCACCAGTTCAAGCGCCAGCAGCTGTGGAATTTACCCAGCCTGACGTAGAGACTGGTGAGCTTAAGATCGTTGATCACCCACCGTTTGAAGAGTTGGCCACCGAGCCACCAGCTGGTCAGTATGCAATCATCTTGCCTGGCAAAGACAAACCGCACTCCACCTATGCCACGCTAGACGAATGGCAAGATGCGTATGAAACATTTTCCGCAAAGCTTGCAGCCAATACAAAGATTGAGCCACGTGATCGCATGACTAAGCTGCGTGAGTTACGTGAGGTCAATCAAAAAACGATTGATTCAGTTGAGGGTACAAAGAAGATACGTCATATCTCTGGCCATCAAATGCGTATCCAAGCGCTGGCTGCTACTCTTTAGGCTAGGACTAATAGGGCTTGCTGGGTGTGTTTAATGCGATCCTCAAGCCCTATCTGTCCACCGTTAATAATCTTGGTTACCTTGGCATGATCAAGGGCATCCGCTGGAGCATTGAGCTTGTGGGTAGACCAAAACCATCCAGCTGTAAGGGCAGCATATTTAGGAGTGCCAACAAGATCAGGGTCCATAACAAAATCCACGCCCAGCGCTTTACCAGCGTGGAAATAATTAGAGTGACCAGTAAGCTGAATACAACCCCTACCCCTAAACCGATAACCGTCACCACTATTTTCGTCACGGTTACCCATGCGAGAAGAATAGACTTGATTTGCAATTTTCTTAGGGTTTCCAGCGTAGCCATTGGCCACCTCCAGTGTAGGAAATCTCTTAGGCCACAACTTCATTAGCGTTACAGCTTTGTAATTTAGATTCTCTTCCAGGATTCTGAAGTTTCCACACTCATGGCCACACTGGCCAATGAATGTAGCCTGCTGATTCTGGCTAAAAATTCCAAAGCGCTCGAATGTTTCATTCAGTGGGTCAACCCAGTCAGCACTGATGTGCAACTTGGCTAGTTTCTCAGCGTTTAACATTGACTGCCTCCATTACTTTGTTGTAACTGTCGATGCAGGCGTTGAGCTGGGCTGTGTTCCTGTCTCCTTGGGCAACGATTTCTGCAATAGCGAGGAGAGTCTCTCTGTCAGATTCACTTCCCGCTTGGCTGCTACTTCCGCTGGCAGGGGTGGTACTTGCACTGGTTTGTACACAACCTGGGGTTTGGATCCGCAAGCTACTAGTGCGGATAATACGATTAAGAGAAGACTGTTTTTCAGTGATGGCATTGTTGGCCTCCAGCAGTTTGGTTGAGTTATCGGTAAGTTGTTTGGTTAGCTCTTGCTCTTTAGTTCGAGCCTCTTCATTCTTGATGGCGATCTCTGCCTGTATTTCCTGGTCACGCTCTGCCCAGCCTTTGTGGTGGCCGTAGAAGTACACGCTTGCAGCCATGACAATGGCTCCAATAATTAGCCATGGGTTTGGGATCATGTTTCAGACCTCGCTGCAGCACGTTCCTGTGCAATCTCTTCCTTGGCTGGATCAACGTAGTCTGGTGGCGTAGTCGGTGGTGGTGGCGCTCTCCACTCTTCATCAAGTACTGGGTTCACCCAAGCAGGCAGGCCACCAGCTGGTGCTGTCCAGGTAGAAGTAGCTGGCGCTGCAGCTGGAGCAGGCGGGGTAGGTGGTGTTGGGTTACTTGCTTGAGATACCTTGTCTGCAATAGTCTGTACGCCCTTGCGAGACATCACGCCACCTATGCCACCCACAATGAGCAGCACAATGTCATTAAGCATCTTGGCAAACGCCTGGTCAATAGGCGCCATAGACTTGATTGGCTGCACAACAAAGGCCAGGCTGTACAGCATGAACATCACAATGCCAGCAAGAATAAAGGTAACGATCAGGACCACAAAGGCCCAGACCCTTATCTCAATTTCCTCTTGGGTTAGCAATCGGTTCGGATGAAACTTGGGTTGGGGGTTGGACAATTGATTTCTCCAATATAGGTGCTACTAAATAGTCGGGACAGTCTTGGGTGAATTGGCAATCAGGACGTTGGCAGCGCTTGGCCACAAAGTTCTTTGGGTCTTGGCAGAAGTAGCGATATCGGTCATCGCAGGCCGTGAGCAATAGCAGTAGTAACAGTGCGTATTTCATTCATTAGTTCCATTTGGATTCTGTACTTTTTTTATCTCTGCCTTTAACTTTCTCAATTCTTTGATCTCTTTTTTTAGTTGGGCTTTCATATACAAAGTCTCAATGTATGCCACTGACGTAGCGCCCACGACAACGCACAGCGTGACGCTCATCAAAATCCACCAGACAAGTTTTGTATTGCCCACATAAACCACCCAAAAAATAATGATATGAACATGACTGCAATGCCTCCACTAATCATTTCAATATGCCTGATCTCTTGTTGTTCTTTACGCCACCTAGCCAGCCTGGCTCTTCTGATCATCTCTGCTCTAGCCCACGCCTGCTCTCTTTCAATCTGCCCATACATCTTCAAGAATCTGCTGTACAAGTCTTTCAATTCTGCTGGTGCATACACCATCGCCTCTCTGGTCTGCTCCATTAACTTCTCCAGCTGTAGCTCAATCAATGCTCGCTCGATCGCCTTCTTGCTGGTGTTTTGGTCTGGGTTGTAGTTTGTTTTGGAGTCTTCTTCAAGCTCTTGGTAGTAGGTGTTGATTTGCTGCTGGGTGTCAAAGAGGATTCCAATGTTTTCTCCGACTGACTTAATGAGTTCAAGTTCGAGCTGCTCATAGGATTGCTGTTGCTTGGCTGCAGCTGCTGGCTTTGACTTGGGTGCTGATTTAGCAATAGGCTTTGCAATATCAACTTTAGGCTTTGATATGAACAGGCCAATGAACCAATCAAAGATTCCCTTGATGGCTTTGACATCTGCCATCGCTCCATCAATTGTTTTCTTAGCGCCTTCCAGCTGGATACGGCCTTGGTGTAGAAACTCGCAGCCCTGCTTGATAGCTGAGAAAGCTCCCTGCGCCAGCATGAGAAGAGAGAATGGATCCACATCTTATATGCCAAAGAACTTATGGATGAACGTGGCTGCAGTACCAGGGCCTAGCAAGACGCAGGCAATCACTGCATACAACAAGTACTCAATCTTGGTCATGCGCTTTTCACCATCACGCAATGTGCGATCAATGTTGTTGTAGCGCTCTGTGCATATCGCCTCATGCACGGCCAGGCGTGTGTCAGTATCCTCAAGCATCCGCAGGCTCTGGTGTATTGCCTTCAGCCACCCACTTTAAATAGGCTTGGTAGTCTGAATTTTGTGGGTCAAAAGGTATGTCTGCGTTGTCAGACAAACGCCTTACTATTTTAGATGGCTCACCCGTTACTATGTTGTTTGGTTGTAGTTTGTACATTTATAACTCCGCAGATGCTGTGTAATGATAATTAACACCAGATGTATTTGACCCAGAACCAGAATAACCACTAAACGCAGTTGCACTTGGGGTGTCGGTTACCCAGTTTTGGTTATTAACATTACTTACGCCTAGTTGCCATCTCTGACATACGCCACTATTACCCGCAAGGTCATAAACAGTTACTGTAGGCGCAGTTCTTTTTGGCACAGTAAATCTCTGACCATTCCCCCCAATAAAACTCGTGGTACTTCCTGTAGAACCACCACCAGAAGTTGCAACACCGAGAGAAGTAGCCGTGCCTGGTACAGTCCCAATCTCATAAGTCTTTTCATAGTAACGCATACATAACTGCAACTCAGTACCATAAGGTCTGTAATCAAAACTCGTTGCGGTACTGCCTTTTTCTAGTTGTACGCCTGTGATGTAGAAGGTTGCGCCATTTGTGCCGACTACGCTTGTTGCGCCTGTAACTCCAAGACCGCCAGTTGTCCATGTTCCCGCTGTATTGCTATAAGTAGAGCCAACGCCTAATCCAAAATCTATTTCAATACCAACATTATTATCTGTTAACCAAGTTCCAGTCGTATCTCCAGCAATAGTTACAGTTTTATATTCAAATGTATTTGCAGAATTTATTGTGTAACTTGCAGGATAAAGTCTATTGCCAGCGCTATTTCGCAAAACAAATCCAAATGTTCCAGTTAAAGAACTACGAACCCAAAAGGAAACAGTAACAGCAGATGCGCCAGCCGCACCCCATCCTAAATCAGCAGTATTAAAACCTTCAATTTTTTGTGTGATAAGGTAATAATCTGTTGCACCCAATGAAGTTGTCGCAGAAGATGTAACTAGTAAAGATTTTGTAAATCCTGCTGGAACAGTTAAGGATTGCTGAACAGTAAATTTAGAACTTGCAGAAGCCAACATCTGCCATCTGTCTAAAGAATAATTAGACCCCGTAGCAGTAACACTAGCCCCAGCATTACGCTGGTCAAAAACCATTGCACCATTTATTATTCTTGATTTAAACCCTGTGTACTGCGAATCAGATGCCAGCATTCCTGGCTGTACTTGTGTGAGTGCCATGTTAGTTTCCTTCCAGTGCCGTTACTCTGGCGGTTAGTGCGTTGATTGTTTCGGCTTGTGTGTCGTTTATTGCTTTTAGTTCTTGGATAGCCGCTGTTAGTGTTGCTACTAGGAATGATGTATCAATCGCTTGATATTTAGGGTTACCATTTTCATCTACGGCATCTTTTTCATTGGTAACAGCATGAGGACAAACTTCAGCCAATTCATGTGCAATAAAGCCTTCCCCATCACTACCAGTAGATTTCCATTTATAGGTAACAGGCTTGAGTCTGGCAACATTTGCCAAAGCACCCGTCATTGGGGCTATATTTTCTTTTAAACGATAGTCTGAAGAAGTGTTGTAAGCGGTTGAAGTGTTAGTAGTAGAAACAAAACCTACTTCAGTACCGCCACGTCTGTAAGAAAAAGTAGCACGACCCACATTGTCTGTGTTGTTTTCATTGCTGATGTACATTGGCCCATAGGTCTGTTGTGCCCCAATGCTTCCACTAACAAATATTTTTGTAGATAAAGAATTTGTTGTAGTCCCCACCAGCAAGTTACCGCTAGAGTCGATACGCATACGCTCAGTAGGCGTACTTGCACCATCAGCAGTGGTGCTAAAGACCAAGCGACCGGGCATATCACCTGTGCCGGGAGTTCCGTCTACTCTGGATTCAATATGTGCGGACTCAATAAGCGCCGTTCCGTCAGAGCCAACAAAACTAATTCTGTTTATTAAATCGCCAGACTGGAGAATGACCTCTGCGCCAACTGTAGCGCCTCTAGACCTTCCAAGAATAAGACCATTACCCCCGCCCGTTGTACTGTTGGCATACCCAACTATGGCGTTTGAAGCCTCATTGCCAGTTCCAAGAAATTGATTTCTAACGGAAGAACCAAAAATTGTTTGCGATGCAGTTGCGCCACGAATTAGAACACCAGAACTGTCAATCACAAACGGTGATGAATCAGGATTAGTCGTGTCCTCAACCAACAAAGCATTACCAGTACCAAGTTGAGTAATACGCAAGGCATCTCCTGATGAAGATCCAGAAATTACTACTCCTGGAGTTAAAGTTGCCAGCTTTGCAGTAGTCACTGTGCCATCGCTTGGTGTACCAATGGCCAAAGGCGCACTAGACACTACTTCAATATTGCTAGTGCCAGTGGGTGGCGCAGTACTAAATGTCAGCGTAGTACCAGAGACAGAGTATGTGTCCTTCTCTTGATATACACCGCTGACATACACCTGGGTATTGTTCTCACTGCCAGGGTCACCAGACAAGGTGAACGCTGTAGTAGATCCATTACCAGAGAACGCATCCACTGCTATGTTGGTTGCACCTAAACCAGAGCTTGCAGCAAACCACTGATCAGTCTCAAAGTCAGCAACAAAGATAGTTGATGAGTACTGCGATCCAATGGTTGCTGATGTAGCACCGTTGATGGTGTTAGTGCTAGAGCGTACAACATTCACCGCATTGGCGTCACCAGTCCACTTGACAATTGCCACCTTAAAGCCATCACCTACCGTGCTGATTGTTGGCAGGGTAATAGTGACAGCACCGCTGGTGGTAGTCACTCGGATTAAGTCACCAGCGTCACCAGCCACCACCGTGTAGTTAGCAGACTTGTCTTGCACTGCAGAGTACATACCAGCAGCAGCACTAGCAGCAGCTGCAGTAGCACTGTTGGCAGCAGCTGTAGCCTGGTTAGGCGCATCGATGATGGCTGCTATGTTGGTAGCTGCAGTATTGACAGACGATATGTTGGTGGCCACCGTAGTGACCGCAGCATTAACACCAGCAACAGTATTAATATTTGTAGAGTTTGCGTTTACTGCGTTTATGTTTGTAGAGTTACCAGCAACAGCATTGATGTTGGTACTGTTACCAGCAACGCTAGTCACGTTAGCCGATATGCCTGCAACCGTAGTTACGTTAGCACTGATACCAGCAACGGTAGTCACATTGGCGCTGATACCAGCCACAGTATTAATGTTGCTAGAGTTACCCGCCACACTGGTTACGTTTGCGCTAATGCCTGCCACGGTAGTCACAGCACCAGACACGCCAGCCACTGTAGTTACATTGGTGTTGTTACCAGCAACCGTGTTAACACTAGCAATATTAGTTGCCACCGTATTGATGTTGGCAGACTGAGCAATCACTGTAGTCACAGCGTCTAAAGCTGGACCAGCTACTGGATCGCCAGAGGTAGAGTCAAACGCAAGCACCTTGCCTTTGCGTGACGCCTTAACTGGCAGCACCATGTTGACGTCTGTCGGATCAGTCACTGGCGCTTTCAGACCACGGTCAGCTTTCTCATCCACTTGCTGGGCAAAGATAACCAAGCTGTCAAACTCATCATTGAGAGTATTGGCAAACAAGTCACCACCAGTCACAAAATCTGTAGCCCTCTGAATAGCACGGTCACCCACAATGGTGATGGTGTCTGCGCCAGTGGCTGCAACAACCAAGGTAACCGAGCCAGTGCCATTGGCATTGATAGTCACCGTGTAGTTGGTAGTCAGCGTCAGCAGGGTAGTGTTCTTGTAGACCTGGATGTCAGTGTTGGCCAGTACTTCAAATGTGAATGAGTACGGTCCGACACCAGCGCTGCCTGTGTAGACAACCCTTCTGGTTACGTCTGATATTGGATAAGCCATCTTTAGTTCCTTGCTTTACCGTTTAAATTTGCCTTCATCTCGCTGTGCCTCTTTGATGTTTCTGATGGCGTCAGCTAGATCTGGATCTTCTAAGAGCAGTTGTGCTTTGCCTCTGCTGTAAGCAGCGCTGATCTCAGATGTGATTACGTCTTGTGCAGCACCTAAGTCAATGCCAGCCATACGCTGCATTTCCTTGCTCTTGCCAATGCGAATGATTGCCTGCTCTAGCGCACCATCTGCAGTGGCCAACTCAATCCATCGGTTGTACTGGGTGGCAGATAAAGCCACGCCATCCATCTTCTTGTCTGGGATATGTTGTGGCACACCATACTCAACCAGGGTTGCATGAGCCAAAGACATCTTGCCATCAGAGGTCTTAAATGGGTTAAACATTTCACCCAGGTTTCCTTGGCCAATCTTGCGAGTCTCACCAGTGATGGTGTCCAAAGCCCTTGGCAGCTGATCGCTAGTCAGTGGATTGCGTCCCTTGTAATAGTTGACAGCCTCCCAGAACCCACGCATTGCACCTTCAGTAATGCTGTTGCGTGTACCCATACCTGGTGGCATAGTGTTTACAGAAGTGGGATCCATGACCCGCTCAACTGCACCCACCATAGATGAATGAGCGCCAATAGGTGAACCACCTATGACAAACATACCGACTTGCTTACTAGACTTTTGCATCAAGTCATAGAACACACCAGCAGCATCTTTAGATCCGCTAGTAAATACCTTACTCATGTCGCTAAAGCCTTGGAGCATTGGCTGCTCAGACATATATTCATAGATGCCAAGAGCGCCACCCATCATCAGCTTTTCCATCTGGCTACCGTCACCACCCATTTGTGCATATTCAGCAGCTGTAGCAGCAATGGCCATCATGGATGCAATTGGCTCTAGGCCTGCATAACTGACATAGACCTTATCTGGTCCAATAGACACGCTAGTGATCTTCTGGAATTCTGCAATCTGATCTGGACTGATATCAGACTTGTTAAACACTTTGCTGAACTGTTGCCAGCCAGTGCCTTCCAAAGCCTTCTTATCCTCGTTACGCATAGGACCGTAGCCAGTCAGGCCACCATCTAGCGCAGATGCGCCAGCAGCGTAGATCATTCCAGAGCCAAGAGTTACCCTGGCCAGAGCCATGTCTTGGCGTATACCGCCAGCGTTGTAGTCAGCCCAGAACCGTGGGCTGGCAAAGTTCAAGCCAGGCGTCCTAGCCATAGTCTCCATGGCAATGTTTGTTGGCGTCTTAACAAACGGTATAAACATCTTGATCAATGGGTTTTGCGCCATTGATTGGAGGCCTTGTAGGGCAGGCTCAAGCTCACGTGTAAATGTCACAGTACGTGCCATACCTCTGGCAGCACTTTCTATATCAGCTGGAGTGTCAATCAATATGCTAGACATTAAGTCTTGTGCTTGCTTGGCAGCATCATCAGCGCCTATGCCTTTGCTAACTAGATTGGCATACATAGTGTTTGCCTCTCTAGTTGCCAAAGAGTTAAGCTCCATACGGTAGCCGACAGCTTTAAAGAATTCGTCCTCGGCCATCAATGCTCGGCCTGGCACAGTGACAAAGTTACCCCAATACTTCAGCGCATTGGACATGGCTTTGCCAGCCATTGAATCACCCATATCTATGTCAAAGGTGTCTCTGCCAGCTCTTGCAGCTTCAATCTTTGTAAATGGATCTGTTGGTGCATTGTTGACAAATGCCTTGCCAGCAATGACGCCACCTTCTCTCATGCCTTGCAAAAACCCTGTAGCCTGGGCATATACCTCATTGGCCTGGATAGCTCTCTCGCCACCAAACAAAGCATTTCTAGCAGTACCAATGACAGATGCAACAGCTCGCTCTGGGATCTGATAAGCGCCAAAGAATAGATTGCCAGCAATGTTTTTGACATGGGTCACTGGGCTAGATAGCAAACCATTGATCCAGGTACTAAACCAGATATCTTTGACATTGCCACCAATAGTCTTCTCGGACAGAGCAGCACGGCCACCACGTGAGTCCAACGCTGTGTACTTTGTGGCCAGGTCATGCACTGACTCAATGCCACCAGCCTCAGTCAGAATTGATTCAAGCATTGCGCCACGCTGTGCGCCAGCCTCTCTGGCTGTTCTGAAGATACCAAGTGTTCTAGCAATATCAGCTTGGCGTCCTCTGGCTGCCTTCATCAAGACACCCTCAAAAGCTACAGCCTGCTGGAATTCGCTGGCCAACTCTGGTGTCAGAGTGCCTGCAGCCTTGGCAGCCTTAACTTGCTCACCAAGATCAAATGCGTGTTTGCCAGCATCCACAATTGTGAGCAGCATTTTGTACGCATCTTTGGGATTGGCTTTGGTTTCCTCTAATGGGTTAATGATCTTGGCAATAAATGCCTCGTCATATCCCTCATCCATAGCTTTAGCAGCAATGACTTTGTAGGAAACCTTCTCTAGCCTATCAGCGCCATATGCACGGCCAGTGGCCTCTATGTGCTGCTTTAACTCATCTGGGCCAATGATGTTGTCCAGGCTAGTTGTTGTTGCCTGCACCCCAGCTTTGAGTTCTACAGAAGTAGGGGAGGGCTTGCCAGCAGCTGGCATACCAGGTGCAGTTTGTAAGATGTCTTCAGCTACTTTGGGTGTAGCGTCTTTGATGACCTGATATGGTCCAACCGTACCTAACTCATCAGCGCCTTTTAATATGGGTATGTTGGTCTTTGTAGGGGCTTTCTTGAGCGCTTGCTTGACTAAGCCAAGACCAAGACCAGCCACCTCATATGGCTCAAAGGTTTGTTGATCAACGATATCAATAGGGGCAGCTGCAGTCTCTGGCAAAGCACCAGACATAGAGTCAACGCCAACAGGGTTGACCTGGTCATCTTGGACCATGCTGTCTATCTTTGTCTCAAGCGACTG
>Ga0315905_10004417_pt1 | contig 14359 bp, 7 predicted proteins | sample LakEriMetagenome_5_FD_203522 | JGI IMG/M metagenome (GOLD analysis project Ga0315905, IMG submission 203522) | Freshwater fungal communities from buoy surface, Lake Erie, Ohio, United States - Buoy 4 MA121 | ecosystem: Environmental > Aquatic > Freshwater > Lake | place: USA: Lake Erie, Ohio... | reverse complement strand
TGTAGCTTTAATTGCGGTATTATGGTTTTTTCGTCGAGCTATAATTAGAGAAATTGTAGAACGAGGAATGCAACAAATTCAAGGGATTGAAAATTTGCAAACTCAATTAACTACAGTTCAAATAGAAGCTAAAAACCTAATTCGAGAATCTCAAAATACTACGCAGGAATTAGCACAGGAAGTTGATAATTTTAAACACAAGATTCAGGGTGAACAAGAAAATTTATCCATGCTTTTATCTGATTTACCTAAATCAAAACAAGAGTTTTTAACAGCTTTGGAAATTGAGGTGAAATCTGCTCAAGAAAATATCAGTAATTTAGAGTTTACATTGAATACTCAATTAGAACGATTAAATTTATCTGCTCAACAGCAAAAAATTACAATTGACAATATCAAAAAATTAGAAACTGAGCTACTTTCTGAATTTATCAAACTCAAGTTAGAGGTGGAAAATCAAAAAGATATTGCTATTGTTGACATTGAACAATCTCGCAGTAATTTAATATCTCAATTTAACTTAGTAGAGTCAGAAGCTCAAGCACAAAAATATCAGACTTTTGAGAATTTAGTCAAATTACAAGTAGAATTTACCGGTGAATTATCTCAATTTCAATTAGATGTTAAAAATCAAAAAGATATAGTTATCAACAATATCGAAAATCTCAATAATCTATTTAAATCTGAAGTTACTGAATTAAAGACTGATACGCAAATCCAAAAATATCAATTTATTGAGGATTTATCTAGATCCCAAGGTGAATTTTCTCAGCAACTTACAGAATTACAAAATGCAGCTATTCAAAGACAACAGCAAATTATAGACAATTTAGAAAAATCTGGAGAAGAATTTACATCTCAGTTTTCAGATTTACAAAATGATGTCCAAAAACAGAAAATTACTATTCTGGAAAATCTGCAAAAGTTAGAAAGTGAATTTTCTCAGGAACTTACAGAATTACAAAATGCAGCTATTCAAAGACAACAGCAAATTATAGACAATTTAGAAAAATCTGGAGAAGAATTTACATCTCAGTTTTCAGATTTACAAAATGATGTCCAAAAACAGCAAATTACTATTCTGGAAAATCTGCAAAAGTTAGAAAGTGAATTTTCTCAGGAACTTACAGAATTACAAAATGCAGCTATTCAACGAAAACAGCAAATTATAGAGGATTTAGAAAAATCTGGAGAAGAATTTACATCTCAGTTTTCAGACTTACAAAATGATGTCCAAAAACAGCAAATTACTATTCTGGAAAATCTGCAAAAATTAGAAATTGATGCTCAACAACGTAAAGATATAATTCTCAAAGAACTAGCGGAAATTACACCTCCCCCAGTCATAGAAAAAGCACCAGAACCATTACAACCAGAAACATCTCTTAATGATTATCTAAAAGAAGCAGAAAAGCTATTTTTAGAAAAACGTCATCAAGATGCTTTAGCTATTTATGAACAAATCATTAAAATTCAACCTGAAAATCCAGAAAACTGGCTCAAACGTGGTATTCTATTCAATAGATTAAACCGCTATAAAGATGCTATTATGTCCTATAATCAAGCTATTAAAATTAATCCCGAATATCATCAAGCTTGGTGTGATATTGGTGTATCCTGTGGAAAATTAGGAAAACATCAAGAAGCTTTTAACTGTTTTGATAAAGCTATTCAAATTAAACCTGATGATGGAGTTGCTTGGGTAAATCGTGGTTTATCTTTGGTAGAGTTAGAACGCTATGAAGACGCAATTACTTCTTTTGATAAGGCTTTAGAATTTCAACCTAATTCCCCTAAAATTTGGCATAAACGCGGTTATACTTTAGTTAGATTGGGAGAAGATGATCAAGCAATTATCAGTTTTGATAAAGCCCTAGAAATTAAACCTGATTATCATATTGTATATTATCACAAAGCTGCTTGTTATGCACTACAAAGACAAGTTAAATTAGCTTTAGAAAATCTACAAAAAGCCATTGAGTTTAATCCTAATTATCGGGAAGAAGCTGGAAATGATATTGATTTTGATGCTCTGAAAAATGAGCCAGATTTTCAAAAATTAATTCAGGGTTAAAACTTTCGTTGGGGTTTTATTTAACCCAAACCACAATTTTCTTGAGTTTGTTCTCAAATATGTTCTATTTTAACTAATTAATCTGGAGGATTTAGGATATAATATTTTTGTTTTTGCAAACATTGTCTTATTTGTAATTGAGTTTTCACCTCTTTTTTGTTTATGACTATTCAACTTACTGTTCCGGGAATGTCTTGTTCTGTTTGTGCTAATAAAATCACTAATGCTGTTAAAATCGTTGATGTTAATGCTATTGTGGAAGCTAACCCCCAAACAAAACTTGTCAATGTAGATACTCAAGCTTCGGAAACTGCTATCAAAGAAGCTTTAATTGCTGCTGGTTATCCTCCTTCCTAAGGGTAGGGTGCGTTCAGCTTTGTCTAACGCACCCTAAATCACATAATGTCTGATTTTCTCAATCAAGTCGCGGGAAAAAAGAAGATTTAGGGGTTGACAATTGATTTAAAATTTGTTATCATAAAACCGACGAGGAAGAACTATCATCAAATAATTAATAAACAGCAAGTTCAGCTTGAGTGAGGTACACCCTGTGCGGGCAAGACTTGTACTGAGCAGTTCGCGTAGCGTGGCGTTAGCCATAGTATGCCCGCACCACAAGAGTTTTATCATTAATATTTGTACTTAATAATACCAGGAACTGCTGTATAGTTTTTTAAAACTGACTTAATCCAAATATGGCTTTTATTTCCTGCTTATTCATTCTCGTTAATTTATAAATTATAAATTAAAATTGTCTCAATTTATTATTGATTTCTATTATTTAATTCTCTGGCTGATTTAATGGGTTTATTTTCTTGAATTTTAGATGATCTAATATTACTTAATAAACACAAAATAAAATTTCATTTTCTGGTTTTGATTGACTATTTTGGCCGATTAGATAGTATTTGTGCAAATTGTCTGACAATGTGTTAGAATTATAGCAAAATATGACAACTATTCAAAGTTTATTTGACATAATTTTGTATTTTGTCAAGTTGAAAGCTAAAATTTACATTTTTTGGAGTTTTGGAGTCTATGACAACCTCACAGGAGAGGATTATCCCGACAGATTTGCGAAATGAAATGTCGCGGTCTTATCTAGAATACGCTATGAGCGTCATTGTGGGTCGGGCGTTACCAGATGCTAGGGATGGTCTCAAACCTGTGCATCGTCGCATCCTGTATGCTATGCACGAATTAGGTTTACTACATGATCGCCCCTTTAGAAAATGCGCCCGTGTCGTAGGGGAAGTATTGGGTAAATATCACCCCCATGGTGACACTGCGGTTTATGACGCTTTGGTACGGATGGCACAGGATTTTTCCATGCGATCGCCCCTAATCAATGGTCATGGTAACTTTGGTTCGGTAGATAATGATCCACCGGCGGCTATGCGGTACACAGAATGCCGATTGCACGCATTAACAAGTGTCGCTCTTCTGCAAGATATTGAAGCTGAAACCGTAGATTTTGCTGATAACTTCGACGGTTCTCAACAAGAACCAACGGTTTTACCCTCCCGCATTCCCCAACTCCTGTTAAATGGTTCTTCGGGAATTGCAGTGGGAATGGCGACAAATATTCCTCCGCATAATTTGGGAGAATTGATTGATGGATTAGTAGCATTAATTCACAATCCTGAAATTACTGACATACAATTAATGCAGTATATTCACGGTCCCGATTTCCCCACCGGGGCGCAGATATTGGGCATAAGTGGCATTAAAGACGCTTATACCACAGGTCGCGGTTCAATCACTATGCGGGGTGTAGCTAATATTGAAACCATTGAACAACGCAACCGTCCAGACCGGGAAGCAATTATCATTACCGAATTACCTTATCAAACCAATAAAGCCGCATTAATCGAAAAAATTGCCGAATTGGTGAATGATAAGAAAATCGAAGGTATTGCAGATATCCGTGATGAAAGCGATCGAGACGGCATGAGAATCGTCATCGAATTAAAACGTGATGCCTATCCCCGTGTTGTTTTAAACAATCTTTATAAGCAAACTCCCCTACAGGCTAACTTTGGGGCGAATATGTTGGCATTAGTCAATAGCGAACCTCAAACCCTTAGCCTCAAAGGATTTCTCAGCGTTTTCCTAGACTTCCGCATTTTGTCCATAGAACGCCGTACCCGCTACGAATTACGGAAAGCAGAAGAAAGAGATCACTTGTTGCAGGGATTACTAATTGCTCTGTCACAATTAGATGCAATTATTGTTTTAATTCGTCATGCACCGGACGCACCCACAGCCAAAGGAGAGTTAATTACCAATTACGGACTTTCCGAAGTGCAAGCAGACGCAATTTTACAAATGCAGTTGCGACGGTTAACGGCGCTAGAAGCGGATAAAATTCGCCTGGAACACGAAGAATTACAAGTGAAAATCACCGACTTACAGGATATTTTAGCCAGACGGGAACGGGTTTTAGAAATCATCGAAACGGAAATCGCCCAAATTAAAGCCAGCTTTGCTACACCCCGGCGCACGGTTATCACTCATGGAGAAGGAGATATAGATGACATTGACCTAATTGCTAACGAAAAAGCAGTGATTCTGGTGACAGAACAAGGTTACATCAAACGGATGCCCGTCAACACCTTTGAATCTCAAAACCGCGCTACTAGGGGTAAGGCTGGTGCTAAAGTTAAAGATGATGATACCATCGAGCATTTCTTAACTTGCTGTGATCATGATAGCATCTTATTCTTTAGCGATCGCGGAGTTGTCTACTCACTCAAAGCCTATCAAATACCTGTAGGTTCGCGCACCAGTCGGGGGACACCCATAGTCCAAATGTTACCCATTCCCAAGGAAGAGAAAATTACGTCTATTGTCCCCGTAGACGAATTTAGCAGCGAAGAATATCTGGTGATGCTCACCAAAGGCGGTAACATCAAAAAAACCGTCTTAGAAGCATTTAGCCACATTCGCGCCAACGGACTAATTGCCATATCCTTAGAAGAAGGTGACCAACTACGCTGGGTGAGAAGAGCCAGAGTAGAAGACAGTATAATAATCGGTTCACGTCAAGGTATGGCCATTCACTTCCGCTGTACTCATGACCAACTGCGTCCTCTGGGAAGAGCCACTCGTGGTGTAAAATCCATGAAACTCAAGGATAAAGACGAACTCATAGGTATGGATATCCTACCTGCGGCCATTCTCGACACCTTAGATACTAGCACAGAAGGGGAAATAGAAGAAACAGCAGAAATAGAAGAAACCTTAGAAATTGCTGAAACTGAAAATACCGAAGAAACCGCAGAAACCAGTAACAGCAATAGTACCGGACCATGGGTACTAGTCATTACCGTAGGCGGTTATGGTAAGCGTGTTCCTGTTTCTCAATTCCGACTGCAAAACCGGGCTGGTCAAGGTTTAATGGCCACCAAATTCAAGACCCGGAAAACCAAAGACAAACTAGCCACTTTAAGAATTGTCAACAGCGACGACGAAATCATGATGGCCACCAATCGTGGTATTATTATACGTCAAGCCGTCAATGCAATTTCTATTCAGTCAAGGTCAGCCACTGGAGTTAAAGTGCAACGTTTAGATGAAGATGATGCCATTACCGGAGTTGCGATTGTTCCCCCCGACACTGGTGATAATGGAGAACTAGAGGACGCGGAATAGCTAATTAGCAAGATACCTGACTTCTTGTAGAAGTCGGGGATCTGAATTTTCTGGTATAGCTTTTAAATTTGTGAATTATTAATCGTTTGGTTTCATACATTCAATAGCAACAGCATCAATAAACCTACTTTGATGTTCCACATCAGCAAATGCAGGATCTCTTGAATCATTAAAGCTAGCCTTACGAATTTGTATAAAGCCAGCTTTTGATAATTCATGTTTTAGAGATTTGTAGTCCCACATCCAAAGATGATTGCTATTTCCCAAGAATGATCTTACAAAACCGCCATACCCTTTTGGTCTGCTCTCAATTCCCAATAGGGTGGACTTCAAAAAATCTATTGATGCTGTTTCAGCCTCAGAGGACAAATAATTTTTGGCTGCTATTTCCAGATCAGGTACAATAATTCTAAATAATCCAGAAGGTTTAAGAATTTTAATTGTATTTTCAAGAGCGATGGAAAAATCTTCTAAAGTTAAGTGTTCTAGTACATGACTTGCATAAACTCCTGTGCAAGAGTTTGGTTCTATTGGTAGCCCTTTAACTATATCTCCGTATCGAATATTTTCGGGAAATCTTAATCGTACCATTCCACCTTCTAGAGCTTTAGTGCCTGAGTAAAATTTACCTAATACAGGTAATCTCTCAAGCCAAAGGTTTGGAGAAGCATCAAAGTTAATCCAAGAATCAGGTGAGGAAAGACCGCATCCATATTGAACATATTGACTTTTCATCTGGTATTCTGTTCTAAGGGTAGCTACTTATTTTAATCAGTCCTATTGTACAATAATCTTTGTATTAATGCAACTGAAACTTTCACATGACAGCTTAACACGCCGCCTTATTTAATTTATTTATTTGCACAAGTTCAACATTTTTGGGGAATGCTAAAACTCAGACACCAAAAGATATCCAGTCCCATCATCTATTATACCTTGTCTCTCCTCAGTGGCATATTCATGGGAACAACCGTCGCCCCTATTGGTGCATGGTTCTTAGCCTGGGTATCCCTAGCCCCCTTGTGGATACTACTAATTAAAATTACACCAAAAACAGACAAAAATTACCCATCTGCCCCGGTTCTTGGCTTCATCTGGGGCATCGGTTATCACGGTGTCGCATTGTCATGGATTACAGGTATTCATCCCATGGACTGGCTGGGTGTCCCTTGGCTACCGAGCTTAACTATTACCCTATTTTGCTGGGCATTTATCAGCCTCTGGGGGGGAATTTTCGTCTCTGTTTGGGCGGCTTTAATGGTGCGTCTAGACAGAGGAAACCCTTATTTGCGTGTCCTCATTGGTACAACCCTTTGGTGTAGCTTAGAAAGCCTCTGGAGTGCCGGACCTTTATGGTGGAGTTCTCTAGCTTACACTCAATCACCATACAATCTCGTAATTCTCCATTTAGGACAACTTTCAGGACCCAATACTGTCACTGCGGTGATTGTCGCTTTTAATGGCTTTATTGCTGAATATCTCACGCAAAGGCGCGAAGACGCAAAGGAAGAAAGAAAACCTCATCCAAAAACCTCTGTGTCCTCTGTGCCTCTGTGGTTCGTTAATTCCCACTTAATCCTAGCCACCACCCTATTAATTACCTCCCATTTTATTGGCCTTATCCTGTATAGCAACCCCCTAAATCTAACCCCAAATACAGCTTTAAAAATTGGCATTATTCAAGGTAATATTCCTAATAAAATTAAGGTTCTTCCTCAAGGTTTCCACCTGGCTATGACAGCTTACACTCAAGGATATTTAAATTTAACTAATCAAGGTGTCCAAGCTGTTCTTACTCCAGAAAGTTCTATACCTATTTTTGCCCGTGACTTACCCCAAACTCCTCTGTTAGCTGCTATTCGAGAACGGGGTGTTATAGCTTGGATAGGTGCTTTTGGTGAACAAGGAAGTAGTTATACAAATAGTTTATTTACAGTTATTAATAATGGAGAAATTACCAGCCGTTACGATAAATCTAAACTTGTACCATTGGGAGAATATATTCCTTTTGAAAATATTTTAGGAGGAATTATTCAACGTTTATCACCACTAGAAGCACATCAAGTTCCGGGTCAAGTTAATCAAATTTTTGATACTCCTTTTGGTAAGGTGATTATTGGTATTTGTTATGAATCAGCTTTTGCGGAAAATTTTCGTTATCAAGCTGCTATGGGTGGGCAATTTATCCTCAGTTCTTCTAATGATGCTCATTATACGCCAGCAATGGCAAATCAACACCATGCCCAGGATATCATGCGGGCAATTGAAACTGATAGATGGGCTGTAAGGGCAACAAATACCGGCTATTCCGCATTTATTAATCCTCATGGTGAAACTTTATGGAAATCAGGATATAATACCTATGAAACCCACGCAGAAACTATTTATCCTCGTCAAACTCAGACTTTATATGTACGCTGGGGAGATTGGTTGATGATTGTTTTATTGATTTTGGGGTTTTTGGGGTGGGTATCTTTGTGATTTTCCATATATCTTTTCTCCTCTTGCTGACATATTTTGTTAAAGCGTTAGCATCTACTTTCGGATTCAGACTATCGTTTAAACTATCATCTATTTTTTTACGAAGTGATGATAAAAACATCATATCATTCCCTAGATCAGAAACTTCATCTTCATATTCATCCGAGTCTTCAATTTGATTGATTCTTTCTTGGTATTTGACCATCAAATTATCAACAGCTTCAATCATGAATTTGATGTCTTTAAATGATAAATCCATAGCTAATTCCTTTTCACTTTGCGCCTTTGCTCCTTTGCATCTTTGCGCGAAACAACACATAATTACCAAGTTTAATCATTTAAAAGATGGATGTCTCAAAAACAGAATAACATAAATCACGACATTTACCTCACGCAAAGGCGCAAAGGCGCAAAGAATCAGAATTTGATCAGGGTAATTTTTGATTTTGGCCTCTATCTGCGTTTAAGATCATTTTTAATCACGCGAACGTTTAATTAGTGCCACTAGGAGGCAAATAATCGGCAAAAATATGCCTAAATTCCTCACTAAATCAATGTTACTCTGTCTAACAGCGATCGCTATTAATATCCAAAATGTCACATAAACATAAATAATATCATTGCAATTAATTATAATTAAAGTCGCAATTGTTGCAGCTACCACAAGCATGATCACAGCCCATACTTGATGATTAAGTCCCCAACCATTCCAACCATAAAAATATAGTACACAAGCCACATTCACCATAGTTGCAACACTAGTCCAACTCAGATAAATACTCACGGGAATATGTAAACATAACTTTTTCCTCCCAGATATACGCTTCCTGCCAATACGCAAAGTGCTGTAAATAACCATTAATGGTACTAAAGTAGCGAACATGGCCACCACAGAAAGGGTAAAGAATCTAGATAGAAATAAATACAACCAAATACTTTGAAAAATACAAACAATAACTAATAAATATCCGACCTTACGTAAGTCTTCATCCTTTCTTTTATAGGGGAGAAATTGATAAATTGCTAAAGTGAATAATCCTAAATAAATCACTCCCCATAGCCCAAAAGCATAGTTAGCGGGGATAATCAGTACACCTTTGTAAAATTTTTCATAAATCGCATCTAAGGAAAGTCCATAGGGTGGAAAAATGTTTAATGCTATATTCACTAAAAAAGAACCAACAACAGCTAATAAAGTTATCAGTTGTCGGATCAAATCTTGGTGATTTTGGTAATTTTGGTAATTGTCAGGGGTAGATTGCCGCATATTCTATAATAGAGCTTAAACATCACTTTCTGTTCGGTTTAATGACATTATCATAGTTAAACACTAATTTTTATTTATCCAACTATCTCAGGGTAGTTGACAAAATTTATAAAATCAGAATTGCATAATTAAATACCTCTCGTCAAGGTTGTAGGGACAATTCATGAATTGTCCCTACATCTGTTTCTAGAGACGCATATTTACAGGAGTTTCCGATATTATGAGGTATACATATTAATAATAAAAATCTTGTAGTGCGGGCATCCTGCCCGCCAAAAGTGTACCTCACCCTGATGGTAATAAGCTGTAATTTTTACTAAATGTCTAATAATCACCAACTTGGATCACTAAAAAGATGTATGGTTAATTTCTCTCTTCTGGGTGGAACTGCGGTAATACAAGCCCGGACAATTTCCCCATCATCCAATTCTACCGTACAAGCATGACAAGTACCCATCAGACAACCTGTGGGAATTGACACCCCAGCCCGTTCTGCTACATCTAATAAAGGTTCTCCCACTTGAGCATTAACAGTAACATCATCCGGTAAAAAAGTAATTTCCATAGTCATTTCTCAGTTTAGAGTTGTTATTATTGTTAATAATTATTATTGCTTGCACCTAATTATTCTCACACCAATTCCGATAACTTTGATCACTATCAGCATCACCTCTAGTCAGATTCGGATTATATAGTAAATAATCATTTAATATATCGCAATTACTTCTCAATAAACTTTCTAATGTAATATCTGACAATTTCCTGAGAATTATCCTACCTCCACTACTACCAGCAGCTAACATTTTACCATCTGGACTAAAACTAACACCAGTTAACTCTTCATCACTACCTTTTAAAGACATCAGTAGAACGCCCTCTCTATTCCACAATTTAACCTGACGATCACTGTTTACTGCTAAAGTTTTACCATCTGGACTAAAACTAACACCAATAAAACCATCACCAGATCCCGTCAGTGTTTTTATTAATTTACCATTCTCACCCCAAATATTGACCATACCATCAAAACTAACCGAAGCTAAAACATCACCACTAGGTGACCATGCTACACCATGAACTCCGCGAGTATGGCCTGTCAAATTTTTGATGATTTCCCCCTCACTTGTCCAGAGTTTAACCAATTTGTCATCACTAGCAGAAGCTAATAATTTACCATTCGGACTAAAACTAACCCAGTTAATAGCATGAGTATGACCAATCAAAGTTTTGAGTAGTTTACCATCCCGATTCCATAATTTTATAGTTTTGTCCTTACTCCCAGAAGCCAGAATTTTACTGTCACTAGACCAGGCTACAGCTAAAACCGTATCATCATGACCAACCAAAGTTTTTAATAATTTACCATTCCGATTCCACAATTTTATAGTTTTGTCCTTACTCCCAGAAGCGAGAATTTTACCGTCACCAGACCAGGCCACACCCCAAATTTGATCATGATGACCCACCAAAGTCTTGAGTAATTTACCATCTCGATTCCAGATTTTTATAGTTTCGTCCCGACTAGCACCTGCAACAATACTACTATCAGGACTAAAACTAATACTTGTTACCCAATCGTTATTTTCCTGGGGATTACGCAAAATTAAACTATCCCAACGCCATAAAATAATAGTTTTATCCTTACCACCAGAGGCTAAACTTCGGCCGTCAGGACTGAAACTGACGCTATTTACCCAATTATTATGTCCTCGCAGCGTTCCTAATAAATTACCATTTAGATTCCAAATTTTAATTGTTTCATCCATACTAGCAGATGCCAGAGTATGACCATCAGGACTAAAATTGACAGCGATAACACCACCGCTGTGTCCAGCTAGAGTTGTTAGTAATTTACCTTCTTGATTCCAGAATTTGATTTTTTTATCTAAACTCCCAGAAGCCAAAATTTTACTATCACCAGACCAAGCTATGGCGACAACAGCATCTTCGTGGGCTGGTAAAGTTTTAATTAGTTTACCATCTCGATTCCACAATTTTATTGTTTTATCGCTACTACTAGAAGCCAAAATTTTACCATCACTAGACCAAGCTACAGCTAAAACAGCATCTTGATGACCTAGTAAAGTTTTGATTAGTTTACCTTCTCGACTCCACAATTTTATTGTTTTATCTGTACTTGCAGAGGCGATAATTTGACCATCAGGACTAAAATTAGCACTATTGACTACAGCACTATGACTTAGTAAAGTTTTTAGTAACTCACCGTTACGATTCCACAGTTTAATTGTCTTGTCTTGACTAGCAGAAACTAGCATTTGACTATCAGGACTAAAATTAACACTATTGATTACAGATTCATGACCCGATAAAGTTTTTAATAACAGACCGCAAGGACTCCAAAGATTAATTTTTGTATCCGCACCAGCGGAAGCTATTAAGGATTTATCCTTGCTAAATGTTACCGTTTTCACCGCCGATAAATGACCTTCTAAGCGGTTGCGTTCTTTGACTCCATAAATTGCTTGGTACATTGCGGTTAGTGCTTTTTCTCTAGTAGAAGCATCTACCCATAAAGTTTTTTTTAATGCTTGACCCGCTTTTAAACTTTCTTTGAGAGCATTAATACCTTTTTGAGCAGCAAATAAAGTTTCACTAGATGCACTTAAGGTTTGTATTTCACTATTCCTAGAAGTAATTACAGAATTAGCCAAGCTTAAAATAGCAATAATACAAGCTGTTAACGCAATTTTCAAAGCAATATTTAATCTAGTTGCATTCCAATCTTGTTTTTTCTGACTTTTTACTAATTTTTCAATTAACTCTTTTTCTCTTAGTTCAGTTCTTAAGCGTTGAATCTCTATTTGAGTTTCTTCCTCTCGCTGACGTAATTCTCTTATTTCTGTAAGTAAATTATCTCCCTGTTGATGTTGAGTCTCTACTAAAGTAACCTTCTCTTCTGTTTTGCTTAATTCACTTCTGAGCCGTTCAATTTCTTGATAGCTATTTTTTACCTTATCTCGCAATTGATTAATTTGTGTTTGTAGTCCAGATTCCTGTTGTTCTAAATGACGAATTAGGTCTACTAAGTAATCGTGAATTAATTGATATTGCTTGGGAGAATTATGAAAGATAACAACCAATCCTGAATTAACCAAAATACTCAAAATTAGATCCAAATTACTGGAGTCTCCTAATTCTGACAGTTCTACTTTTAATTCTGCATAGGTTTTAAAGGGTCTCTTATGATTTTCGTCCGTTAATAAATATAAAACTAGCAGAGCAGACCGTTCATTTTCTTGTCCACATTCTTGAATTAATTCTTGGATATATTCCTGAATTAACTTCTTTGGGCGATAAGGTTGATATTGTGCCAGTGTAGTTATACATTTATCTTGTAATTGTGCGCCCACTAATTGCAATTCTATGGGGCGAATCTCACCAACTTCTGAAGACAAATCAGCCAGTAAAGCATCAATTAAGGCTGGTTCTAATTTAAGTTGTGATTGTTGATGTAATTTATGGGAACGTTCAGTTAGATTTTCAATAAGTTGTCTGGCATTTTCAGGGGAAAAATTATTAAGTTGATAACGAATATTTTTGGACAATATGTTATTATTAATTGCTTCTATTGATGAGACATATTTAAAATCCAGCAGACGATGTAAATAATCTTCGCGTAAGGTTAGAATAACTTTTACAAATGATATAGTTAAACAATCACTAATAAATTTATCAAATTCTTGTTTGTTATGTCCGTCTGTATCACCAAAGAAAAATTCTTCAAATTGGTCAAAGATTAAAACTGTAACTAGATGATTATCTGCATTTTTCCGTAGTTGTTGGTAAATGATTTCAACATTCATATCTGGTTGAATATCAATGGGAGATTCTATTTCTATGGCTGATTTATTCGCCATTTTCAACATGGCTTTATTTAAGGATTTCCCTAATTCTTTTAACCAATTTTTATATAGTTGGACAACAACTGGTATTGCAATTTGATCACCTACACTACGGTTTTGCAGTGCGGGAACTAAGCCAGCAGTGACTAGAGAACTTTTACCCACACCTGATTGTCCATGGATAATTATCAATTTTTGGTCAGCACGGCTAATTCTACCAATTAAGTTATTAACATCATATTCTCTGCCTGAAGCAGTAATTTCTAAAGCTATGGTACTATTTCCCAACTTAGATATTAAACCGGAGTTGGTGACTTTTTTCTGCGGTTTTAAACATCCAGCACCGATAAATGGCACAAAACCATATTGTTGATCTAGAGAATTGAGTTTTTGTTTAATGATATGAGCTTGAAGATACCGACCTGCTTGAAAGTATAGAGATTTCAAAATATCCAATAAGTTAATATAACGATAGATATCATATTTATATTCACTACTTTCTAAAGCTAATAATAATTTGTAAGATGCTTGATCTATATATTCTGCTGCTACCGTTATTTGTCCCAGATTATTAAGTGCTTGGGCTAAGGTTAACATATAAATTTGTTCTAATAGTAGAGGTAATAAATAATGATTTAATTCCTCGTTTTTTCTGGCTTCTTCTAGGTAGATTAATGATGTATATGCTAAAATACTAGCCTGCATCCAATTGGAATTATGTAAAGCTATATGTGCTAAAATACTATAATCACAAGCTAATTGAATTTTCTGACCATACATTCGATGTAATTCTAGGGATTTTTCAGCAACAACCTGTAATTCTGTCCATTCTTCTAAAATATATAAAATTTCTGCTAATTGCTTAATAAATTCAGATACTAATTTTCTATGTCCAGTAAGTTCTAATATCTGAAAGGATTGCAAAAGATTTGTTTTAGCTGATTGCAAATTACACTTACTTGCTCTTTTATTTTGTTTAGCAAGACGATAAAAGCATAGTCCAATGTGCAATAATAAAAT
>Ga0315905_10004416_pt1 | contig 14360 bp, 11 predicted proteins | sample LakEriMetagenome_5_FD_203522 | JGI IMG/M metagenome (GOLD analysis project Ga0315905, IMG submission 203522) | Freshwater fungal communities from buoy surface, Lake Erie, Ohio, United States - Buoy 4 MA121 | ecosystem: Environmental > Aquatic > Freshwater > Lake | place: USA: Lake Erie, Ohio... | reverse complement strand
ATCTTCGTCTTCGAATTCTACTTCGGTTTCAAGCTCATCTTCTTCAGCTTCTTTCATTTCAACCTCTTCGTCAGTCTCTTCTTTCATAGACTCTTTTACTAGTTCGCTAATTTCTTCCTTCATTGTCGAAGCAAGTATTTCTTTTGCGTTTTCATTAATTACCTCTTCCAAATTCTGTATTTGGAGAAGTGTTTCGTTAACTAAATTTTTTTCAGACATTTAACTTTTTTTTAATAAATATGTTGACATGCTAAAAAAATAAGTTTTTCTTGATTTATAAATAAAAAAAGGGGACAAATGTCCCCTTTGGTAAAGTTTGATATGAGTATAAATTACTCTACTACTTCATTAATTTTACTCTCAACAATTGCAGTAATTCTCCAATCCTGAGAATATGATTCAAAAAGCTTTGTTACTTTAGCCTCAACGTCAGTTGGGCTAAATCCTTTAACCAATTTTTCTTCTTTTGTTTTTTTGATTTTTCCTGACTCTGAGTCAACATCATCAATTGTAATTTTTGCTACAAAATATTTTTCGTCCATATTAATTATTTTGATAAATAATCGGTAAGTTTTTTCATTAAATCAAGTGATTTACCTGCTTCTCTTTGTTGTCTTAATTCTTTTTCTTCTTGCAAGTTTTCTTCATACTTAAATCTGTCCTTTTCATCTTTGAATAAATAAGCTCCAGGTGTTGATGGTGAGGAAACAAGGTCAAAACAGATTAATTCAAAATCTTCTTGAACTTCATTTTGTTCTCCTCTCTTTGCAAGTGAACCAACTCCTCTTGAAGATATTCCAAGAGTTACTCCTTGTCTAAGTAAATTTGCAGCTTGGTCTCCTTTTGTTGATACAATTCCTCTTTCATGAAAACCTGGAGAAGTTAAAAGTTTTAATTTTCCAAGTAAAACGTTTTTATCCCACCACATATCTGTTATAATGTGCGATACTCTATCGAGGTCAATTAAGGATGATTCAGGGTGGTTAAGTTCAGATAATGAAGTTCCTCTCTTAATATAGTTTTTAGTGTAATTGTCGGCTTCTCTTCTTAATATTTTTTCAGGGTATATTCTACCGTTTCTATTTGGGGTATCGTACTTTTGTAGTACGGCATAAAATTCAAATGGCTTAGAGTGGTCTGTAGTATTAAAATTTTCTTTTATTACTCTATCATTAGAGAATTCAGTGGGCGATATATAACCCGCATCATACTCGATAAGAATTCCTCTACCTGACTCTGTCGGTCCTAAAATTCGTAAGTTTTGCATTTAATATTTTCTTTATAAATATTAAACTATGACCAAATTTTTTTCTTTGTCATTTTTTGTTAAATGAAAATTAAATAATTCAGACAACTCAAAAATTTCTTTTTCGATATATGATACTATTTTTTTGATTTCATTTTTTAGTTTTACAGATTTAAAATCTATTTCTGTTTTGGTATATAAGGTTATTTCTAAATTCATAAATGACCTTTTCCCCATAGAAATTCCACTTGTTCTTAAATCTAAATCGACAATACATTTATTATGAAATATAAATTTATCTGTAATATCGAGTAATAATTGTTTAATTAATCTGTTTAAGTAAGATACTTCCCTATTCCAATTTTCTAAAGATTTTTTTGGTTCAACCCAAGATTGTATGTTTATGTATATTGACTTTAAATTTTTTGAGTCTACCGTTCCATAAGAAGTTTTAAAATTTTTATATCCCTTCACCACACAAGATTTCCCTTTTTTCATTAACTTTGCATAATATCTGTTTATTTATATAATAAATCTAATAAAAAAAAACCATTTGTCAAAATGTTAATAATAGAAGTTAAAAAGGGCAATGTTGAGGGAGCCCTTAAAAAATTCAAATCAAAAGTAATTAAAACAAAACTTATTTCTGAATTGCAAGATAGAAAAAGACACAAAAAAAAATCTGACGTAAAGCGTCAGATTAAGAAAAATGCAATTTACGTACAACAGAAATTTTCAGACAATTAGACCTTTGTTTAATTGTTCAAGTTTAATAAATTCTTTTTTATTAAATTCTGTTGACTGAATTTTGTTTTTTGTTTCAACCAAAGCTTGTTTAATTTCTTCATCAGATTCTGAAATTAACTTTTCAAGTTTTTGAATTGTAGATTCTTTAATTGATTCAAATTCTTCTTTTGTTGGTTTCTTTTTAAGAGTTAAAATAACTTCTTCTCTATCAGATTCATTAAGTTCAGATAATGTCTTTTCGATATTGTTATTTGCAATCTTCAACATTGTACTAATTGGTACAATTTTTTTTGATTCTTTAACTATTGGTGACTTTGTTAAAGACTCGACAATATTCTTTTTTGCAATTGATTTTCTTTCAGGTTTCAAATCGTCACCGTAAATCAAATCATCGATTATTGTATAGTTGTTTTCTTTAACAATCCCTTTTGTCCATTTAGTTATTTTATTAACAAACCCTTCTGAAAGTTGGAGTGATTTTACTTCTTTTGATAAATCATCAACCAAATATTCGGCGATTTCTTTATCTAAAGATTTATTTTCTTTTAACGTATCATAGATAAAATATAGTCTTTTGAATGATTTGTTTTCTAAAAGTTCATTTTTAAAAAACTTCATATCTGTATCTAATTTGTTATCAGTAAATGATTTAACTAATTTATTCTCGACCAAAGTTTTAATTACACCGAATCTCATATTCATTGTTTTAAGTATAAATATCAATCTTTTAGTAAGCTGTTTAATTTTTGTTCCATTTCACCCAAAGATTTTTTTCCTTTTGATAAATCAATTATTTCATCACCCCCCAACATATTACTTTCAAGTAATATGTTCATATCTCTTTCTATAGATTCAGGTGTAACTCCTGCTCCGCCACCTGGCTCGGGTCCTGGAGCTGGTGGAGCGGGTAATTCACCTGCAGGTTCAGGTGACATTCCACCACCCTCAGGGGGAGCCCCTCCTTCTGTCGGAGTTCCAGCTGGCTCACCTTCTTTCTTACCATAGAGTTTATCAAGATTATCAAATAAACCTGTATGTGTAATAACCTCAGCCGTTTTCTTTAATTCCTCACCAACGGCCTTTTCAATACGTTGTTGTTGTAAATCAAGTTTAATCTCTTCATCACTAAATCCAAGAATGTGTTTCTTTGCCCAAGACTGAGAAACAGGTGCAATACCTGACCCAGGGTCAGCAACCATATCTTTATATAACAATACTTTTTCTTTCCATACATCGATTTTTAAAAGGTCAGCTTGTGTCGATGGATTGGTTAATGACAAAGTAAAATTACCAATTTCTTCTTCAAAACCTAAAATGAAAAGGTGAATAATTGCAATTTTATTCATCTCTTGAATCATTGTCTTCTGAATTCTATTAATTGTTCGAGCAAAACGTATATCTTGCAGAGAAAGGTTTTTTCCATCTCCAACTGTTTCCTCAAATCCTAAGAATGCTTTTGGTACACGAAGCGCTGTTAAAAGTTTCTTTTGGATATACTCGATATCGGCAATTTCAGAAAGGTTTTGAGCACCAGGTAAAGTATCTATCGGAGATACTTGGGTTGGGTCGCGCACGGGAACAAAATAATCTTGGTCAACAGCCATTTGATTAAATCTCATGTCCACATTTCCTGTTTTATGGTCAACAACTTGGTCTCTTTTAAATTTATTTGCAAACCTTTGTACATACGGTTCAACATCGGCATCATCCATGTTTCCGACAAATACTTTAAATATTCTTCTTTCAGGAGCTCTTGATGTTCTATAAATTAACATCGCATCTTCTGATAATAATAATTGTTTCCATATACGTCTTGCCTTTTCAAGCATAGATGTACCATAAGGTAATCTTCTATCATCTCCAAGTAATCTAAAGTGAGCAACTTCCCAAATATTAAACTCAAGGTCTTTTTGTTTCCATTTAAATCTTGTATGTTTTTTTGTTGGGTCGATGTTTGTTTCGGAAGATTTTGCCCCCATGCCCGCTTCCAATCTTTCGATTTCAATAATTGGAAGTTGCATGCAACCAATAACTCCTTTTTCAGGGTCAAGTTTTAAATAAATAAAATTATCACCATACTTACATGTGTTTCTTGTCCACATCGGAAGATTGGTATTTATATCTAAGGAATTATTAAATAAGTCAGCAAGTATTGATTTTATTCTTCTTGATTCAGAATAAATCTGAAGCATAAATCCATCTTGATTAATTGTAGTCGATTCTTCAGAATATATATCTAAAGCGGCCCCAATCTCAGGAGTAAACTCCATTGATTCATAATCATAAAATGAAGATAATCGTGTAGGTTCGTAAAAAACAGCCTGTGTATAGAGATTGTGCTCAATTTTTGACCATTGATTTGCAAGGTAATAATTTTGTTGAGCTTGTAGTTTTTCTCTATCGAACTCTTGCTTTGATGTTGTACGTAATAATTCCTTTTTATCGTATTTGTATGTTGGGTAATCTTGTCCTAATAAAGAATTAGGACCAAATGTTTGCGATAACCTTTGCCAAACTGTTAGTTTATTATTTTCCATTAGTTAAAATTAATCTTCTTTGTATAGATTATAAATAGTTAGGAAAATTAGTTTATTATAAGGTAATAATTGGAGGATAAACAACTAATCCAGATATCGATGTTCCTCCTGGTACTGGGCAATTGTTTCTAATCCCTATGGTGTAACTTGTACCAGGAGCAAGACCTGATAAAATATATGGACTAGTTGCAAAAGATATGTTAGTATATGTGGCATCACTGGCAGTAGTTACTTTCCACTGAAGTCTTATTTCAGTGGAACCAGGTGGTACAACCCAAGTTATTCTAAAACTATTTGAGGTTATGTTATCAATTGTGGGAGGATTAACTGATTGGCAAGGGGTTGTTACCGTCCAATTATATGTAGCATTTGTTAATGTTGTACGGCAAGCAATTCCGTCAAGTCCACCTGACACAGTATCAGGACCCGTATTTTGAGCAATTATATTAGCACCCGTAGGATTAGCGGAACTAATAAATCTAAGAGAATTTCCTAAATTAACAATACCGCCAGTTAAATTATTATTTACCGCAATGTCTCTAAATTGACATAGAATGAAATTTGCGGCCGCGGGAGTTAATTTAGAACTGATTAAAGTGAAATTTTTAAGATTTACACAATTAGTTAAAGTTTTATTCCACCCTGATAATGGAAATAAAGTTGTTGAAATTGTCGCATTAGAAAAAGTTGAACCTGCATCATCACAAGTAAATCCAGTTAAAGAATTTGGGAAATTTCCAGCCCCAACAAGACCAGATACCCCATTAGGAATATAACTTTCATTTAAAACCAATAACTTTAATGTATTGTTCGAAGAAAGGTTTGTAAATGTAATTCCCTGTTTGGCTGAAGCTCCGCCGAGTTGTCTGCTTATTGAAAACCTTTCAACCCCATTGAATAAATTGAAATTAATAGAGGCAATTCTATTATTATTTACCGCATAATTAACAACATTTGAAAAATCAACAGTTCTTATCGTATTAGGTAATTGTACTGTCCATGCGGATAAATCGTTACTTGTTAATAATAGTGTTTCTAATGAAGGTGTTAAGGTGTTAAGATTTGTGGTAAATGATGCTATTTTATTTAACGGGGAACCGGCAGCATTCCCTAAATCTAAAAATTTTAGTTGATTAGGTAAATCAAAATCAAATGTACCTGTAAATGTATTATTACTGTAAGTTAGTGCGGTTATAGAGTCTGGTAAATTATTCGTATTTGCAATTGAGTTAACCGGGGCATTTATTGCTTTAAGTTTTGTACAGTTTACAAAATTGGAATTAAATCCAGTAAATGCAACATTTCTAGTTAAGTCTATCGAAGTTAACTCATATACATTTCCAAGTAATGGGGTATCAAAAAAATTGGTAATTCTATTTGCACCTACGTTTCCAGAATTAGAGGAAATCGCATTAAATATTGTACACTTAGGAGGTAAATTACCTGTAACTGCTGAAAATGGAGAAAAATTTAGACTAATTGTAAGTGAGGTTGAGCCAGGAATACCAACAACTGAATTAGCATTAGTTATACCAAACACACCTCTAGTTGTAGGTGCGGTAGTATTGCTACCATTTCCAGCGACTCGAACTAATTCAATTTGATTAGGTAATCCGACAATAACGGAACCAAAATCGGAATAACTACCGTTAGCAGCTTTGTTATTTCCAAACACTGATTGTCCTTCACCATTACCAATTGTTAGAGCACTTAATGAGGTTGTTGAAAAATCGTAACTAAAGTCAGCCAAATTAGAAGTTTGAATTAGAAGAGTATTTAAATTACTTCCTATTGAGATAGGATTGAATGTAAATTGTACGCCGGCTATTCCTGTATTTAGAATCCTAATAGTTCTTATTGCATCAAATACAAGTGGAATTTGTTGTACTGTGGTCGCACTTATTTGAAAGGATGTAAGAGAACTATAAAAAGTGTTTGTAAACGTAGTACTGTTTGGTATCAGACTACTAATATTTTGAAATTCCAAATTATTAACACGGTTTGAGCCGGTACTAAATGACAATTTTCCAGTATATGTTCCTGCAACTGCGTAGTTTTTCGGGTAAACTTGGGGGGGGATTCCTACCGATACTGGAGTTAAAGGAGAATTATCCCCCCAATTAATCGAACCTAAAGTTAAAGGACTACCTGCATTAATAGTTATATTTAAGGGATTTAATCCACTTCTATTTTGAAATCCTATAAACGGTACTGGAGTCGGTGAAGGAGTTTGGGTAACTGTTTGAGTTGGTGTTGGACTTGGAACAACAGGAATTGGACCGCAATATTCTACATTAACAATGTTACAATTACCATCAACAAGTGAAATGTTCCATTGTATAAACCAAACTCCTGAAGTTGCCGTAGCTGGCTGTGTCGGGTCTTGGTAGTTGATTAAACCAGTACGGGTTCCTATTCCCGGACAACCGCATGATACTCCAGTTGGAGAATAAATTCTCCGTCCAATTAGTTCACTTGCAAATGTTTCGGGATTATAGTTAGTATAAGGTAACCCAAGTTGAAGTTCTGCGTCAAGATAAAAACCTTGGGTTACAACAAGGTTAAAATATGCACTACATGCGGTGTCCTTATCAGATATTGAAACATTGGCTCTTAATTGACCCGCCACTCCAACTAAAGCTTCTGAGGTCCATACACGTTGTCCTATTATAACTGCGGTTTTAGGTGGTGCAACACAACAATCTATTTTTTCAGTAATAATACAGTTTTCAATTTTTATTGCGGTAACAGTCCTTGCATTATTATCAAGATTAATCCAATAATAATCAGTTCCAAAACCACAATCGCAACTAGTTCCAGCAAAAGCATAAACTCGAGTTCCTACATCTGTTACACCACCAACTGTTCTTATATTAAATCCTGAAACACCGCAAATTAAACCACTATCAAATCTTGACATATAAGTTTCAAATTCAGAACAAGAAGTAGATGTTGTAATTGGTACTACAGTACCTGGAACACAACCTGCCCCACTATTATAAGTATAAGAAGTTTTTACATTCACCGCAACCAACCCACTAGGAGCGGCACATGAAGGTGTGTTAGTTTGAGTTGTAGTTTGAGTTGGAGTGTATGTTGGTGTACTAGTGTTTGTTGGAGTTTGAGTTGGTGTGACACCCTCTCCAGTTGGTGTATGAGTAGGAGTAATTGTTGGAGTAATTGTTGGTGTTGAGGTATTTGTTGGAGTTGGAGTATTACTTGGAACTACGGGAGCCGCACAGTCATATATTGAGACTATTTTACATCCGACAATTCTTACAATTTTAATACCATCTTCTTTTGTAACATCAGCAACTGGATTAACCGCATTTACCCAATAATATCCATCTTGTCTACTACATAGACAAGAAGTTCCAGCAGTATCATAAACAATACCATCAACCGCAAATGAAGTCACTGAAACTCCAACACCATCAGTACATGGGTCTTCCGCTAGTTGAAATTGATTTTGATAGTTGGCACATCCTACTTCATTATCAAACCCCCTAATATCCCAAGTAACACCAAAATCACATTGTGGTCCTGTATACCATATTTCCATTAGAGCGATATTAGTAAGACCTCCAGGTTTTGAACAAGTGCCAGTTGGAGTATGGGTTGGTGTTTCAGTAGGTGTTGACGTAAATGTTGGAGTTTGTGTTTGAGTTTGGGTATTTGTGACTGTTGGGGTATTAGTTGGTGTTTCAGTAGTGGTAGGAGTTTGAGTGATTGTTCCTGAAGGAGTCTGAGATTGTGTTGCGGTGTTGGTAGGAGTCTGAGATTGTGTAGGAGTGTTAGTTGCTGAGTTTGTAGGTGTTTGAGTTTTTGTTACAGTGTTACTTGGTGTGTTTGTTGGTGTTGATGTATTAGTAGGGGTAGGAGTTTGAGTAAATGGTGGACATCCTAGTAAGTCCGCGCAAGGTCCTAAAATAACGGGATTTAATCTTGGTAAATTACTAGAACTTACCTCAGAGGCGCATATATATGTAATACTTTGACCAGGTGATTTTCCATCTGGTACAAGGATGTTATTACAATCACGATATACATATGGGATAATGTCGCCAGCCGCTGCAATATTATTTAACTCCCAGCAATAACAAGGAACCGGACTTCCAGTTTGAGTTGTTGTTTGAGTTGTTGTTTGGGTATTTGTTTGACTATTTGTTGGTGTATTTGTTGGTGTTCTTGTTAATGTTGGAGTATTTGTTGGAGTTTTAGTATTTGTTTGGGTTTGAGTTGGAGTTCTTGTTTGAGTTCTTGTTTGAGTATTTGTCGGAGTTTGAGTTTTGGTTGGTGTGTTTGTTCTAGTAGGTGTTTGAGTATTAGTAGGTGTTTGAGTATTTGTCGGAGTCGATGTTTTTGTCGGAGTTGATGTTTTAGTGTTAGTTGGAGTTTGAGTTTGAGTTCTTGTATTTGTTGGGGTTGGAGTTTGAGTTCTTGTATTAGTTGGAGTTTGAGTTTGAGTTCTTGTATTTGTTGGGGTTGGAGTTTTAGTTACAGGTTGAGTTCTAGTTGGAGTTTTAGTGACGGGTGGAGTTTGAGTAGGTGTTCGAGTTACAGGTTGAGTTCTAGTTGGAGTTTTAGTGACGGGCGGAGTTCTAGTTGGAGTTTTAGTGACGGGTGGAGTTTGAGTATTAGTAGGAGTATGACTAGGGGTTGAGGTATTTGTTGGAGTTGGTCCAGGAGTGGCCGTGTTAGATGGTGTTGGTGGAATTGTTGGAGTATTAGTTGGTGTAGTTGTTACTGTTGGAGTATTAGTTGGTGTGGGTGGTGGAATAGAGGCAACGCCAGGAGCAGGAGCAACTTTAAATAAAGTTACAACAGCCTTTAAAAAGGTCTTAATACCATTATTAATTACGTTAATTTTTGACCCGTCGAAAAGTCTACCTTGTTTTTGTGGCCTGTTTTGTAAACCCATTATTTAAGTCCTCCGAATAACCAATTATAAGTCATATAATCATTTTTTGTAGGCTGATTATTAACTTGTTTATTATCACCAATAGAAGGATTAAAAAAATCTGAGTGTTTTCTTGTATTTGATGAAACTTGCCAAGATTCTAACATTGCTTTTGTATGTTGAGTTACTTTTGAAATTGATGTAAATGAAGATTCTGACACATAAGTACACATCGCAATTGACATAATTAAGTCATCGTGATGTCCCTTTTGGTGGTCGGGTCTTCCATTAATATATATAAAGGTTCCCATTTCATTCAACAATCTTGATGAATAAATTTTAAAATTATGTCTTAATGATTCTTCAAAAGATGCAATAATTTGAACTCTTTTATTATTAAAGTTAATTCCAGGTATTTTATCTTGAGTTTTTGGGTCATATTTCCATTTATTAAAATGGTCAACTCCATCGACATATAAATCTTTATATCCAAGTTCTTGTAGTTTTCTTGCAGTGGTTACACCCATACCTCCCGTTATATCAATAACAATAAAGGCCGAGTACATATTACCCCATTTATAACAAACTTCGGCAAGTGTGTCAGGTGGCATTTTTCCAATGTACTCAAATACCTGTTCTCTTTCATCAAAATCAATAATTTGAATGCAGGAAAAATCTTCACTATCCCCCCTGCTAACATCGACCCCCATAATATATTTGTGACCAATAACGGGTTCTTTCCAAATCCAAATTGCTCCACCCATCATTTTATTAACGGGTTCTTTTATATAATTTTCCCTGTAATTTTGTAGTACCTCAGAATCAAATACATTATCTCCTGAGCCAAGGAATTTGCATTCTAATTCTTGATTAACTTTTCTTCTATCATACTTGAGTTTTTTAACCATTGACTCATACCAAGAAGAAGTAGGTTTATATCCTTTAGAAATTAAATCTTTAACATCTTCAAAATTTCTTTCTTTAAATGGGATTGATGCATAATCTACAGATTCAAATTCGGGATATTCTTCTCTATTTAAATAAAAATGAATAATATCAGTAACCTTAATAAGGGATAAATCCTTTGCGTATCTTGGGTCTTTATACCAAACCATCTCAGAAACTTTGAATTCATTCATATTTCTAAGAGCTTGGTCATAGATTTCATAGTATATTGCGTCAAATCCGTTTGGAGTTGAGATTACTATTACTTTACCCCCCGTTGAAAGGGATGCCATACAAGCAGCCCAAAAGTCAGAGTCAGCTTCAATATATGCGGCCTCGTCAAATATTAATATTGTTGGTGTATAACCTCTTAACGCATCCTTTGATGTTGCAACCGCTTTGACTTCACATCCGTTATTTAATTTAAAGTGTCTTTGTGAATTCTTCTCAGCTGAGAATCCAATACCTGTCCAAGAGGGCCATTGTTCAGTAAATCCTCTTACCTTATTTGCCATTTCCACTGCGGTATCAAGTTTGTTTGCAATAATCAAAATCTTTTCAGGTTTTGTCTTTTTTGCAAATGCAAGTCTTTTTGATGCCCAAGCTGCGGTTACGGTTGATACACCAGCTTGACGGTATTTTAATGCAATATTTTCATTAAAGTTTTCATAGTCCTCAATCAAAGTCTGTTGGTCGGGAAATAACTCTAACGGTACGTATTTTGATACCGTGTTATCATATGTTTGTAGATAAGTTTTTAACGCATAAGGAGTACTTTTCATACACTTACCATACTCCAATATAACTTGTTCTTTAGTTAAAGACATTTTACTTTTTTTAATAAATATGAAAAAACCCCCTTTTGTCGAAGGGGGTTTAAATTTTAAAACTATTTACATTATAAACTCGCTAGAAAATCATCCATATCTTCTTGGTCTTTTCCAGTATTATAATCATCATATTCTTTCTTTGCCGCTTGAGCCGCTCTCATGACCTCAGTAAATCTTTTCTTAGCTCTGTCTTTTTCTGTTTTGTTTTCAGAAATCGCATCACCAATCAAATCCAAGAATTCTTTTGCCGCAATTTTATAAAGTTCTCTCTTAAACCAAGGATTTAACCCAGCATTTTCAGGGTCAAACATTTCATCAGGTAGAACATATTTGATTAACTCAACAACAGCTGGACCAAGTCTTAACTGCATTGGTTCATTTGGTAAAATATCAGTTTGTCCCATTATATTTGAAGCCCTTTCTGGGTCCATATCTGCAAATTGTTCTCTTGCCGGAGCTTCTTCTAAAGCTTTAATAATCTCGTGAAGAAGAATTGGAAGAATTAAACCTCCCGCAACAATTTTAGTGTCAGGTCCTTCTCCATCCTCACCTCCCTCGTCATCAGCGTCTTGTAATTCCATTTTACCCGCAACTCCCGAGCCAGTTTGACTCATCATTTCAATCATTTGTTCCATAGTAAAATACAACAAATCATTTGCTGCCATTACTTGTCTATAAAGAGTTGGAAGTTGGGGGTCAATTTCGGCAATTCTATTCATATAAGATGGTTTCATAAATGAATAGTGTCCTTTCTTAGCCTCACCCTGAATAATCAAATTGATAATGTTTCTTTTATCTACTTCAGATTGGAATTGCTCTTCATCAGTCTCAACATCAATATCAAAAGATTTAGGTAATTCAAATTTTGGTTTTTCTTTTTGTTTCATTTGGAATCCACCAGCACTTGGTGGTGTTCCTCCTAAAGTCAATTCATATTGATACCAATCTCTATCGGTTCCAGTTTCTTCTAATGCAAGTTCAAGAGCCAAGTCAACCAATTCTTCATTATGTTGACTCTCAATTGACATGATTCTTTGAGTGGTCATCATCATCTGTTGCATGATTTGTTGTTTAACCTGATTTGATGACAAATTTGGTTGGTCAAACGCATCCCTAACTCTATCTACCACTTCTTTAAATCTTGTACCGGCAAGTCTTTCGACATCACCAGAACCTTTTCTAAAGGCTGGATTTTTAGCATATAAACTTTCAGGATTACCAAGTTTTCTTTCCAAATTTGGGTCCATTCTCTCGGGATAGTCTCCGTAATCCACAGGGGCTTCGTGTAATTTGTACTTTTTCATTTTAATGCTTTGTCTATTAAGTTAGAAATTGCTGTAATTATTTCACTTTTTTTTGATTCCATTTCAGAATCACTTTTTGCCTTTGGTTTTGGGTTTGGTTGTTCTTTACTTCTTCTACCAGGGTGGGAAGGTTTTGTACCAGGGTCTGTTTTTGGGGTAGTTCTTGTTGGAGCAGGAGCAGTTTTAGTATCACCTTCTCCCATTTCACCACCTATCATAGTACCGATTGGTTTTTTCATCATCATTTTCTTTTCGGCAATAATACTCATTATTTCGCCTTTTGTCATCTTTGGAGACAAATTGTTTTCAACAATTTCTTCCATCTTCGATTCGATGAGATATTCATAAGGGTTTCTACCTTCTTTAAGTTTCTTTTTAACACCCATTACACAATCTTCATATTTCTTTTTGTTTTTTCTACCAACTGATGCCGTACAAACTGCAAACGGATTGTATTTCTTTTTTTTCTTTTTACCTTCATCTAATTCAACCGATACATTTGGATTGGTCTTTGTAATCATATCTTGTATCGCCTTTGCATCTGCAGGATTTTTTCTTGGTTGATAAACTGTTTTAGTAATCGCTTCTTTAGTTTCTTTTCTTTTTTTATTTTCGGTTGCCTCTGTTTTTTTTGTTACAGTACCATCAGTGTTAAAAGTTAACTTACCCTTTTCATTTTCTGGCATGTCGTTAAGAGCCGCGGCGTCATTTGTGTCAGTTGTTTTGTAAGTAGTTGTTTGAACTGCCTCTTTAGATTCTTTCTTTTTAATTTTTTCCAAAATCATCGCAACTTGTGATTCAGTCATTAAAGATAAGGTTTTTTGCGAGAAACCAAGCTTATACATTTCTAGTAGGTTTTTTTTCTTTTGTTCCATTTTCAAATTCTTTATAAAATTCTAAAATTATGTCTTTTTCGTACAATTTGTTTTTAACAACTTCTTCAGTATCCCCAAAGTGAAAAACAAGTCTATTATCTAAATCTTTATCTCTTTCCCATCCAAGAGCAACAACTCTGTCAACTCCGTCCTTCATTGAAAAAAAATCGGAGCTTTGGATAAGTTCGAGGTCTATCCCCTCCCTATTCAAAACTCCTACCTTTTTAATATATTCTGTTTCGGGTGATGTTGGATTTCCACTTGCTGGTTCACTATCCCAATCATCCCCCCATACTTCTAAACTACTCGAAAAAACAAATTCATATATTTTATTTCCCTTGTAGTTAGGTCCTAATCCGTTTACAAAAACTAAATAACTCATAATAGTTCACCTTTTGGTGAAACTTTCAATTGTTTATTATTATGTTCAAAAACCAAGTTTCCTTTATTTGTTTTTCCAACAAATTTCATTTCAGGAAAACTATTAATAACATCAATTGCCACTTTCTTTTGCTTTACAGTTTCAGAAAGTCTTACAATTTGATTTTTATCTGACTTTGTTTTTTGTTCCAAAATCATTTGTTTGTTTTGTTTTTTTTGTTGTTGAAATTTCTTTTCATTCTCATTTACAACAAAATATTTTGATAAAACATTATCAACTTTTGATTCTTTAAAAATCTTCTTGAGGGCGGCTTCAACATATTTTTCACTTACTTCTGTGTCTCCTCTGCCACCTGATGGTAGGTTAGCCATTTCACCTTCGGCCATTTCACCAGTTGGTTCTTCCTGAGGCATTTCATCAGCACCCATTTCTTCACCAGTTGGTTCTTCCTGAGGCATTTCTTCATCACCCATACCCATATCACCCATATCTTCATCTTCTTCACCTTCCAACTTTGCAATGATATCGTCTTTATCGTCATCTTCTAAGTTATCAGCGAGAGCGGATAAAATAGAATTAACAACATATTTTGCA
>Ga0315905_10004415_pt1 | contig 14364 bp, 13 predicted proteins | sample LakEriMetagenome_5_FD_203522 | JGI IMG/M metagenome (GOLD analysis project Ga0315905, IMG submission 203522) | Freshwater fungal communities from buoy surface, Lake Erie, Ohio, United States - Buoy 4 MA121 | ecosystem: Environmental > Aquatic > Freshwater > Lake | place: USA: Lake Erie, Ohio... | reverse complement strand
CAATCTGTGTCGTATCCCACCTCGAGGACAAGCTCCCCTTGTGCAAATCCCATGCCCTTTGCCACGGGATAAGTCCACCGAATTGAGAGCGCTTTGACAAGAGGATTTTCGATCTATTTCTACCTGCCTTTGTGAGATGAAATCTCGCCAGATTTTGCTCTACTAAGGCGTAGGCGCGAGAATAGAGCCATGAGCGAGAACTTCGGCGTCCCAGATCAGATCATCGACCAACTTGTAGATATCGACCCGACCGAGACCGCCGAATGGCAGGCATCCTTTGACGCCGCCCTAAATAGCGCAGGACCAGTTCGCGCTCGTTTCTTAATTTTGAAATTGCTACAACGCGCACACGAGAAAAACATCGGAGTCGCAGCACTTCGCAATACCGATTACATCAACACAATTACTCCAGAGAATGAACCTGCTTTCCCTGGTGATGAAGCAGTTGAGCGTCGCATCCGCGCTTACATTCGTTGGAATGCTGCAATGTTGGTGCACCGAGCACAGCGCCCTGGTGTTGGCGTTGGTGGACATATTTCTACATACGCATCATCTGCAGCTTTATATGAAGTTGGTTTCAACCACTTCTTCCGCGGACAAGATCATCCAGGTGGCGGAGATCAAATTTTCTTCCAAGGTCACGCATCTCCCGGAATGTATGCACGTGCATTTATGGAAGGTCGTCTGAGCGAGAACCAACTAGATGGTTTCCGCCAAGAACTTTCCCATCAAGGCGGCGGACTTTCTTCCTATCCACATCCACGATTAATGCCAGAGTTTTGGCAGTTCCCAACAGTTTCAATGGGTATCGGCCCGATCAATGCAATTTACCAAGCACGCTTTAACCGTTACTTACATAACCGCGGAATTAAAGACACAAGCCAGCAAAATGTTTGGGCATTTCTTGGTGATGGCGAAGTTGATGAAGTAGATACCTTGGGCGCAATTGGTTTAGCATCACGTGAGAATTTAGATAACTTAACTTTCGTTGTTAACTGTAACCTGCAGCGCCTTGATGGACCTGTGCGCGGTAATGGCAAGATTATTCAGGAGCTTGAATCAACCTTCGGTGGTGCAGGCTGGAATGTTATTAAGGTTGTTTGGGGTCGCGAATGGGATCCACTACTGGCGCAAGATCGCGAAGGCGCTCTTGTAAACATCATGAACACAACTCTTGATGGTGATTACCAGACATTTAAGGGCGAAAGCGGTGCCTATATCCGTGAGAACTTCTTCGGTCGCGATCCACGCACTGCGGCGATGGTTTCAAGTTGGTCAGATGATCAAATCTGGAACTTAAAGCGCGGTGGACATGATTACCGCAAGTTATATGCCGCCTACTCTGCAGCAACGCAAGGAAATGGTCGCCCAACGGTAATTTTGGCTAAGACAGTTAAGGGTTGGACACTTGGTTCGCACTTCGAAGCGCGCAACTCAACGCACCAAATGAAGAAAATGACAGTTGAAGATCTCGTGGAATTCCGCGATCGCTTGGGAATTCCAATTGCAGATGACAAGTTAGATAAATACACACCTCCTTATTACAAGCCAGCCGATGATTCTGCTGAAGCTAAATACATGCAAGAGCGTCGCCTCGCACTTGGTGGCTCAATCCCTCGTCGTCGCAGCGTTTCTCGTCCTTTGGCACAACCGGCAGATGAAGCCTATGAATCAGTTCGTCGCGGATCTGGACAACAAGAAGTTGCCACGACAATGGCATTTGTTCGCATGCTTAAGGATCTAATTAAAGATCCAGGGTTGGGCGCACGCCTTGTGCCGATCATCCCTGATGAAGCGCGCACATTCGGTTTGGATTCACTCTTCCCAACGTTGAAGATTTATTCACCACATGGTCAACAGTACAAATCAGTCGATCGTGAACTAATGCTTTCCTATAAGGAATCAACATCTGGTGTGATCTTGCATGAAGGTATTAACGAAGCAGGATCTGTTGCCTCATTTACAGCAGTTGGGTCTTCTTATTCCACGCATGATGAACCAATGATTCCGATTTACATCTTCTATTCAATGTTCGGTTTCCAGCGCACAGGTGATGCTTTCTGGGCTGCGGCAGATCAACTAGTTCGCGGCTTTGTGGTTGGAGCAACGGCAGGGCGCACAACCCTAAATGGCGAAGGCTTGCAGCATGAAGATGGCCATTCACCACTTCTAGTTTCAACAAACCCAGCAGTCGTTGCCTACGATCCGGCATTTGCCTACGAACTTGGACACATTGTTAAAGATGGTCTGCGTCGTATGTATGGTGAAAATAGTGAGAATGTTTATTACTACCTAACCGTTTATAACGAGCCTTATACTCAACCTGCTGAGCCAGATAACCTAGATGTTGAAGGATTGTTAAAGGGAATTTATCTCTATCAAGGTGCAGGCAAGCAGCGTAAGAAGAATGCGCAGATCTTGGCATCCGGTGTTGGTATGAACTGGGCGCTAAAGGCTGCAAAGCTACTCGAATCCGATTGGGGCGTTAAGGCATCAGTCTGGTCAGTTACATCATGGAATGAACTCCGTCGTGATGGCCTAGCTGTTGATCGCCACAACTTACTGAACCCATCAAACCAACGCACCGCATACATCACGAGCAAATTACGTGGCGCCGAAGGTCCAGTCATCGCAGTAAGTGATTACATGCGCGCAGTTCAAGATCAAGTTGCTCCATGGGTGGAACAAGAATTTGCCTCACTTGGAACAGATGGCTTTGGTCTTTCAGATACTCGCGGTGCGCTGCGTCGTCACTTCAAAGTAGATGCCGAATCAATCGTGATCGCAACACTGTCATCCCTTGCTAAAGCTGGCGAAGTTAAGCAAAGTGTTGTGCAGGATGCTATTGATAAGTATCAGATCAATGACATCAATGCTGCAGACCCAGGTAATACTGAAGGCTCTGGCTAAAAGTTCTTAATCTGCCTTCAGTACCCGCGCAAAATAGGCAGTAGCCATCAGCATCAAAGCAGGAATCATAAGAGCAATTGCTAAAGACCCGGTGAATTGCGCCGTCCAAGCAACGCAGGCTTTAAGAATGAAAATAGCGCCGCTATTTACTACACCCATCTGACCAACGGTTACTGCACTTGGTAAAGGTGAGCGCCTGTTGCCAGCGGTATAAAAAGTTGGTGCCATCAGTGATGAACCGGCTCCTGCAAAAGTAAAAGCAACGCAAGTTGCGGCCAGTGCCCAGTATTTATGTTCGCCAGGGATATTTACGGCTAGCGCGATGAATGCAATGAATCCAGATCCCCCAACCAAGGATAGGAATCTAACGGTGTGATGGAGCTGAAAGCGTTTAGTAATTCGGTTTGCGCCAAGTCTGCCCGCAATCAGTGCGACTGTGAAGCAGATGTAAGGAAGTGCTGCCAGACTTGCGCTTACGCCGATCCGCTCTTTTGTAAAGATGGCAGACCAATCACCAGCAGAGAATTCTAGAAATACCGCGCAAAGAAGTCCACCACTAATTAACCAATCGACCCTAAACGAAGTAATTAATGTGCGGAGTGGTAAATGTTCTTCTTTCTCTTCATTCGCCTTCATTAAAACGGGAGATAGCTTATAAATAGAGGCAAAAACAACTAACGCCATCGCAAATGTAAGCCCACCAACATGGAGTGCTAAACCAATGTGGTCTACAACTAATCCAGAAATAATCGCTGTGCAAAGCGCACCGAGAGCCCAAATTCCATGAAGGCGTGAAATTGTTAAATCTTTTACGCGCTCCATCGAATGAAAAGCCTGAGCGTTAGAGGCGATGTGGTAACCCGATATTCCCCAACCAAGTGCCACGTTTAGCACTAGAAATAAGCCTGGCGACTTGGTCTGAACTATAAAAATGAAAACTAAAGTTATTAACACTGTATTTGTAAGGATTACTTTCTTTGTGCCAAATTTGTGAACAATATGACCACTGAAGAAGAGGCTGGCTAGTGCCCCAAGAGTTCCGGTACTGATCAATGTGCCGAATTGACCGTTGCTTAACCCCAAATTTGCTTTAACTTCTGGAAATCTTGGCACCCAAGCCATAATGAAAATGGCAAAGACAAAGAAAATTATCTGAAGTTGTCTATATTCTGACTTAGGAGAAATTGTGCGCATCAAAAGAGCGCATTCGCTAGCGCTGCTCGCGCTTTAATAACACGCGGATCTGCTGGATCAACGAGTGCGAAGAGTTCAAGTAAGCGATCTTTTGCTGCCTTTTGATCGGCGCCATCGAGTAGTTGAATAATGCGTAACAAGCGAGCGAATGCTGGTTCCAGATAGCCACTGACAACTTCGATATCCGCACATTGCATCTGAATCTGCACATCATCTGGAGCAGAGACTGCATCTTGCATAATCTTTGCGCCATCAAGAGATTCGGTGCGAGCCAAAAGTTGTGTCTGAGCAAGTCCCAAAGTTGCAAAGGAATCCCCTGGCTTGCGCGCTAATAATTTTTTATATGCAGCCTCTGCTGTTGCAAAGTCACCCGCATCTAGCGCCGTGAGCGCTTCTTCTTCCTCGGGCTCAATCTTCTCAACTGGGGCATCACCAACTCCTTGTTCTGCGGCAAGTGCTAAGACTTTATCTATCACCATTCTGATCTGTTCTTCTGGGTATGCCTGCTCAAAGAGCGGGACCATCTGCTCATTAATAATTGCCACTGCAAATGGCACGGTGCGTACTTGCAACGCTTGTGCAACCTGCGGCTGCGCATCAACATCTACGTGACCGAGCGCCCAAGTATCTTGATCGGCCAACGCTAACCTTCCAAGAGTTGCTGCTACTTCTTGAGATTCGATCGAACGAGGTGACCAACAAATTAGAACGACTGGCTTGGCTTTTGAAAGTGCTAGAAAATGATTACTTAGATTTTCTGGAGTAATTTCAACACCGGGCATTGGGCCAGCTGCCTCAGGCTTTGGTTTTCCGAGAGAACTTAAATCAACTGCGCGTCCAAAGTTAGGAGGCAAGGTCATTTTCTGGCTCCCATATCTGATCCGGAATCACTTCTAAATGGCATCACATCAGCTACATATGACTGTGCTGCAAATGTTAGTCCAACATCGTGGCCTTCACGCTCACTTAAATACCAACGATGTTCCAGAACTTCATGGAAGAACTGTGCTTCTTCAATTCTTCCTTCTGAATTCTGCGGAATCATCTCAACAATTGGACGGTATGTTTCATTAAGCCAGCGACGTGCTGAATCAGCAATTGGGGGCTTTGGATTCTCTTCCCGACCACGGAAGCGATCAAGTGATGCCAACAAGCGTTTGGCCTGAAGTGCTTCGGTTTCAAGTCCAGTTAATTCGCGTAGGCGATTGCGGTGATAACCAGGTGCCACAAGCTTTGGCTGGAAGAAAAGTTTTTGTGATTCACCATCGAGTGATACTGAAACTTCATCAACAGCAAAACCTAAATCATGCAGCTGTCGCATCGCACGTTCGACGGCATGACGATCTTTTGGATCAAGTACCTGTCGCTCTTTAAGCGCTTTCCAAATTCGGTGGTAGCGCTTTATAACTGCCTCACTGGCGCGAATTGGATCCATACCTGGATAGAGAACTCCGGACAGCGCCAAATCTTCGAGCTCGGCCGCCACGTTAAAGTGAGCGATTTCTAAATCATGTTCACGTTGTCCATCACTGAGAGACTTTTGGAATTCGCCGGTTTCGGCATCTACTAGATACGCGGCAAAAGCTTCGGCATCACGTCGAAATAAAGTATTTGAAAGTGAGCAGTCTCCCCACCAAAAACCCAGCAAGTGCAACTGCACTAACAAAAGTGCGAGGGCATTTGCCATCATGGTTATGTCATTTGCTGTTACCTCTTTGCCGCTAAGCAGAACGCGATATGGCAATGAGTAGGGTAGGAAACGAGTCACCAACGCGCATGGCAATTCTTCATTGCTTTTATCTGTGCGCCCTTCAATTACTGCAATTGCCTGAACACTCGGTGCACCTAACTGTGCAAGCTCGCGCAGCGCCTTGTATTCGCGATTGGCAAACTCAGAGACTGTTTCCTTAACTGCATAGACTTCAGAATCTGGATCATCAGTTGACCGGACAAGGCGCACAATGTGTCTGGAAATACCGCGCTTTTCCGCAAGGGCTGGATCTTCTGGCCACTCTTCCAAATTTACTTGCCACGGCAGCCCAGTTACTGCGGCGATTTCCTCGCCTAATCCCGTAATGCGCAACGCCATAAGGCAAGGATATCGCTTTAGAATAGGGCTCATGGCTATGAGCGATCGCATTAAACGTAAACCTAAGGCAAACGCAGCACCAACAGATTTCGGTACTCAAGGAAATCCGATAGATAGATCACATCCCTTCTATTTCGGATTTGTTGCAACGCTAGGAGCTTTGGTCGCAATTGTCTTGTTGCGCGCACTTGCCAGCACGAGCCAGATATTTGTCTTGATAATCGTTGCCCTCTTCCTTGCAACAGGCTTGAATCCAGCGGTTGTAGCAATTCAACGTCGCGGCCTCTCCAGAGCAAATGCTGTTGCCATCATTTTCGTTTCAGTAATCCTATTTACCGGATTCTTTATCGCCGTAGTCGTTCCTCCAGTGTTATCTCAAGGCACAAACTTGATTAATACAGCACCCACCTTGTTAGCCGACTTAGAAAATAACGCGACAATTGCCAACTTAAATGAGCAATTCGGTGTGATTGATACTTTGCAGGCTAAGTTAAAGGAAGTCACCGCTGATGGAACGCTGATTATCTCCGCCTTTGGAGGCGTAATTGGTGTTGGAAAATCTGTTCTCTCGGGGGCATTCTCTGCTCTAACAATTTTAATTCTGACTCTTTATTTCATCACCTCACTTCCACAAATGGTTGAACTCGGAGTTCGCTTCGCTCCAGCTAGCCGCAGAGATCGTCTTTCGCTACTAACTAACGCAATAATCTCAAGAGTGGGTTCCTTCGTTGGAAGTCAGATAGCAATTGCCTTTATGGCAGCAACATTCGTATTTGCACTTTCTCTAGTTCTATCCCTGCCTTCCCCAATTGCAATTGCCATGATCGTCCTTGTCTGTGGTCTTATTCCACTTATTGGCCATTTCATCGGGTGCTCAGTGGTCACTGTCATCGCCTTAACTCAATCGGTTTCAATTGGGTTAGTTGCATTTCTGGCATACATTGTTTATGTGCAGGTTGAAAATTATGTAGTAACTCCACGAATAATGAAGCGCACGCTCGCACTGCCTGGCGCCGTAACAATTATCTCTGCGCTAATCGGATCATCACTGCTTGGCCTTATCGGCGGCTTGCTGGCAGTGCCAATCGCCGCATCAATTATTTTGATAATTGATGAAGTTGTTTTCCCGCGGGCAGATAACTCTTAACCCACAGCACTACCAATTTCTTAGGAGAAATAAGTATGGCAAAGAGAATTTTTGACATAAAGAAGTTATCTGTCGTTTTTCTTTTGCTTGCTGTGGCTGCTCCATCAGCTTTTTCGGCTCCTCCAACCGGAAAGATAAAATCAATTCCGACTCAGTTTGAGATAAAAAGTGACTTTGCAATTTTTTTCACGGATTACGCCCTATTGACGGCATTTAAACCGCAATTTAGTTCGATATTAGATTATCCAGAATATTCAGATTACACGGCAATACTTCCTGCTTGCAAGGATGATCCGATCAGCGCATGCGTGGATGGGGTTGAAGTTTCAAAAGATCGGGGCGCTACTTGGATAAAAGATTCAGGCTCTGTCAATTATGCAGCTAAAAATTTTGGTAAGAATACCTCTTTGGCACCTGGACAGTATTCTGCAATTACTAAAAATTGGCCGGCGGACCCTGCAACACTTCTGCCGTCTGGTTCGAATAACAGGGTTTTCAGAATCCCCAGTGCGCAGCATGCTGGTGGAGACCAATACTTAGTTCAAACGGTTGTTAACGGCACGAGTGCAAAACTGGGCAGTAATGCGAGAGCAAACTCTCTGGATATAACTATTTTTCCAATTAAAGTCTATTCGGCACCCGCTCCAAATACCTGCAGTATCTGGCTAGATTACTGCTTTGAGGTTTATGAATTTCCGACTGATACCAAGTTTAGAATAACGCTCGACCTAAAGTATTTAGGGGATATTTTTAGTGGCTGGTTCCAAACCAGAATGTTTGATTCGGCTGTAAATCAACCCTTTAAAAATGCTTATTCATTTGAGGGTTTCCCTGTCGTGGTAAGTAATGCTCAAGCAAATTTCTTCCGGCCTTTTGAAGAAACCCTACTTTCTCAATTTGAGGATGCTCGAACTGGGATCACTAAATATGGTCAACCCTTTAAATTAGTTCTTGCAGACGCTAACTCGAAAAGTTCACTCTCTAATTGGGTCAAATATGAGAAGGCGATCGGTTCAAGGGCTGTTTTCGATTCCACTATTTGGCATGTCGTCTCTTATTCGACCAATGCGCAGAAATACATTTATCAAGGCATGAATGGTTGTTTAACAAATAAAAGTGGCGTTTTGGGCTACGTAAGTACGAATTCAACCGTTTATGAGGTTGCTGCTCCAACATGGGATGTGGCATCGCAATCTTTATCATTTAAGGTTGCCAGCCCCACATTTGATGCTGACGGGGATAAAAATTCAGGAGTTTACGAACTTGCGATTCAGCAAGATGTAGCCAGATGTCTTTGGGGCGACGCGCTAATTAATCCCAAAGCCACTATTGAAGTACTTGATGACTCCGGTAATAAACAGATTGCTACATCGGTATTCACCCAAAAAGGTAACTGGATTTACTTCCGCACATATGGTTTTCATTACTCTACGCCTACTGTGAAGGTAAGACTATCTAAAAATGATGCGCCATCACCGACTGCAACGGTTCCAGTTAAGAAAATCTCAATTACTTGTATAAAAGGAAAGACCACTAAGAAGGTAACGGCGACGAATCCAAAATGCCCGACGGGTTATAAGAAAAAGTAGCGGTTTTAAATCGTTTGTAGTTTCGTCTCATCACGATGCTTGCGAAGGTAAACCATAAAGGGAGTGCCTCCCGTACCAACAGCAGATGGGTTACCGGGGGTCGCCTGTGCTTGAGCATGGATATAAGTTCCTGCATATTCCAAATGTTTAGCTCTGAAATCTGCAACGATCTCAACGCACTCGTTAAAGATGGAAGTTAACTTTGAATTATTCGCCGACTTAACAAAGTTTCGCACGGAAGGTCCGGCTTCAACTGCTTCAATGAATTTAACGTGTTGTGGAGGCATGTATTGACGCATCTCCATCAAATACTCTCGTAGTTCATCTTTCTCATGATCAATACCTAGTACTCCGTCGGCGGCAGGAATAATCGCACTTTGTGCTCCCGTTTCGCCACGGAATGTCTGACCTACACCTTTATATTCCTCAACGCCTTCATAGATAACGCCGTTAGGAAGGGAGGGATTGTTTCGCCAGCCAAAAATATATGGGCGCACTCTATGGAAATAAATGTACGGATCACATTTCTCTGGCATGCGACATAAAACTGAATACATTGCCGCCAGTGAATCACGTAATTTTGTTAGAGATAGAAGTAATTTATCCGCATCATTTGATGAAACATCTGCTTGCGCATCTTCTATCGCCTTCAGAGCCTTGCCAGCTTTCTTTTCAATGTCTATGTGAATCAAGATAAACCACTCTTCATCTTGCCCGCCTAAGAAGCATTGCTGCAGCGCAATGTTTCCGCATTCGATTGGGCCGTTCGGATCTATTCTGCGCCAGTTATCGGAGGCATAGCTTTGATAGGAAAGGATGGGTGGCCGTCCAACTAGTTTGCCGACTTCATACCAAGGTAGGGCAAGCTTCTTCGGCAAGGTAGTTGCTGGTGACTCATCACTCCATTGATATGACTGACCGATATAACTCAAAATTAGCATTGCTCTCTGAATTTCAGCATCACCTTTTAGCGCTTTAACGTTGAAATCCGGTAACTCTGTAACTCGCTTTCGAAAATTGCTAGACATCAGCAACTTCGGTATCTCCTTACCAAATTGATCCCAATCTTCATTACCTGCAGAAAGGCTTCTAGCTGGATCGTAATTCGGTAGATAACCGAATTCTTCGGTGATTCCATAATCGGCGATTTTTACTGGTTTCATAGATTCACCTTAATCTAGCTTTCTTTAAATTGGAATAAGAAGCTAAATTTCAGTAGGAAGCGGCAATCTTTCAGGTGCGATAACTTTACAAATCTCACTTAAAACGCGACGAACTGATGGTTCACCAACCCAGAGGTGCTTTGCACCTTCTACAGGGATTATTTCCACTTGAGTTAAAGGTTTAAATCTTTCAATCGCTTGCGGCGGTTGCAGATAATCATCGAATTCAGGAACTAGCGCAATTACAGGGCGCCCATCAGCAGCCCAATATTGCAGATCTGAAACATCCGATGTGCGAAGCGGTGGGGAGAGAAGAATCAGCCCTTTGACTCGTGGATCTTTAGCGTGACGCAGCGCTAGATCTGTTCCGAATGACCACCCAACAACCCAGAGGTTATCTAACTTCAACGTGTCTAAGCAGTAGGCCATCATCGCTTCGACATCGAATTTTTCAGATACTCCGTTATCAAATTCACCTGAACTCTTTCCCGCTTGACTTGATGTGCCGCGAGAGTTGAAACGAATTACTTCTATACCCGCCATTGCAGGCAAGCGATTAGCAGCCTTCTTATAAACATGGCTATCCATCATTCCGCCTGCAGTTGGCAGGGGATGTAGACAAAGAATGGCGCCTGTGTAATTTTCCAGTGGGGCCGATACTTCACCAATCAAAGATTGCCCATCAGATGTTTTTACTGTGAAAAGAGTGCGCTGCGCCGGCAATACAGTGCTTGGTCTTACTGGCTCCAACATGTGTACGAGTCTAGTATTTTAAATTAAAAGCGCGGGGCATTGCGTGTGCGCTCTGTATTGGGTCTGCGATTAGTTCGCTTCGCCCAACATGCGTTATGCCAATGGCGGCGTCCATCTTCATCGCCATCCAACCATGCAACTGTGTGTGGAGTTGCCATCGGAATTATTTGATCACAACCTGGGCAGCGATAAGGTTTATTGGAACTAGAACCTGTGATCTTTCGAACAATAAAATCACCATCTGCATGTTCTTCAATAGTTTGATTTGATGTAGCGATATCGCGATCATCACTCTTTGGCCTGCGACCCTTTGGGAAATTACGGCGTGGGCTCATGGAGGTATTTTCTCGCACTTTTGCCAACAATGTGGCAGGGTAGCCATATGAGCAACGTGATATCTGTCCGTGGCCTAAAGAAGAGCTATGGCTCCACCCAGGCAGTTGCCGGTATCGATTTAACAATCGCGCAGGGCGAGATATTTGCACTCCTTGGCCCCAATGGAGCAGGAAAGACAACTACCGTTGAAATCCTGGAAGGCTTTCGCACTCGCGATAGCGGTGAAGTCTCGGTACTAGATACCGACCCTTCCATCAAGGGATCGGCCGGGCGCAATTGGCGCAACCGCATCGGTATTGTTTTGCAATCAACTTCTGATGCTGGTGATTTATCCGTACAAGAGACGATTGCACATTTTGCGAACTATTATGCCAACCCAAGAGATGTTGATGAAGTTGTGGCTGCGGTGGGGCTATCTGAAAAGTCTAAAGAGCTAATTCGCACCTTATCGGGCGGGCAGCGTCGCCGTTTAGATGTGGCTCTTGGAATAATTGGTTCTCCTGAACTTTTGTTCTTAGATGAACCAACTACCGGTTTTGATCCCAAAGCACGTCGCGCTTTTTGGGCGTTAATTAAAGATTTGAGAGAAACCGGAACAACTATTTTGCTCACCACGCATTATCTAGATGAAGCCGAAGCTCTGGCTGACCGGGTTGGCGTAATTAGCCAGGGTCAGATAATTGAAATCTCAACGCCAGCACTTCTTGGCGGACGCGCAACTTCACTTGCCACCGTCTCGTGGTTAAGTGCCAGCGGTCCTAAATCTGAGAAGACAGATAACCCGACAGCGTTAATCAGCAAACTCTCCGCCGATTTTCCAGGTGAAATTCCCGAACTCACAGTCAAGCGCGCTTCACTAGAAGATATCTACCTAGAGATGATCGGGGGCGAAGATGAGTCAGAATAAAGTTCCGAGCGCCCTGACCATCGGTATTGCTCGTGGCGGCCTAGAGCTCAGACAATTTATGCGCCAACGCGAATCAGTTGTTTTCACAATAGCTTTTCCAATTATGTTACTTGGTATCTTCGGATCAGTTTTCACAAATGAATTAACTGATGGCGTAACCTTTAGCCAATATTTCGTTGCGGGAATGATCGCATCGGGCCTTGTGAACACTGGCTTTCAACAACTGGCAATAATGATTCCGGTGGAACGTGACTTTGGCACTCTAAAACGCTTGCGTGGCACCCCAATGCCAGCATCTAGCTACTTCATCGGCAAAGTGATCGTTGTCTTTGTAACGATGTTGATCCAAGTCTTCTTACTATTAATTGCTGGAGTCCTTTTCTTTGGCGTTAACTTGCCAACTGATCCTGCTAAGTGGTTTACCTTCACCTGGTTAATTTTGCTAGGCAGCGCCGCATCCACTGCACTTGGAATCGCATTTTCAGTTATTCCAAAGAGTGGTCGCGGCGCATCTGCTGTTGTCTCCCCCGTTGTGATTGTTTTGCAATTCTTTAGTGGCGTTTTCTTTGTCTTTACCGACTTGCCGGGCTGGATGCAGCAAGTTGCCGCAATCTTCCCACTCAAATGGATGACTCAGGGAATGCGCTCGGTTTTCTTGCCAGATTCTTTTGCCGCCCGCGAAGTCGCTGGCAGTTGGGAAACTGGTCGCACATTTATAATTATCTTGGCCTGGTTAATTGCTGGCTTATTTATCTCAATACGAACTTTTAAGTGGGATGACCAGCGATGATTAAATCTAAGAAGCTAGCACTTGCTCTGGCACTTGGTTTAACGATCACGGCTTCGCCAGCAACGGCTGCCACGAAGAGCCCCACACCAACGCCTAAGGCAAGTACTGCAAAGAAAGTGACACCAACTCCTAAGGCAAGTACTGCAAAGAAAGTCACGCCAACGCCTAAGGCGAGCCCAACTAAGAAGGCGCCGGTAAAGAAGAAGGCACCAGTGAAGAAAAAGAAGAAGAACGTAAAGCTCTCACCTTCGCCTTCACCGAAGTGGCCACCTGCGGGATTTAAAACTGATCCACTCGGTGAAACGAAGATGTATCTGAAAGTCCCAAATACCAAAGAGTTAATAGGCATTTTGTCAGCCAAAACAGCGCTTGCTTCACAAATTAAGGATTGCACTAAGTTCACTTGTGGCGCCGTAATCGTGGCCTCAGAAATTGGATGCCGTTGGTGGAAAGTCACTGGGGATGTAGTTGGTGCAACATCGGCTGAGGATCGCACGCTAAAGACTTTCGGCACTGTTTCGGTATCAGTCACCCGCAGCGCTGCTAAACAGTTAATTACGATTCTTATGGTCACACCTGAACTAATTGGTTCAGGTCAAATAGTCACAAATATAAGCGCCGACTGCAATCAAAGCGAACCATCTGGTCCAATCCCAAACACCGAATATCAGCAGTCTGAAGGTTAGCCATGCTAGGTGGAATAAATAACGGACTCTTCCTATCCAGTTTTGGGGGTTTTTTTGCGGTAGGAATACTCTCGCTAATCTTGATCTGGGCTTTTAAACGCGGTAAGTCGGTTGTAGAGCGCATACCTAGCGTTGGCAGTGAAGATGAATACGGCGCACTTGTAGTTATCGCATCCCCTAATAACTATATCGAGGGTGAGTTAATGCGCTTAAAGTTAGCTACGTCAGAAATTAAAGCAAACCTTGCACAAACTAAAGATGGACCTCGTCTATATGTTTTTGAGCGCGATGAAAAGATTGCGCGTGCAATACTAAAGAGTTAGCGGTTTGCTCCAGGAACCCATAGCTGATCTCCTATTTTTTTATTAGCAACTCGTGCCAAAACAAAGAGTAGATCAGAGCAACGGTTTAGATACTTGGCAGTTAGCGGATTAACGCCAGTTCCGAATCCATGAATTGCAGCCCAGGTGCGACGTTCTGCGCGACGCACAACTGTGCGGGCCACGTGCAGGTGAGCAGCAGCCGGTGTCCCAGATGGCAATACAAATGAGCGAAGTGGTTCTAGATCAGCGTTGAACTTATCGATCTGTTCTTCTAAATAAGTTACTTGTGATTCCAGGACACGTAATGGTTCAAAAGCAGGTGAATCAACAACTGGTGTACAAAGATCGGCACCGACATCGAAGAGGTCATTTTGGATACGAACAAGAAGTGCGCGAATTTCATCGGTTAACTCATCCGTTGCGATTACAACACCAATAGTTGAGTTCGCTTCATCAACGGTGGCATATGCCTCAAGA
>Ga0315905_10004413_pt1 | contig 14368 bp, 17 predicted proteins | sample LakEriMetagenome_5_FD_203522 | JGI IMG/M metagenome (GOLD analysis project Ga0315905, IMG submission 203522) | Freshwater fungal communities from buoy surface, Lake Erie, Ohio, United States - Buoy 4 MA121 | ecosystem: Environmental > Aquatic > Freshwater > Lake | place: USA: Lake Erie, Ohio... | reverse complement strand
ATACACAACACGGCCACAAACGTACACCTCCTTCTCATCTAGCTCGACTTCGCGCCGCTGGAGTTCCTTCTCGCGGAACGTAGCCATGGCATCGAATGATTCCATTTGCTTCTGACTCAAGTCGAGCGCACTCTTCATCTTCTGAGTGTGTGCACACACAGAAGCACACACGCACACACACAGAAGATGAAGAGTGCAATGGGGGGGGGGGGGTGTTTTTGCGGATGCGCCTGTGGCCGGTTGAGCGCAGGCGTGCGTGGCCCGGAGCACAACGAGGATGTGGCGGGCAAAGAAGCTGTCTTTCACAAAGGTACGTGTTTGTCTAGTCGTGTAAGTGTATCCTTGGTATAGATGCAGACCCGTCTGCATAGACGCGTTTATGAATTTATGCTGACGGGTCTGCATCCCACATGCATGTGGGCAAACACAAGCACATAAAAGACCTGAATGAAGCTCCCACACAAAAAACGAGAGACAAAGTTGCGCACAAATGCACACACACACACAAGAGATCTGTGCACGTATGTCATCCAGTAGACCTCTGTGGACAATGACTCAAGCTTATGCACACGTGCTCACCCGTAAAAGCTCAAACACACATCTATTGATGCTTCTGTGTTGATTTACACAAGTGAATAACCCAGATCCCTGATGCATGTGTGTCAGATACGGCTGTAAAAACACCCCCAAAACTCATTGAAGACGTATGTATACCTGCAACTGCGTCTCGCGTTCAGCGATGGCCTTCTCCCGCAATGCTACCTGTTTGTGTGTGCGCGCGAGCGAGTATGAGCAGGTGTGCGCGTGTATTCGTATATGTACATGTACGCGTACAAACACGCCAGCTTGTATGTACGCACGCGAAGACTCCCTGTGCATCCCCTCCCCCCCGCACAAAAATACGTCAACACACACACACAAACCTGCTTTTCACGTTCATCAAGCTTCTGGGACGCTCGCCGCTGATGCGTCTCACAAGACTTTGTCCATTCCTGCACCTGCTTCTCATGCTGACACGCACGCACGCACGCACGCACGCACGCACACACACACACACACATACACAGAGGCACAAATGCCCCCGTACATGCACAAAAATATCCAAAGAGGCAACATCAGACGAAAAAACCTCGCGCAGCCTCGCCACATAAAGAAAGGAAAGCGCATGCGCCCCTCCTTTCCTCCACGCCCCCCTCTCTCACTCATACATCCGTACCTCTTGAATACGCAAGTTAAGACGTTCCTCGCGCAGGAGCAGTCTCTCTTTGTGCTGTTCAATGCCCTGCTGAGTAAGTGCCAAGCGCTGCCACTCTGCCTCGACCTCGTCTCTCAAGCGGACCTCGGACATCAGTCGCTCCTCCATCTCGCCTAGTTGCGCACTGCGGGCTTGTAAATCTGCCAGGACAGTCTCTTGCGTTCCGAAACGAATTTCCCGTTCTTGTAGCGCAAGTTCACGCTCCTCTGTCAGCTGCTGCTGATGACGTAGAGATTGTACATCGCGTTGCAGGCTTTGGCTCTGCTGTAGCAACTCGGCCGTTTGCTCGTCGACGAGGCTTTGAAGTGCCTTTTCCCGCACTGCCATCTCCTGTGTGTGTGTTCGTGTGTGTGTGTGTGTTTGTGCTATAACAACTCGGTAGTTTGGTGGGTTGGTGAGGTAGAGGGACGACTAGACTGCGAGACAACAGAAACAAAGCAGTACCAACTGAGCCGCCGCGCGCTCTTTCTCAAGGTCGCGCTGCTTGTTTGCCAGCTCACGCCGCTCGGACTCCAGCTGCGCTGCGAGCGCGGCCATTTCCGCTTCCAGAGACGAGATCCGGCGAAGCAGCTCGTTTTCTCTTCGTGCATGCTCCAGCTGCATGTCCCTGATGTTTGTTTGTCGCGACGTCACCACAGATCAGTGCTCGTGCCATTCTTAATGAAATTTGATATTCGCTCAACGCAATCTGATTTCCTCAGCGAGTTAATGTTCGATATTACCTTTCACGAAGATCGGCTTCATGACGTGCCTTCTCGCTATTCGCTTTGTCACGTTCCCACTCCAGCTCACGCTCCCTTCGCATTTCTTGCTCCCTCTCTCGCTCCCTCTCTCGCTCTGTTTGCTCTGTATCGCGTCTCTCACTCTCGTGATATCGAAGCTGGCGAATTTCCTCGTCGCGCTCCGACACCTGTAATCGTAGAGAGCTCAGAGTCTGGCCCCACTCCTTATCCTTCGTGAGATGTTGCTCCTCGGACGCTTTTAGTGTCGCCACTAAATTTTCGAATGCACTCCTGATGTTGCCAGCTCGCTGAGCCCACGTCGCACCTGCTTCTGCTCCACTCATGGTTTCTGCGGGCGTAGAAGAAATCGTCTTGGGTAGCATCTGCGACAGCGAGCGGATTTCTGCTTCCCCATTCCCCTCAAAGTCTCGCGCATAACAATCGCCCACTTTCGATGAAACTGGTACCGGCTGCAAGAGCTGATGCGAGGCCGAGGTAGACTCCAGCAGCGCCAGCACATCTTCGATAGTCTGTGCGCCCTGCTCCACCTTGTGTGCGCGGTCTTTCACATCTGCAAGCAGCGCGTCGAGTTCTGTGCGCAATGCACTTGTCTCTTTGAGCCTGCTCGAGATCAAACATATGGGCATGTGCTTGTGTCATTGTATGCGTGTGCATGCGTTGTGTACGCACACGTGTACATGCGCGTGCGCATGGATGCGCATGCGCGCGCACGTGTTTGGGAGCGTGTGCACCTATCAGCTACCTCGACCCGTGACGCCTCCAGGTCGCGCTGAGAAGCCTCCAACTCAGTACGCAATGCAGAGACAGCAACAAGCTCTTTGTCGCGTATGCTCGCGGGCGCTAACGTATCTCGAGCGCTGTGGCCTTCATCCGCCCCTGACCCAGGTACCCAGTTCATCTCGCGGGATTTGCGAAGGATGGGCATAGGCCTGACTGCACCGACGGCAGCCCCGTTTCCTGTGAACCTATTATGAACGCCATCGAACCGCGCAGCAGCTTCAAGCTGAAGCGTGCGGGCGTGCCGTCTCGCAGTGCCGCTCAGCTCTTTGCCCTCAAGGGCTACCAACATTTCCTCAAGCTCCTCCATCATTGCCTGTGCACTAAGGCTCTTTGCGCGAGCCTGAGCATGCTCGTCTGCAGCCTGGTCCATTTTGGTCTTGACCAGCTGCTCAGCTGCTGCGAGTTTGTGTGCATTCCCTCGCAGCTCTGCCTCAAGCTCCGCCAACTCGAGCGTTTGAGTGCGCAGCGCCTCCTCAGTTTTCAGCAAGCGTTGCTGAAGCTGCTGTTGATAAGCAGATTTATCATGGAGTCGCTCTTGCTGCAACTTGATTGCCTCTTCTGAACTGCGCACTAGCTGCTGCTCCTGCTGGAGGACAACAGCAGCCTTGCGTTCAGCATCGAGCCTCATAGCGCTAGCGTGCGTGTTCATCATGGCATGTAAGCGCTGTTCCCGTTCCACGAGATCATCAGTCTTGAGTCGCAGCTCTCGATGCAAGTTGTCCACTACCTCCTGCCTGCTGATCAGGTCGGCCTCCCGAGCGTACAGACGCTGCTCGTGAGACCTGAGGTTGCCTGGGCTGAGCTTCTGCCACGAGATGCTGTTCCGGAAAGACAGGTATTGCTGCAGCGCCATTAATCGCGTGCCAGCTTGCGACTGCTCGAAATTGAGTTGCGAATGCATCACGCGCATCTCGCGCGCAGCCGCTGAAACTTCTTCTGAGGCGAGCTGCAGTGTTTTGTGCACAGACCGCCGCATGGACTCCTCGCGAGCCTTGTCGAAGGCGTGGGAAAAGCTGTGTTCTTGTACACTCGCGCCTGCGTCTGCATCTGATCTAATGTGAAGAAGATCTGCAAGGCCATCCTCGACGTCCCTCGTGAGCTCACCCAGCACCGACGCATGAAATTGCATCTGCCGTTCTTGTTTCTGGGCCTGCAAGCATGCTGTACTCAAAGCATTCTGCACTCTACTGCAAAAGTCATTCAGCGCTTGCCCCGCATCGTCGGGCGCCAGGGTGGCACCATCACCCTTCTCGCGCACCTCACTCTCCTCGCGCACGTCACTTGATGAAGCACGACTCTCGCGCACGGCAGCAGATTTCTTGGGCGACAGCGTGTCGTCAATCTTCTCGCGTACGGCAGCAGATTTCTTTGGCGACGGCGTGTCGTCAATCTTCTCGCGCACGGCGGGAGATTTCCTGGGCGACGGCGTGCGGGGCGGCTGGTTCACTTTTGCCTCCACTTCCTGCAGCTTGGCGCTGGCCATGCGCGGGTTTCCCTGCAAATGGATGGAGCGGAGAGAGCCCCGGCCCCTGTCAATCATGGCAACAAGCTGCTCTGCCCCATTGGTGCCGATATCGTTGTCCCGCAGATCGATCTCCTCGAGCATCGATTTCCCTGGAAGTGCTCCCGCCAGCAGTAGCGCTGCCCTGTCGCCCAGCCGGTTGCCGCGCAAGGACACCTACGTTGATGTCGTGTTAGCTTATCTTTGGTAAGCGGATAAACGGCCACACGCTGTGTGGTGCAAGTCTGCTTCTTGGCTGCCACCCCCTCTGTCTGCTGTCACTCGCTGCCTGTGGCTTCCTGCAAACGCATCATAGACGCACGCGCGCCGCTGGCGGGTCGCTTGCGCAGGCCCATGCGCCGCCAGCGGAGGCAGGAGGCACTCGCACCTTGCGGAGGCGGTGCTGCAGCCCGAGAAGCGCGAGGACCCCCGCGCCGCTATCGTCCAGACTGTTGCTGTCGAGCATGAGGGTGTGGAGGCCAGACGCTGCCCCGCCCGCACCCCGCGCGTCCCCCATTGTGAGCGCTACGATCACTGTCTTGACGCACGCGTCGCCGAGCTCGTTAAAACTCAGATCGAGCACCTCCAGCGTGCTGTTGTCCGCGAGCGCGGCCATGATTTCCTGCACTGCTGCTGGTCGCGTTCGCAGCCCGCGCAGCCCCAGGCGGCGCAGCCGCCGACATCGCTGCAGCGCCGAGCAGAAGCGGGTGAGGTCGCGGCACTCCGGCACCACTGTTATGACGAGCGCCTCCTGCGTGTTGTTTTCGAGCGACGTAATCGCCGCCTCCATCTCACACACACACGGCCGGTCCCTGGTCCGTCACGTTCGTGACGGACCAGGGACCGGCCGGGCCCGATAATGAGACATGACGGCTGTCTCCGCCGCGGCGTTGTCCAAGCCCTTCTGACCTCGCTGGCGCTGTGGGCGGGTGGGTATATGCCATATAGGTGTGCTCGTGCGTGCGTCGGCGCGGCGCGCTCGCCGCATGCGTGTGTTAACACACGCCCCTAAACCCTAAACCCTAAACCCTAAACCCTAAACCCTAAACCCTAAACCCTAAACCCTAAACCCTAAACCCTAAACCCTAAACCCTAAACCCTGATGGTCTGAAAGCGTTCATCCGGTGCGCAGGTGAGGGCGGACGTGCCGCAGATGCGCCGCCGCAGTGCCAGGACGTGCCGACTGCCGGGTGGTACGGCGTTGGCCGTGAATGGGAGGACCTCGCTCAGTTCGATGCCACGCCGTGGGGCACGCGCAGCGGGTACGGCTTCGCTGTCGCCGGGGGGCGCTTCGTGGTGTTCGGAGGGGAGGACAGCGAGGGCCTGAAGAATGACGTATTTGTCAGCAGTGACGGGGCGGCCTGGGCGCGCCTGCACACCACCAGCGCCTGGGAGCCGCGGGCCAACTTCCTCCACGTGGTGCTCGGGGACTCCCTCTATGTCTTCTCTGGGCGCGGCTGCGGCAGCTTTTGCAAGGACGTCTTCCGGGCGACGGTGCCGTCGGTAGGCAGCTTCCAGCTGCTCTTCGAAAAGGTGGGGGAGCTTCCAAGGTCAGGGCGCCAACGCGGACTGGCCGTGCCGCTGCAGGGGCGCATCTACGACATTGGCGGATGCAGCACCAGTGGCTGCTTCGTGGAAATCCTCATGGCAGAGCCCGACTCCATGCGCTGGTATGCTGTGTCGGTGGAGGGGGAGGAGCCCGGGCTGGTGCACACCTGGTGGAATGCGGATATTGTCGGCAAATGGCCAAACATTCAAGAGTATAGGGTGGTTGGCACGGCACACTCTGACTCCATCTACGTCTTTGGCGGCCAACCCCACACCAAGGTGCTGCGTCTCACGCCTTCGTCGTTTGGCGCTGGTCAGTGCACTGAAAAGTCTGCAACTCTCCCTTGCATGGCGTGCGATGCTTCCGGAAACTGACGTGCTCGGGATGCGTCGCAGGAGGGATGACGATGAAACTCAGTGCCTTGCCGATAGTGGGAACCGCTGGTGAAATTAAACGTGCGTATGCACTGTCTTTTCTTTCCACGTTGTGGCTGGCTACTGGCCTAGAAGATAACGGGGCAGGCACAAGCAATCTGTTTTACACGGATGGCTCTGGTAGTTCGTGGAGTCGGCAATCAGAGAGTTTGCCCTATTTCACCGGCCGGCTCCAGGGCGGTGTTGTTTTCATGAATCGGCTCTGCCTGCTGTTGGGTGACGGCGTCGGCGCTGCGTCCAGGTACATGTTCATGTGTATTTCTTTCCCGAAATTTGTTTTAATCATTGCCCGCCGCAACCGTGCGTTGGAATGACGTTGTGCGTTGCAGGTGGAAGGTCACGTGCGCGCGCAAACCTCAGTTTCCTGAACTGCAGATTTCCTATACGAGCGAAAATGTCGGGCAAGCCGGCGATGCTGTTGTGCTGCGGGACCCGGCGACTCTCAGGCTTCAGCACGCTGTGGTGCCGCCGGGGGTGAAATATCTTGTCAAGTATTACGCTGGTGCTTACAACCCGGACAGTCTGGGTCCGGGTATTTCTGACTACGTTCTACAAAACACGCGGGTCGCCGAGAACTGTTCACATGAATTCACTTACAAGAAAAAAGTGTTTGAGCCTACGGCCCTGATCATATCGATGACTGTGGAATTCGATGTTCACCAAGCTTTCATATCAAGGACGACCCGCAGGGTATGGACCATAAAGATGACACATTCGCCTCCCGTTGCAACTAGTGAATTCCTCAAAACGGAAACCATTATGGTCAACGGACAAACAACTACACAGAGCTTTCAAGCGATCTCGATCTCCTGCAAAGCAGATGAGTGTGGAGGTGCAGGCGCGATCAGATGCAGGATTGCATATCGACAGTCACATACGATTGATTCACATAACAACGCTGGGTATTTGCGTTGCGGCGCGACCGGGCCATGCGACGTCAATATTCAAGATCCCACATTCGACATGCTGTTTCATGTACAGGCACGGTGTGAAAACGATCCAGGTGAGTGGATTTCGAGTAGCTGGGTTTGGTTTGAAAAGCCCGTCAAGGCCACTCCGCCTTTGAACCCCATGGCAACATCAGCCGTGCAGAAAACAGATCCCAGTGTTGCCACGTCCACACCGCGTCCCGCCGAGCCGCCACCACCGCCAAGAATACCACAAATCACCTCATGGGATGTGTGCTGTCAGCAAACGTGCGATCCCTGTTCTGTCAGCACACGGGATGAAACTACATTGATGCTGAAAGGATACAATCTGGATCGCGTGTCGCGCGTGAGCATAGGTGCACAAACCCTTTCGTGCTCCACACCACAGAGCTCTGCATATACGTGCTCGATACCACCTGGCCTCGGTACCCATGACTTGACGGTAGGAAGGCCTGGAGACTCGGACTGGGTAGTGCGATGCGCCATCATATACCCGCTGCCGCGTGTTTCCAGCGTCGTTGCGAATTTGCTAGAAACCGCGGGGGGCAGTGCGGTGACTTTGCGAGGGACGAATCTCGGTGGGGTTGTTTTCAGCGGGTTCAAAACAGACAAATCAGCACCGTGGAATATACCGTTCGGACAGGTGCAGTTCCGCGTTTCTGCTTCCATCGGAGGTACACGTGCTGCGGGAGTAGCATGGGTGTCAGACTCAGAAATGATTCTTCGAACGCCACACGGAGTCGGGTCTGACCGCTGCATTCTTCTTTCGATACATGGAACCTTCATCGAGCCCGCAGGCAGAATTTCCTATGTAGCCCCACAACTGGCGTCCTTGGACCCCAGCATCGGCCCGGGCGAAGGAGGCATTAGAGTGTCCCTGATCGGGCAATTCTTTGGGTATTGGCCGTACTCTGATGCCAACACGCGCATATTCAGGTCCGACTGCTCGGCAACGACTTGGATATCGGATTCGGCGATGATATGTATCAGTCCAAAAGGCGAGCTAGGCGCTGCTGTCCCTGCCACGGTCGCAGTCGGGGGGCAGATAGGAGTAAAGCAAGGCGCGTACCAATACACGATTGCTACCGATAAGGTGGTTTTCGTGCTGGCGCACTCACCTACAGAGCTCCAGATGCCGGCTTCGGGTAGATACATGTGCAATCGGACGCATAGATAAGTACACACGAATGCATGGATCCTTGAATACTTGCAGACATGTAAAGCAGAAAATGCAAAGGCATCATTGATGAATTGATACACACACTGGCATGTGTGTGTGTGTGTGTGTGCGTGCGTGCGTGCTTGCGTGCGTGTGTGTGTGTGTGTGTGTGTGTGTGTGCGTGTGTGTGTGCGTGTGTGCGTGCGTACGTGCGTGCGTGCGTGGCGTGCACACGTTTCGGGAGGTCGATCTTACCAGCAGTATGCCACAGGGATGAGCAACACCAAGCCAGTCAGTCGCCTGGAGAGCTTTCGCATCTGGCTCAAGGCCATATTGGGACTGAAAGAGGCGTCGCAAATATACATCGACGATGTGCAGGAGTACGCACCTTCGGCTACCGGAATCACGCTTCGAGCGGGCTCTCAAAAGTCAAAACTGACGCTTCGATTCTTCGCTAGTCCACAACACCCGAGTCGAGCCGTGAGCGCGGTGCTAAAGGATCTTGAATTTCTAGCAACGAGTCTCGCGGGCTTTGCTGATTCTGGCCTCGAGGTCAATGCCGTCCAGCTACAGCCTGGTGGGAAAGTCATTCAGGTGAAAGATGGTAGCGGCCCGGACAAGATTTTGGCCTCTCCCAAAACAGCCGACGCTGCAAGCTCGGCAAACTTGGGTAGCCCTCTCGTTGCTGGGGCAATAGTAGGTTCCTTGATTCTGACTGGCCTTGTTGCAGCGGCCTGCTACGTCTACTGGCGGAGAAGGCACCTCTCTGCAGGCCCGCCCTCGGGTTCCGGGAACGTGGATATTACGGCGCGGCCCAATGACATCCGCCTACCGAGCATGGCGAGCTCCGTCAGCCACAACTCTGCCACATCAGGCCGGTCGCGGGTGGATGTGCGGGCCGAGTCTGTGTTTGCGCCGAGCCCCAAGGCGAGCCGGAGTGGCTCGAGCCGGTTGCTGACCAATGACATGTGCGAGCAGTGCCGAAATTCGGGCTTCGCCGTGTGTCTCCATCGCACCATGGGCTTGGTCGAGAAGCCACTGGAGGAGGAGGAGGAGGACGCGCTTTGCGTGGTTTGCCTGGAAGGCCCGCGCGAGGCGCTGATAGTGCATGCGGATGAGGCCAAGTCCTCGCACCGCGTGCTTTGCCTTGCGTGCGCGTACAAGATTCTGGAGCAGGGAGGGTCCTGCCCATTGTGCCGCAAGAGCATTTTCGCTGTCTTCAAGGCAAAGACCAGGGATGAGAGAGAGAGAGAGAAGTTTAGTGACAATCAAATAGATGTGATAGATGTAGATGTGTGAGAGGGTGTATGAGAGGACGGTACAGCGCGCGACACGCCGATTAGTCCCGTAAGGGGCTTGGCCCGGCGACCCTCAAAATAAAAACCCGACACACACAGACATATCCAGGCCTGGTTCGTTTGGATTCATTACACGGATGGCACCCGACACTCGACAATGTCTCGAGAGTCACTCGACAATGTCTACCGGCAGACCCGGCCGTTTTGATTTCAAAACAATCCCTCCTGCGCGCGGTGCTGCCAATTGGCGGCTCCAATCCGCTACTAGCAAACGGCCTAGAGGCCGCCGGGCCACGCTCCCGCACACTCCCCCTCGCGGCATGCCCTCTGGTGCATACCTACCCCCCCCCTGTCCTCCGTCCCCCCCACCATCTGTCATGCGGCACGCACAGCGGGCGCATTTCAACGGCGCCGCGGCATGCCGCGGCCACGTCCTCGGCCCCCCCCCCTTCCGCGACCGCCTCCCTGTCCACCCTGATATTGTTCTGACTGGGGGTTCTTGATGGTCTCGTCCACAGACAAGATGACATTGCACGCCTCAGTTGCAGCACCTAGCGCAGAGAGCTTCACCTGCAGAGGCTCCCACACAAACTTTTCGTAGCAGTCGCAGATGCCCTCTTCGTCGATATCCACGCCGTACCACCGCCCCGCCTCGCCCGGCTGCTGGTGCTTCTGCCGCAGGCGGTTGAGGATGTCGGTTGAGTCGAAGCCCGCGTTGTCTGACAGCTGGCGCGGGATCACTTCGAGCGCCTTGGCATACGAGTTAATAATCAGCTGCGCCTTGCCGTAGATCGTCCGTGCGTGCATGCGCAGGAATTTTGATAGCTCCATCTCTATCGCCCCGCCGCCCGGCACAATTCTCGAGTTCTTGACAGCCCTCCGCACAATCATGACAGAGTCGTGAATCGATCGCTCTGTCTCGGCGATAAATTGCTCCGCGCCGCCGCGCAGCACAATCGTAGTCGTCTTGGCCTGGGGACACTCTGAGAAGACATTGTAGCGCTCATCACCAATCTGCCGCTCTTCAAACTTTCCGCACTCGCCAATCACATCCGGGACCAGGTTGTGGATCGAAGTCTGCACCGCCGCGCCGCATGCCTTGGCCACGCGGCGCATGTCCGCATCCTCCACGCGCCCCGCGCAAAAGATGTCGCGGTCCGCGAAGTACTGCGTTGCCAGGTCGCCGATGGCAAGGCGCGAGAGCACCACCTTGGCCCCGGTGGCAACAATCTTGTCAAGCTTATCGTAGATAATGTTCCACTCCGCGTCCACAATCGACTGGTACTGCTCGGGGTCCGTGAGGCGAATCTCGGCGTTTTCCTTCTCGGATTTCAGCTCGAGCTCGACGTTGAGAAGGCAGACTTTGGGCTTGACGAAGCTCTTGGGCTGCTGCTCAAAGCCAGCGTACGAGAATGTCTTCTTGAAGGCCACGCCATGCACGAGGAACGAGTCTTCGAGAGCACCGCCGGCCACTTTCTTGATGCCAATCATGTCGAGCGCTAGGTCGTCGTCCAGCGAGCAAACTGCATCAACCACGATCGGCGCGAAGAAGTCTTTCTGGTGGCTGATCAGTTTGGAGTTAAGCGAGGTCGCAGCGCTGGCACCAATTATCAAAAGTCAGCGCTCTGCTATGTTTACTACATACAGTCACTGTAGAGAGTACTTTTTGAGAATGTGTGCCAGCGCGTCAGCAGATCTCTCCTCTCCTTTTCATCCTTGCCCGAGATATCAATACTCCATTCTTTCAGCTTGGCAATGGCCAGCCGGCTTGCATCTCTGTAGCTCCGAATGATGAGCTGCGGGTGCACGCCCTCCTCGACGTACTGCTTGGCCTCCTTCATGAACTCATTTGCCAGAACCACCACGCTCGTAGTACCATCGCCCGCCTGTGTTCAAGAGGATCATCAGCACCACGTTGCCAGGCAGGCACTCCGAAATGCAGGTTCATGTTTCACCCCGCAGCTGCACGCGCACCCAGGACGGCAGGCGGAGAGCATGCTTGCATGGGAGCCCCGCCGGGGCGCAGGGCGTACCTCCGAGTCCTGTGCGCGCGCAATATCTACCATAGACATGGCAGCAGGGTGCACGATCTCGAGCGTTTTCATGATGGTGGCACCGTCATTCGAGATCACCACCTGCAATCACAGCCCGAGCGCGTTTAGTCGATGTCATGTGCGCCCGATGCCTGTCTCGGGTCCCTGCATTCCTGCCATCCCTGCACGGCAGCAGCCGCAAGGCGGCCAATGCGCACGCAAAGAGACAGACGGGCAGGCGGTTGCGCCTGTCGGGGCATCCGCACGTGCAAGCGAGGCCGGGCGCCCCCCCCCCCCCCGGCCGCTTCTCCACGCGCGCCGCGGCCAACCGCGCGCACGCGGTTGCGGTTGGTTCCCACCTTGCCGTTGCTGTGGATGAGCTTGTCCATGCCGCGCGGGCCCAGGGTGGTGCGCACGATATCGGCCACGGACGCGCACGCGTTGATGTTGGAAATCAGCTGCGCCTTGCCCTGCGAGGTGTCGGTACCCTCCTTGAGCAGAATGATCGAGGGCTGCATGCCCATCCCTCCACCCATCCTCATGCCGCGGCCCGCCATCGCGCCCCACTTCGCTGTACCGCTGTGCACGCACTAAGACTCCGTGTCTCCGTTCCTGCCTGCTCCTGGTGCTCACTCTTCACTCCCGACCAATTCTCCTGTCTCTCTCGGGCAACTTCTCTCCCGCGCAATGCCCTCCACGTTGGAAATTTTGTTTTTGTTGTTTGTAAACATTCTGAGAATCAAATCCAATTCTCAGAATCTGAAATGATTTTGTTTTGTTTTCCTTTTTTTTTGTACAAGCTCCCGCCATTTTAGTAGATTGTCCTGTAGCCCAGAATGGACGAGTTGGACGTCATCCTGAACCTGGAGACCGAGTGGGAGGCGGTGAGCGGCCGTGCCGGGGTGCCGGCGTTTCGTGCGCGTGCGCCGGCCCTGCGTGCGTGCGTGCGGCGTGCGTACTTGCGTGCTGGCGGGCGAGCACACCTTTCACATCCCGAAGGTAGGTGGCGGCGGGGCACCGCTCAGCAGCAAGGCAGCGCTGATCAGCGCCGACCCGCGCCGACCCGTGCTGACCCACGTGCCGCAATACAGGAAGGGCGCACGGACGGCGAAAAGGACGGGCGTGCGCAGGGTCCTCTCTCCTCCGCGGCGCCGTGCCGCGCGATGCGATGCTGCGCGTGCGCCCGCCGCGCCGGGCTCGCCCTCGCATGCGCCCCGGCAACGCGCGCGCCCAGCGCCCCCTGATTGTGGGCGTGCAGGCATCCTGGAAGGGCAAAACCTGGGCCTGGAGAAAGGCCGCGAGCTCGGACACGAGCTCGGCTTCTATGCCGGCTGCGCCGAGTGCTGGTGTGCCTGTGGGGGTGGGCGTGAATGCAGCGCGGGGGCGGGCACGTGGTTGCGGGCGGGGCGGCAGTGGTCTGCGTGCACGCGTGTCTCTCCACGCCAGCCTGCCCCGTGCTGCCTTCCGCTGCCCCGCGCCATCTCACTTCTCTCTCACTGACCGCGCTCTCTCTCGCTCTCTTCTCTCTACCTCTCCTCACTCTCCATCTCTCCCTTCTCTCTTCTCGCTCTTCTTTCTTCTCACTTCCCCACTACCGCGTATCCCTCACTCTTATCTCTCACCCTCATCTCTCACTACTATCTTTCGCTCTCTCTCGCTCTCTCTCGCTCTCGCTCTCTCGCTCTCTCTCTCGCTTGCTCTTGCTCTCGCTCGCGCTCTCGCTCGCGCCTCTCTCTTCTCCCTATCGTTCCCTCTTCTCTCTCTCTTTCTCCCCCTCTTGCAGGCTCAACAGATACCGCGAAAGCGCCCAGGCATCCACGAGCAACGATGCGAGGTGTGCGTTTGGTGTGTGTGTGTGTGTGTGTGTGTGTGTGTGTGTGTGTGTGTGTGTGTGTGTGTTTGTGCGTGCGTGTGTGTGTGTCTTTGTGTTTTGTTACAAAATACAAGGACACACTCAAACAAAATTTCCGCCTCCACGCCTCTTATCAACCCGCCCATGCCCCCCCCCCCCCACACACACTCACACACACACAGTAACAATGCTGACGCGCTTACTGTAGCTGGAGCAACCAGATCCTCGCCTGATGAGTGTGAGTACCCGCGCCCACTCCACACACACTTACCGCACCCACTCCACGCACACTTTAACACACTCTCTCGCGCGCTCTCTCTCGTGCTCTCGCTCAGTCTCACGCGCGCGCTCTCTCTCTCGGTCTCCCTCTCTTCTCTCTCCTCTCGCTTTATCGTTTCCTCTCTTTCTTGTATCTCTCTGTCTTCTCTCTCTTTCTCTCTCTTTCTCTCTCTCTCTCTCTCTCTCCTCCACACTCTCTATCCCTTCCTTGTTCTCGCGAACCGTGCAGGCATCACCGCTGACTAACATTTCCCCCCCTTTCCCCTTTTTCTTTTTTCTTTTCCCTTTTTTGCGGGAGCAGCACAGGCATCGCGGCTGACAGGCATGCCCATGGAAGTACCGCCTGAGGTCGTGTCTTTGTTTTGTTTCCCCCCATTTTGGGCCTGCGTTTTGTCCCCTTCTCTCTTGTTTTGTCTGTTTTTTTTTTGCCTACTGAGGTTGTGTTTGTGTTTTTGTTTTGGCCCCGGCTCTTCGACTGGTTTACTGTCTGCGTATGGATACGTGTGTGGGTGTGGATATATATATATATATATATATATATATATATATATATATA
>Ga0315905_10004409_pt1 | contig 14371 bp, 19 predicted proteins | sample LakEriMetagenome_5_FD_203522 | JGI IMG/M metagenome (GOLD analysis project Ga0315905, IMG submission 203522) | Freshwater fungal communities from buoy surface, Lake Erie, Ohio, United States - Buoy 4 MA121 | ecosystem: Environmental > Aquatic > Freshwater > Lake | place: USA: Lake Erie, Ohio... | reverse complement strand
TCATTACTAAAAATTTGACCGGCAGAATATGTTCGTTGAGTTCCATCAGATGTTGTAATAGTAATTGGTGAACCAGTATCATTTAGGTAGTATATGCCGTCATTTGGAAGAGTATTTGGAATTACAGAAGTTAAAGGAAAAGTCCCCAGTTTAGAGAATCCATTAGAAATTGTAGAAATAAAATCTATTTCAGTTGATGTTAATCGTGTAACATCAATAGAAGTATAAGTTTCTCTAGCTCCACCTAGAGTAAAAGCCCGATTAACCAGTTCAAAAAATTCCCGGAATCTTGGATCAATACCAGATTGTGTAGTAATACCAGATTGTGTAGTACCAAGACTTCTACTTCCAAAAAATCGATCATAGATTAAAAAGTTTCCTTTTTGATTGTAATACCAAGAAGCTCCGTTCTCAGATCCACCTCCACCTAGACGATTAGAGTTAAACGCAGGTTTCTGACTTTGATCACCTTGAGGATTCTTTCCATTCTGTTGTTGTACAGTTTTATATTTCTTTTTGAACTCAAGTAACTGAGAACAATCCATAGAGCGTCCAAACTTTCCTGTTGAATCTAGATTCGGCATTTATTATAACGCAATAGAAATAATGACGGATTTTCAAAATTCGTATGCTCAACAGAAACAAGCTTATTATTCAGTAATGCGTGAAGCTCGAGAAGCTACAGATAAACAACCAGAATTGGTTCAGCAATTGCTAGATATGAATTCAGCAATGGCTTCTGAAGTTCGCGATTTTATTGCTAATGATCCTGAGTCAGAACTAAAACCTGAACTGGCCAAGATTCAAAAAGAGTTCTTAAAAATTCAACAAGCATCTGACCGCAAAAAAACTTTAGAAATGATCTTGAATGAAGATCAAAATAAAATTAAGTCGGTTCAATGGCAATATCAGATTCTTTTGTTCCTACTAGGTCTCTGTATCATAATTATTATTTATATGATTATACGACATGCAGGACAAACAGCGTTATCAGCAGTGACCCCAATGTCAAGTATTGCCACGACATAGACGGTTGTACAATAGTAGGCTGACGCATTTGAGCACCAACTAACATATCTTGTTGTTTTAAATAGTCGGTATGCAAGACATGTGGCGATTGTATTTTTTTGGATTCTAGTATCTTGTTTAAGGTAGCCATAGCTTGATCAGCTACGTTCTTATACTTAGATTCCCCGGTAAGCTTATACTGTAACATATTATCACGATATACAGATTTTGCAGAACTCCATGTACCGTCCATTTTACTCTTTAGTATTTGCTACACAATATCTCCATGAACGTGCGTCTCCTGCTGACTCTGAAAATCGAATAACTTCGATAATATCGCCAGGTCTAGCTCCGACCCACTTTGCGGCCGCATCTTGAGAATCTATCCATCCAAGTTGTTCGCTCGGCTTGGTAACATTAAATTTCTTCTCAAATAGAGAAACCTCTTGCTGTTTCAGGATACGATGAGGAATGAATTTACGATGTTTGGAAATATCTGTCTGCAAACGAAGAATGTCAAAGATTTGAAGAAGGGGATTTTCTTTCTTTGAAATGTAGGATCTAACAATATTAACAATCTTTTCAGAACAGGGGATCAAAGAAACAATAATTGTTCCATTTGTATATCCGTTCTCCGAAGAGAATTTGATATAAGAAGACAAATTGGCTTCATTGATTCTGCTCTTATCACTGAAGATTATTAGGACATCTCCAATTTTGTACATACTGGTTTCATCCAAAACAGAAGCCAATGGTTCAGGGTCTCCAACTTTGAGACCACGAGCTTCAATCATAGCTTTCAAAGTTACCAAAGCTTTCTCTTCCATTCTTTTTGCTTATTGTGCTGATGGTAAATCTTTTCCATTTTAAAAGTAATGAAAGAACTTTCATGGATTGCTTTAGCTGTTGCCGTAATTGTAGTCTTAGCAATGTTGACAAAAACTTGGGAACCTTTTGCCCTTGAATTCGTAGACAGTACTAATATGCAGAGAACAGATGCCAATAAAGATTCTTCGTACGCACAAGTAACTAATAATGTAAAGCCACCTTCAGATCTAGGTATTCCTGCTGTAACTGGAATTGAAACACCATTCAGAGTCAACTTATTTAACTCTTTTGTGCCAACATAAGTGTCTGCTTAAAATTTTCACGAATTCTGGCTTCTTGTTCAGGCGGATACTTCTTATCTTTAAGAAGACGTGTATACGCTACCTTAGCCACATCATAAGCTTTACAGTATGATGCTACAATAGAAGTCTCATCCCATACTTTCCAATCATATGTATCAGATTCCAAAAATAGGAATGTACCTTCTGGTTTTGGAATACTTGAAGCGTACAAACACATAGACAAAAGTTCACGAGACCATTTGCCTTGAGCTCGGCATAAAGACATGTATGAAACCAGAGACTCAATACGATTAGGACAGATTTCGTGTGCTTTCCATGCCCATTCTTTACAGCCGAGTAATCTAGTCAAATTCAAAGCACAAATAAATTGTTCTTCAATCCATCCTCCCGCTTCAAAACGTTTTTTGTACCAGGTTATAGATTCATCTCGCATTCCAGCATCACGATATGACTGAGCCAAATAAAACATGTATCTCGTATTTTCAGGTTCTTCTTTCAAAGCTTCCAGGATAGTTTCAGCATCTCGTTGATATTTATTTCCTTCTAACATTGATCTGGCTCCCATTGTACGACCAGTCATCCATATTTCTTTAGGAAGACGAACATGAATATTTTTTTCTTTATCGTTGGTTGGATATTCGTGAAGAACACCTTCATATCTCCAACCATCTCCTGCCTTAAAAAGCTGTGTTCGTTCATATTCTAGACTACCACGTTTCAAATGAATATTGCAAGCATTCGGCATTGTCACGTACAATGCTTTCAGCAAAAACTCTTTAACATTTGGAGGTCCTTCGATCAAATCATCAGCATCAATCATCAAAATATAATCCATCTGTCCATCACAAAGTTTCAAAGCTTCTGATCGAGACTTACCAAATCCTTTCCAATCACTTTGATGAACAATTCCTGGAATACCTTTGGAATCATAAAAGTCCCTGATTATTTGTACAGTATTATCTGTAGATCCAGTATCCAGAATACAAAACGTATCAATAAATGGAAGTGATGAGTTCAGAACTTCGTGTACAATATGTGACTCATTCTTGACAATCATAGATAGACCTATTTTGTAGAGAGGAAGCCTAAGGGGTCCAAGCATTTTTACCAGTTTTTGGTAGAGACAATCTTTTTCAACAACTGAAATTCCATCGGGAACGCGGATACAGGGTTCGGTCAACACTTTCATTCCAGCCCATTTCCAACGATTACACCGAATGGATTCAAATTCCTGATAAGAATCTGAATAATGTAAGTTGAGTAGAATATGAGCTTTACCGATCTGTTTGTCACGTTCATCGCCAAACAAATCAGTAATCCAATGTACACGCAGTAGTTGTGATCTCAATTCTTCAATGATTTGTTTGCGGCGTAGAGATTGAGTTCCTACAACAACTACGTCATATTCTTTAGGAACATCTAGATATCCACGAAGTTGTTCCGTCTCTGCCTGAAGTTCTTGATAAGGAAAATAAGTTCCACCGCCTGCTAATTTGACGTTCTCTTCCGAATAGTCGAGAACTTCATCTGCGATAGAAATAAAAGTTTTATATTCAGCCAGATTTCCAGAAACACAGAGCTGTTCTGTATTCAAAAATTTTATTTTGGATCCAGAAGGTACAATGGGGATACGACGGACGCAAAGATATTCATCTTCTTCAAATTTAGTTTCATCCGTATACTGAACAATCTCATTGTCTCCTGCGAAAGATTCTACATATTCTTTCATATATTTATATTCAGATTCATGACAGAGAATTTTCATTTATGTTATATTTCATCCAAGTTTAAAATGGTTGTTTTTGTAGGAAGAGTTCCTGATCTTCTGTACTCCAAAATTTCTTCCCAAACATTCTTGAATGAAGGCAGATTTTCAGTGAACCATTCGGTATCTTTTTGAATAAGCATATCCTTTCTAGATTTCAGAGACCAGTAAACGAGATCCCAATCAAGCGGATCTTCCATAAACGATACCATCCATTCCTGGAGAGAACGTGTGTCTGAAATCTGTTTGTATACGACATTGCGTGTTGACACGTTTACAGCAAAACATGATTTAACATTTGTTATCGTAATCCATTCAGCATACGAATGTTTTACAAATTTGAATTCAGAATATTCGCATTCTTGGAGTCCTGTACACGCAAGTTGTAGTTGTACCTGATCATAATATGAATCTGGAATAGGAGCTCCAGGATCAACTTCACGAGAAATTGGACACTTAATTTCAATCAGTCTTCCATGACGTTCAGTTCCCAAAAGCAAACCATCTGGCGATGCTCCAAGAAAAGGGTGTTCTGGATGAATAACACAAGCCAAATCTTTTATTTGAACTCCTGATTGTTGTACAAGTTCTTTTGCTACTTCTTCAAATTGTGTTCCCCAATCCAGTGATGCTACTCCACCAGATCCTCCTGTACGCGGAACAAGCTTTGAAAGAATTAGTTCACGTCTTGAAGAAGCTGTAGCACTAGCTTTGGCTTTGAAGATTTCAGATGCTGTCAGCATATTTGATCTTCTGTCATGCCAGGCATCAGTTCTCTGATCACATTCGCCATAATCACGAATGAGGTCAGCGATTATTTGTTCCATTATCTAATTAGGTAAGCTTTCTTTAACTCGCATACGTTTTCGAACTTAGAATGTTCAGGACTGTAGGAAGTCCACCAATATAAGATCCAAGAACTACAGGCAAGATAAATTGAAATTGTAAGGTCAAAGTAGCAAAGAATTCAATTACTTTTAATGAATGCATGATTAAAGGATCAATTAAGACTACCGCATAAGTACCAGTTTCAGTATAGGGAATATGTGTTACAGATGTGTCCATAACATTATTAATAATAGACATTGAAACGACATTATCGTAATGTACAGATAAGAATCCAGTTGTAAAACAAATAAAATATAAGGTAATAACTTTAGACCATGAATCCAACGTGATACCCATGAATTGAGCTGTATTTACATTATCAGCTCCTGGACCAAAATGTAAGAATCCGTTGGCAAATGACCCTTCCACATCTAGATATACAAAATACGTAATCAAGAATACAATGAATATTACGACAATAAAATAAGGATTCCAGAATATCTCCATTATCATTTTAACAGAGGATTTTTACTAAAGTAATGGACCAAATACAAAGTCAAGAACAATGGGTTCTGCACCGTCTAGAAAAATTTTATGCAGTCACGGAGAACCTTCAGAAAGTCCAAAACGTACTATCCGGCCAATCCGTTCTTTCTTTGCGGTTGATCGACTGGTTTGTGACGAATTACGCCAAGATGCACAACGTGTCGTTCGTACACCAGGGAAAGTATCAGACAGTTTACCTATCATACAAAAGCCATCTGAAAGCTTACAGCAAAAAGATGTTCGACCCGTTCTGCCGATGCCGCCGAATTAAGTTTGCTGGGATGGATACTACTGTAGGCCAATTGAATTTCTTTCAATGGATTATTTCTGATGGAATTTTGGATCATATGTATGCGCATCGTGAAGAAATTCACAAAGATATGGAAGCTCGTATTCACGCATCTAAGCAAACAAATAAACGCCATGAAATTTCTCAGTGCGCATCAGACAAACTGTCTACGCACAGTGTTCAAGTAAAAGTTTCCTTTAACTAATCAAATGTATTCAGTACTCCGACCCGACTTAGTGTACACTAATGTGTCAGCCGACATTCTAGAACATGATGAAGACTATGATGCTTCAGAATGGTCATATTCTGGAAAACAAGTGTACCGTGGAGCTGTGGATCGTTCGTATACCAAATGGAACTTGGATGTTTATTGGTTATACGATGATTCTTTACAGAGAACAGGTCTTGCAGAACATGATATGGATGATCCTTCTATATTCGAAGTTTTGTGGTTCCGTGATACTCCATTTGGAACTTTATTGCAAGAAGATTGGACGGCAGGAGAAACCTTATATTCTTTGATGACACCTGAAGCTTATCAGGACGCATCTGTTGGTAATGTTATGCTGAAATTACATGGGAGACTTGTGACTCCCGATTATGTTATCCATGGTATCCCAGAAGCTTGGGAATGTACAGAATGTGGAACCAGATCTTTTTCACAATTTGAGTGCAAATCTGTGAAAAAAATTGAAGTTTCCTCCAATCCTTTTTTTGTAGATGAATCTTTAATTATCTACACGCCTTCCAACACACGTCTTACGCTTCAGCACGGCGTCTGCGTCCTCCTCCCCCGCCAGAGGCAGCAGGAACAGGAACAGGAGTTTCCTCCTGAGCTTCAGCCTGAGCCTCCTCTTCTTCAACAGGAGCCTCCTCAGCAGTAAAGATCGATGCAGAAGTCTGGCGACTTGGCTGAAAGACCTGTGCGTTCTTGATACGCCAAGACACACCAAAGGACTGGCCGATGATGTAAATTGATCCGGTGATTACCAGATTCGCCTGTACGTACTTTTGAAATACGGACTTGAGGGAATCGGGTGTCAGTGCGTACGGATTCATTGATCCATCCACAGCATCCATGTCGACGCGACCGTCGTACACAGGAACCTTCAGACGAAGAGAAGGAGGATACTTGCCGTTAGGCACGTACTCGTCTCCATTCTTGTCTGTCGAAACACTGAGAATACTCTTGAAACTATCACGAATTGACTCCTCAGAACGCTTCTTGCCGAACAGCTTTGAACTGTTCTCGGTTGCCCAGGCAACAAGCTTGTTTTGAAGTGCCAGCATGAAGTTGTACAGAGGACCAATAGTCTGATCTTCTGACTGCTCGCGCGCATACGAATCGCATCCCTTGAGAGAGGCAATGAGTGTATGTGTAACGTTCCCCGTGTTGGCATCCTCCCGCTGGATTAGACCAGCAGGAAATGACATCTTGGGAAGACGTAGTTGGAATGATTGTCCGCCATATCTTAGCTGTACTCCTTTACCTCCTTGCTTGTTGACCTTGATTTCTCCAAAGGAGACATTCTCGATGTTTGCATTCTGAGCGTGAATTACTGCGTTAGTGGACATTCTGTTTTTATTGATTATAGCGCTATATATGTGTAAATCCGTTTTCAAGAAACTGTGCCAAATAAGATAAGAATGTTATGTTCATCCACGAAAAGTCGTACATCGACCGACCGATGTTCTCATAAAGCATTGGTCGGACTTATTTTTTGCGGAAAGCATGCGAAAACTAGGAATAAAATTATGTGGAAACCGCCAACTGTAGAAACCGACTCGGCTACATTAATTCAAAAGATTTGGAGAGGATGGTCAGTCAGAAGATGTCTTGCTCTTGCAGGAAATCCATTGAAACGACATGATTGTCATAATGAAGAAGAATTGGTAACCCTGGAAGAAAAAAATCATCAAAATCCATTGAACTTCTTTTCCTTTGTAGAAAATGGTAAACGATGGTGGTTTGGTCTTGATACCATAATCAAGTTAATGGAGACAGAAACTCCTAAAAATCCTTACACAAATGAAATCATTTCTCGAGATACTCGTGTTCGTATCTATGAATTAAGAGATCTGTATTGGTATCGACAATTGTACAATTCTCCGCAAACACTTCATAATAAATGTATTATGCTGTCTCACATCCTAGAAGATCAATTATTTGAAAAAATTTCGTATACACGATTCGAGTATATGTCACGTCTCACTATTGTATTTTTCAGTTCAGAAATACATAGACATCTTGTTGCCCGATGGAGAGACAAACCTTCTCAAAAAAGAGAAAAACATTTATTTTTAATTGAATCGTGTGTAGCAAAACAATATCTGGAAGCTCATCTTGAATTCCTTTTATTTCAACTTATTAGTTCTCTTTTGTACATGTTGAGAACAACAAAGAACAAATTTCCACTGTCTTTTATTATTTTCGGGGCCTTACAGGCAATATGATTTAAACAGGTCACGATTATACTCAGTATACCCGCGTTAGAAATGTCTTCTACTTCTTCTCCTGTTAAAGCAAACAAGATGCCTGCGAAGACTGCCAAGCCCGCAAAGACTCCCGCTGTCGAAACCGTAGTTGTACCCGTGGCCACTCCGGCACCTGTAGCTGCCCCCGTAGAAACTCGTAGTGCTGATGCTGTACTAACCTCTCTTCAGGAGACCCTGAAGACCCTGAAGTCCGATCTGACTTCTCGCCTAGCCGCCGTATCTCATGATCTAGTAGAGGTAGCCAAGGCTGTAAAGCGTGAGCTTCGTGATTCCAAGCGTCGTCGCAAGGTAGATCCTGCCACGCTATCTCCTGAGGATCGTGCTATCTGGGAGGCCCGTCGCAAGAACAATGCCTTTCTCAAGCCCCGTCTTCTGACTGATGAGATGTGTACATTCATGGGTCTACCTGCCAAGAGCCAGCGCTCTCAGACTGATGTGACCAAGTTTGTGTCTGCCTACGTAAAGCAGCACAACTGCTTCGATCCCAAGTTCAAGCGTCGCATTGTTCCGGATACCAAGCTAGCCAAGCTCCTGCGTACCAAGGACAAGGATGAAGTAACGTACCTCAACCTTCAGAGCTTCCTCAAGGTCCACTACGTGAAGACTGCTTGAAGGCAATAGTCTTCCCAAGACTGCGTAAATAGAAGCTTCAAAATCAAAAAGTTTTAATCAACATTTTTAAGGTGTCTGTACACACTAAAAACGTTGTTTATAATAAATGAGCATTTTTGCGTTGATTGTCCTTCTTCTTGCTGGATATTTTTTAGCAATGGCCATTTATCATCAGGTTACGACCAGCTATCCTAATTGGACTTCGCGCCTATGGGCAATTCCTATGATGCTCTTATACGCACTCGGAGTATATTGGGGCATGACCAATCTAAACCCCGCTCCGGTTATGGGGGGTCGCAGAAAATAAGGCTACTATTAACGTCATTGTAGCATCCATAGTAGGATCATGAGCTTCACCTAAAGGCAGTTCAGCAAGAATCTTTTTTATTTCTGGAGATAATCTGGGCACAATACAATTAAACGTATTTTCTAACTTAGCAGAACCACATAAGCGTTTAGACTTTGCGTTCCAATCAGCAATGTCTATAATTTTTCTAGGTTGTGGATATGTGAAACCTTTTATGTTACATATATTTTGTAGAGCTTCAAGATCACCTGTTCCTTTAACAATGACAGTTGATTCTGAAAATACTTTTAAAAATTTAGGGATCCATGAGTATGGTTCATGATGTTTTTTAATATGAGGATCATTTTTGTACAATTTGATTGCTTTATTTAACAAAGCTTTCTGTTTTGTATTCAAGACTGACTTATGAGCATCAACCCAAGGAATACCGATTTCTTCCTGAATCTGATCTAATTCTGCGGCAGTTTCAAGTTTGACAGTAGCAAATTGAGAAATAGGTAAAGACACGTCATCAAGAGGACAGTCTAATGTAACAAAGAATCTTTCTTTGATTGACCATCCTGCCGTTTTCTTACACATGAATCCACCAACTTCTCGAGGAACAAAGAAGTAATCTTTTTCAGGAAGGTAGTGTACATCTGCTTTATTGAAAAGATGCCAGAACTCACAATCAAATACTAGAATGTCATTACCATGTGATAATTTATCTAGCAAAGGACTATCCATTATTCTTAGGCAGATGCTTTTAGAAGTTGAAGAAGAACAGACTTAGAATCGCGTTTACCGTAGGGTAGACCTTTCTTGGATAGAAGTTCACGTAGTTCAGCAGTGGTCTTGCTTTGAAGATCATCTACATCCTCAACAACCTCAACTTCTTCCTTTTGTACAGACACGCGATCGTCTTCTACTTCGGGTTCTACCTCTTCTGCCGGAGGTTCAGCCTTGATAAATTGAGAGGCTACAAAGGTTGACAACGCACTCACAGCCTGAAGTACACGATTTTGTTGCCAGTACATGTATCCAACCATACCCGCAAGAACAGCTACCATCGTTGCTAGTACAAGAACAGATAAATCAACCCAAGACATTTTATTATGGGTCCAGAAGAAAGCTTCTCTCTTTAAACGTAAATGACTCCTGATGCCTCACAGTTTATTCTGAAAAAACAGTATCAAGCCATTCAACGTCGTGAACAGACTCCGCAGCTTAAAGGAATTACTAGATTATCTTTATATGTCCCTCCTACATCTGGATTACCTGATTTCCTTGCTTCATTCTCAAATAAAAACATGTCTTTACTGAGACATCCTTTAGTTAATTTTTCTACTGGTTTAGGGTACAAATCTAGAACTGTACCATACACAGGTCCAAAGCTAATCTAAAACTCAGCATCAAATTTGACTTCCATAGATTCTGCTGTCATTCCAACACCAGGTTTAGAATAATCAGAAACTTTCTTTTCAAAGAAATTTGTCTTGCCTTCTAGAGAAATCAGTTCCATAAATTCAAATGGATTTTGAACACTGTACAGTTTAGGAATTCCTAGTTGTACAGCGAGTCTGTCTGCTACATATTTAATGTAGACAATCATATCACGAGAATTCATACCGATTAGAGAACATGGCAATGCCTCTGTAATAAATTCAATCTCTTGTTGAACTGCTTCACGAATAATTGTTTCTATGACAGGTACATCTAGTTCTGGCATCTTATGGTACATTGCTACAGCAAATTCAGTGTGCAATGCCTCATCACGAGAAATCAATTCATTAGAGAATGTCAACCCGGGAAGAAGTCCACGCTTCTTGAGCCAATAGATAGCACAAAATGAACCCGAGAAGAAGATACCTTCAACACAAGCAAATGCTACTAGACGAACAGAATAGGAATCTTGTTCATCAATCCACTTCAGAGCCCACAAAGCTTTTTTGCGAATACAGGGAATCTGATCAATAGCTTGAAAGAGTTCCGACTTCTCAGACGGATCTTTGACATATTGGTCAATAAGCAGGGAATAAGTCTCAGAATGCACACCTTCCATAGCATTTTGAACTCCATAAAAGAGTCTAGCTACGGGAGACTGAACTTCTGCTTGAAAACGAGTTGCCAAGTTTTCTTGTACAATTCCATCAGATCCAGCAAAGAATGCTAGAACATGCTTAATGAAATGCTGTTCATTAGAACTGAGTTTCTCCCAATCCCCCTTATCACGGCTGAAATCAATTTCTTCAGCAACCCAGAAAGATCCTGATGCTTTTTTGTAAAGTTTGAACAAGTCCTGCTCCGACTCCGGAATAGGGAACAATGTAAATCTCTGGCTCAAAGTTCTGGCAGTAGGATCAAACATTGAGTTAAAGCTAGACATCCTGTTTTATTTAATATCGACAAATGAGTGGGGGATATCCGTTTTCAACATTAATTGGAAACAATGTTCTTGATCAAATTTTAGCACCTAAAATCGTAGGTACAACAGGATCTGGCTACGAAGTTCAATTAGACTTAGGTAATATTGATACAGTATATGCTATCCAAGTTGGTACAACTGCTAATCCCGTTGATCAAATTTATGCTACATTAATTGGAAGTCCTACAAACCCCGTATCTGATATCTACGGAGTTACTCTGCATTATCAGTATTTAGATCCTCCAATTTCAGGCTCCAGCGGTGGAACTGTAGGTCCTACGGGTCCTACGGGTCCTACGGGTCCTACGGGTCCAGGGGGTACGGGTCCTACGGGTCCAGCGGGTTCTACAGGTCCAGCGGGGCCTACGGGTCCAGCAGGTGCTACAGGTCCGGCGGGTGGAGGATCGGGCACTACTGGTCCTACTGGTCCTACTGGTCCTAGCAGTATTACAAATGGTCCGAATAATCAGATTGTAATCTTCGGAGTAACTGGTGTAACATCAAGTCCTAATTTGACTTATAATGGTCTTGAAATGGTAATACCAACTACACAGGTCATTTCACCCGGACAGATAGGACGAATGCGTATTACTAATTCTTCAACAACATCTTTGATTCAATCTGGATTAAGAAGTGTTATTGGAGATGGGAATATTCTAGGTATTGCTCCATTTTCTTCAGGTTCATCGATGGCTCAGTTTGACACACAAAATGCAAGAGTATCTTTAGGTGGAAATCTTGATCCCAATCCAAATACAGAAAAAATTCAAATTTTTGGTAATACAGTAATTAATGGAACAAACGGTCCTGGACAATTTTCTACTTCGACTCAACAATTTACCACTAATGGATCTATTACACTTGCTGCTATAACAGGAACATTGTACAATATTTATGGTTGGGGACAAGGTGGTACTGGACAAGGAGCACAAGCTGGTGGAGAAATTGAAATTTTGGGATTAACTGGTGGAAATATAAGTTGGAATTTTTCTGGTGGCGGAGCAAGTGTATCAGGAAATACAGGAGGAAATGCTTTATTTTTAAATATTTCAGGTGTAACTGGAGTGGCTTATGGTGGTGGTGGTGGAGGTAATGTTATTGGAGCAGGTGGAAATGCTTCAGCAGTAACTGGAGGGTCTGGTGGTGTATTTTCACAATCTGTTGCTGAACAGCTTTCTTTTACCAGAACAGATTCTTTATCTAATGTATCATTTACAGCATCTTCTAATTTTCAAACAAGTAATTTTTTATCACTGTCTCCTGGAACAATACTTACAGCTTCAGCCGAACATATTTTAATTGGTAGTAGCGGTGTGTATGATATCTTAACATTTCCAAGTGGAACTACATTTTCTGTACAAGGTTCTGGAATTACTGGATCAGGACTAATTTCATCTAATGTGACAGCAGTATACGCTCCGTATGATAATCCAAATGTTACAGACATCTCATCTCCAGCATCTGGAGTTACAGGAAATGGTCAGAGAACTATTGATGGTACGACTCGTATATCTGGAAGTCAAGTTGAATTTTTTAATTCAACTGGAATCACAGGAACAACAACAGTTACTATGTCAGGAACTATCGATTCGGCATTTTCTGGTTCAGGATCTGTAAATATTTATTTAGGAAATAACTATGGCCATACTGGTGGAACTAGAGTATACAATATAACAGGTAATTCTCAGTATGGTTTAGTTGCTACATCAGCTGTAACTCCACCTCCGCCCCCTATTTCAGCTGCGTACAATACAACATCACAAACAACCTCGATTTTATCGAGTTATACAACTCAACCTGGAACACAAGTAAGAACTGTAGTAACTGAAACAGTACTTCGTGGTATTACAGGAACAACACAGGGAGGAACAGGAGCTTCTGGTGGTGGTGGAGGTGGAATTTTTGGTGGTGGAGGTGGTATTGCTGGGGGTGCTGGTGGAAATGGTTTTTCATCTATTATAGGACTTGCAGGTGCTGCTGCTAATAATGGAAGTGGTTCTGATGGTTATCGAAATCAGTACAATAATTATATATATGGCGGAGTTGGACAAAGTGGATTTGTACTTATTGAAACTGTGAATACAAGTATCACAAATCCAGCATTACGAGTTGTTGGAAACGAAACTGTGAATGGAAGTCTTACTGTTATACAGGGTGCAACTGGCGGAACATCCTCAGTAAATTTTAATAATGCTGGTGTAGGTGGAATTTACAGAGGAATTTATAATTTGAATGATCAAACTAGAGGAACATTAATTAATTTTACAGAGGGAGTAACTGGCGGAGAAATTGGGTTTAGTAGTTCTCGTGGTTCTGTAGGCAGTTTTTATATGAATAAACCGTTATCCGTAGATCAAGGATTAACTACTGGTACTGGTATAGTTGGAACAAACACAGCTCCTTTAGCTATAGAAAAATTATTTAGTCCTGGATCTCCGCCAGTCTTAGGAGTTCGTTCTGGATTCTCCGGATATTTTACAACTGGTAGTGGATCGGGAGATTATGTAATTCAACCACCTGCTGGATATTATGTTGGACCTTCATCGCTTCTGTTTATTACAGCAGGTAATCCATCTGCAAGCGGTAGAATGGATCTGATAGGCCCTACTGCTACAATTGGAACTAACTCAACAAATAGTGGATATTTTACAATTGTAGATCCTAATAATAATCCTGATCCACTATTTCAATATTTTTGGTTAAATCTTCTGAACTAATTTGTGAATACTGAGCGCAGAAACTCCTGAAGCTTCTGAAACTTTTTTCATGTCTTGTTTTGTACGAAGTCCCAAGATATGTGCTGTTACTCCAGCCACAATAGTTTTTGGAGAATTTTCAAATTCATCTTCTGATCTTCCAGCAATATCATAAAGCAAATCAATAATACGGTCTCTTTGATCTGTATTCAGTTCTAACGAGGCACACAGTCGTTCTGCAATACCTAGCTGGGTTTGTAGAACGGAATTTTCTACTTTTTGAAATCTGG
>Ga0315905_10004407_pt1 | contig 14373 bp, 17 predicted proteins | sample LakEriMetagenome_5_FD_203522 | JGI IMG/M metagenome (GOLD analysis project Ga0315905, IMG submission 203522) | Freshwater fungal communities from buoy surface, Lake Erie, Ohio, United States - Buoy 4 MA121 | ecosystem: Environmental > Aquatic > Freshwater > Lake | place: USA: Lake Erie, Ohio... | reverse complement strand
CTCACTGTTTTGATTAATCAATCATGCCATTTGAGCAAACTTTGGTGAGTCGAGCAATACGTCAGTACGTATCAAAAGAAATTGGCGGAGCGGACGTCCAATAGAGGCTTAGTGACTTGTTGAGAGTTATTGAGAGTTCTAGGTAGGTCTTAATTCATCAGTCCCAAGTAGTTTAAGCCAAAAGTCGGCATTAAGTACTTTTCGCCTACCCTCAAATACCTCAAAAAGTTAATCTAAAGACTTATAGGTTTCACCGCTAATCACACCTTTTGTGTGGTGAATGTGGGGAAGCCAATATTCATGGGAACTTATATGAAAACCGCACTGACAGATGCATTTATCAAAAACATCAAGCAAGCTGGACGATATACCGATGCAGCCACAACTGGACTTAATTTCAATATTAAGAGCAATGGAGGCGGATATTGGGTATTCAGATACCTCTTTGAGGGGAAGCGTTTAGACCTATCACTTGGAGCATATCCTGCGATTAGCCTTAAAGAAGCCCGCAAAAGAGCTATTGCAGCAAGAAACAACCTGTTACAGGGAGAAAAGCCTAAGGCTTTCTGGAGGGCTGAAATAGCCTCAAAAGAGCTTAATCAACCGCTATTCAAAGATTATGCAAAGCAATGCATTGAGGCTAAGAAAGCTGAATGGCAAAACCCAAAACATATAGACCAATGGTTTAACACCATTGAGCAATATGCCAATCTAATAATCGGCAAGAAGCATCTTGATGAAGTTGATACTCAAGACATTTTGAATATCCTAACTCCAATTTGGTATACGAAAACTGAAACTGCTTCCCGCCTACGTGGGCGAATTGAATGGATCCTTGCCTCAGCGACCACCAGAAAATTGAGAAGCGGTTTAAATCCAGCAACATGGAAGGGTCATCTTGAAACAATACTTCCAAAGCCAACCAGAATTACACCTGTTAAGCACCACCCTGCTCTACCCTACAAAGAGATACCAATCTTCCTAAACACCCTAAGAGAAAAAGATGGCTTAGCAGCATTAGCACTTGAGTTCTTAATTCTGAATGCCAATCGCTCTGGCGAAGTTCTAAATGGTCTGCGTAGTGAAATAACGGAAGATGGCTTATGGATCATTCCAGCCTACAGAATGAAAGCCAAACGTGAACATAGAATTCCGCTGGGAAAACGCTCTTCAGAAATTCTGGCTATAGCGAAATCTCTAGACTCAGATAGTAAATACTTGTTTTCAAGAGATGGGGAACCACTATCAAACATGGCGATGGCGATGTTACTTAGAAAAATTAACCCTGAAATTACTGTTCATGGCTTCAGATCCAGCTTTAGGGATTGGGTATCTGAAGAGACTACCCACAGTCCAGAAGTCGCTGAAAAGGCACTTGCTCATACGGTAGCCAACCAAGTAGAGGCCGCCTATAGACGTGGTGATCTACTGGATCACCGCAAGCGTTTAATGAAGGATTGGGAAGACTACTGCACAACAGGAGTCTGGGGTAATGTAATTTCCATACAAAATCAGCAAAAAGTAGCCTAAGTAATGAGCATATCCTAAACTTAACTTGCCATGGTTAAATTACATGAACTCCCCTCTACCAAAGTCAGTAACGGGAAAAGGATATCGCCTCCACCACCAAAATTAATTGAATATACAAATGCGGACTTTTTCAGATTAGCAGACTACGGTCTATATGCCTTAAAACAAAGACGGAATGAGTATGTTTACTCAACTATTGAATACAACAAAAAATACCCAGAGACACTTAGTCGCCAGCAAATAAACTATCTAACAGTCCTATTTCAAAGTGTTCATGACTATGTGGATACAAATCCCCTGCTGGATGCATCGGCTCACAGGATTACGAAGGCACTTCGTGAAAAGACGACCGATCTTGGCAAAAGCTATAAATTCCATTACAAAGAGCTAGAAAAATTAGGATTACCATCGAGCCTTAATGAGTCCTGCAAAAAGCTCATATTCTTCGTCCTCGAATTAGTCGAGAGCTTTCACTTTATTGATGAACTCATCATGGATATAAGGAAGATCCCAAACAGGCCAGCAGATGGTAACTTGAGGGTGTTAGTTCATGAAATAATCTTCAATTACCAGGAAGAAAAGAAAACCGATAAGTTCCCAACCTATCCATATGTAGTAAAAAAATTAAAAGAAAAAATTCAGGGTAAATTCAAACTAAGCGTTAGGCAGTATGGCAACTATAAAGTCTGGCTAAAGCGTGGCACTCTCTACTGGTATATACAGCCCAAAAAAAGTCGGTATTAAGTAAATTATGCGTTAGGCGTATAAATCGCTATAAGTCATAGTACTCACATCTTCGTTTTTAATGAAAGGATGTGTGAAGATGAAATCTAAGGATCTTATAACTCAATCCGATGATCAGTTGTTAAGAATTAACGATGTTGCAAAGTTAACAACACTCTCCAAATCGTCAATTAATCTTTGGACTGCACAAGGGCGATTCCCAAAACCAATAACACTCTCTAAAACTGTCAAAGTTTGGACTTTCAAATCAATAAGGGCTTGGGCCAATCAAATGGAGCAAGCAGATGTGAGTGAGCATGCCTAATTTACAAATAAAACGAGCCAAAGAGGACGGGAATCCTAGTTTGGCTCTAAAGAACTTGTCTTTGCAAATTAACAAGAAGGAATTAATTATGACTGAACTACTTAGCAAAGTAAATGAAATTAATAATCTTCATCAACTCGCAATGAGTGCAGCTAAAGATGCTGTAACTTATGCAAAAAAAATAGGAACTCTACTCTTAGAGAGTAAATCAGAAATCCCTCACGGCAAGTTCATAAAGTGGATTGAAGAAAATACTTCAATTTCACCACGGCAAGCGCAAAGATATATGCGAGTGGCTAGTGGTAAAGACTTAAAGATTAGTGATTTCAGTAACAAAAACGACAAAATGTCGTATTTATCAAGTGATGAGTATTTAGACAGAATTACTATGAACCCAGTATGGGTGCCACCAGCAGGTCATTGGTTTAAATGTATTCATGAAAATGCACTTTTCGCTCTCGTTCCAGATAAGCTGCACCCCGAAGATTTTCATATCACTAAATTTCAGTTACTAGAAGGCTCCACTTTAGATGATTTAGAAATTGATTTGGATAAGGAGCTACATTGGACCAAACAGCCAGTAATGGCATCAAAGGTTGAAGGAATGTTACATGTATTTGGTCTTGACTATCCAGAAACAAAAGATTGGTGGTGGGTTAAGAGAATGGGTATGGATGAGCCACTCGGAATCGCTGATACCTCAACAGCAACAGGGGAGAAGATTAAAAATGTCTAAAGTAACAATATTTGCTAATGTACTTTTCCTTAAAGGGCATACCAGAACCTTAGATTTATCCGAGAGGCATAACTGCAGAAGGATAGCTCAAGAAATTGGTGGCTATGGAGGTATCGATGGTCGTAGAACGCCTCAAAACCTCGATTTAGTGGCTTTAAATGGCTGTTCTTATGAAGAGATCGCCATAGATTTTCTTCGGTCAAAAGGTTTTGATCTAAACCACTATAGCTTTAGAAAGTCTAACCGTGGCTATGCCGTAGAAATGGTCTTTTCGGTAACCTCGGGGCATCAATGTGACTTCAATGCTATGTACTCTGATAGTTTGGGGTGGCTGAGGGGTTACTACCCAGAGTGTCATATTGTCCATGCTGTCGTACATCACGATGAAGATACCCCGCATATGCATGTCATCGTAGTACCGATTTTGAATGGCAGGCTTGATGCAGATTCAATACGGGGATATGTAGAGAGTAGCAAGAAGAGAAATCTATCGTTATTTGAATACCTGGATAAACGATATGGACTCACCTTCCCCGTCTACCTTAAGGGTGCGGAGAAAAAAGCTGGCGCAGGATTAGCGATTAAACACTATCGAAAGCTTCCTGAAGCTGAAATTAAGAGAGTGCTAGATGAGCCTATTCTGAAGTCAATCTACGCTCGTCCTGAGCCGTACTTGTATGCACTTGGCATTTCGTATGATGAGGTACTGGCGAGCATGAAAACAACTCTAACATAAAGAAGGGTTGTATCTAACTCATACATTTTGAAAACTCATGGTAGGTAGTTCATGATTGAGCGATCTACCGTGAACAAAATAGGAACAAAATGAGAACAACTTTTTTTATGTTTACAGGGTTATGCAGTGACATTCATACGGTTACGCTCAAAACTGCAAAAAGATATTGCCAAATGGCAAAACATCGTATTACCGCCTCTTCTGAATCATTCCCAACTCAATCGCCACCATCTCCAGAAATTTGATCCTGGCATTCGTTTCTACAGCCTTCTGGCGCTCTTCCTTGGTGCAACCTTTACCCTGGTATTTGTAATGATCTACACCCTTAGGTGAAAGACCTCCGTGCAGTCTACAGCGGCCGTTAGCCATCCCATGCTTTTGGCAAAAGGCGCTTTTGTTCCTGAGCTTAGCCCCACACAGCATTTTTGGGTCTCTTGGGTGGGTTGGTAATCGCCAGCTCTTGAATACGCTGTCTAATCTGCTCTCGAGTGAGATATTTAGAAGGTCTGGGTTGAGCTTTAAGGCGCTCTACGATTTGCTCTCTGGTGAGATATGTTTTCACGACTGGCTTCCGAAGGTTCCGTATACCCACTATTTTAAATAATTACCTGGGATTTGTCAGAGATTGACGTTAAAGCAATACTTAATCTTTTGTTTCATGTAATAAATGAAAGTTATTGCAATCTAGAACACCAAAACCTGTTTTTTTAGTAATTCGCCATCCCAATGCAACAATAATTTGTTTAGAGATTCTTAACTTATGCCCTGTTTTTTTCTCAATCACATAGGGGTGTTTGAATATCAACATGGGCAGAGTAGAAACTCCTCTACGACCTCCCTGATACAAATCATTATGCAGGTCTATAAATTCATCATAAGGTTTTTCTTGCAGATCATTAGATTTATTAATACGCTCAAAACATTCTGATTTATATGTCCCATAAGTTACTTGGGGTGCAATTACATCCTTTTCCATCAAGATACTCAATTGCCTATCAAAGTAATTTCCTTTCTCTGATTGCACATTTAGACGATCCAATAGGATTTGAAACCAACAGAGTGTTACCTGTTCCAGAGTTTCACCAAATCGTAGAGCAACTTCATTACAAGTTATCTTAGTATCAATTACTTGATTTAATAGGGCAATGTCAGTATTTGCCTTTCTATAACCAAGATTCTTTTCATACTCAGGCATGAATTTGAGTTCAAGGGGGAATGGCATGGATATTTATTTTTTAAACCGAAATATTTAAAACATCCAGTGTAATACAGCATTCTAAGTAACAGAGACTAAAAAACCTCTTTTTAACATTAAAAAAGAGGTTAAAATAAAAATTTATAATCTATAAAAGCTGGGGCATTCAAATTATTGAATTTAGGAATTTATGAGAAAAAATTTTTGCAACTCCCTTATTTTTTTTACAATTTTTTTATCTAGTTTTGCATATTCCCAAAAAGTAGCTGATGAGCAATTTAGAAGAGAATTCCCGCGCGCGGAATCTGGTAACCCAGACGCCATGTTTATTATCGGCAAAATTTATTTAGAAGGTCAAAGTTCTGCCGGACGCGATATTCCAAAGGGCTTGGACTATATGAATCGCGCCACCTCGCGGGGGAACGTATCTGCAATTAAATTTATGGCTGATAAGTATGAAAATGGAAATTTAGTTGCAAAAAATGAAACTCGCGCACTTGAACTCTTTTTACAACTTCAAAAAGGTGGTGATCGATCTGAGGATGAAAAAATATCACGCCTTTTGAGTAAAGTTTCCCCACGTCCTTTAACCGCTAATTTCTGCAGAATGGTTGAGGGCGTTAGCAAAATCCCAGCCGCCTATCCCAAAACTGACCTCGCAATGTGTGCGTTGGTAAATTTATCTAGTGCAATGACGCAATCAGAGGCCATTACAACCCTTAAGGATGATGCTAGATCGAATAAAGCTGCCTTTATTACTTTATTACCCTACCTACTTGATAAAAATTCACCGGACTGGGATCCAGGCTTTATTGAAACAAATCTTACGCGCGCAGGATTAACGTATAAAGACTCCGAAGTGCAACAAGCATTCAAAAAAAATGATGTTAGCTTTGATGGCTGCCGTAAACTTGATCCATTAAAACGTGCAAACCTAACTCAAAGACCGGCCGTATGCAGACTTGCTGCAAGATCAGGTGATCCAGATGCGGCATTGTATGTAGGTGATGCATACCTAAACGGCAAAGACTATTTTGAAAAAAACTCACGACTCGCTAAAGAGTTTCTGCAAGAAGCAATGAAGTCGTCTAATCAACAAATTGTTATGGAAGTATTTCCGCTTCTTTTAGATCAAATGCAAACAGAGGGTAACCTAAGGGAGCATTTTTCCACCATTAAAAATGAAATCCAAAGAAAGACGCCAAGAGCATCTATTGCTGCACAAAAATTTGATTATGAAGCTGATTACCTATTAAAACGATATAGTGAAGTAGATTTAGATTTAATTAACGATATTGTTGATCTCGCATCAGGGCCAAGTATTTCAAAACAAAATAAGGCTAAGGTTGCCCAAGCCATTGGTTTAGTCATACAAGCAAAGGGGCGATTATTAAAACAAATTGAAATAGATTACCTAAGAAAATATAGAGATGAACTTATAGCCGATAGTGGTGGCGTCGTTACGCCCGATAATCAAATAGAAAACCGAACTTCACCAAGTCTTCCTATGGAGCTTCAAAAAGAACCGCCCAAAGGAAAATCGCCTACGAGACCAGCCGAGACTGGAAATTTACAAAAACCTTCTACTTTCGGGGAGTCTTACATACCAGTAGAAGCAAGTTTAAGATCACCCACTGCAGCAAACATGTCAATGCAGCAATTTAATGAGTTTGTTAAATCTTGTAGATCAAATCAAGCAAACTCGTGCCTAATGGCTGGAAAAATTCTTATAGCCGAAGAGCCCCCAAAAGAGATTTTCGATTTAAGTATGACTATAAGGGCAACAAGAGCATTGGAATATCTGGAAACAGCGATTAACTTTAATAATTTCGAAGCTATGGAACTAGCAGTAGATTTATATAGGGATCAAAACTTCTTGATGAGGGACATAAATTCTTATAGTAATAAAGATCGAGCAAATGAGCTTGTCAAATTAATGATTGATAATAATTATCCTGGAGGAATAATGCGAATCGCTTATGAAGATTTATTCAACACAGAGAATTTATTCGAGATTACTAAAAAAAAAGCAGCTTGTAGAAATGCTGCAGGTCTAGTAGCAAAGACTAACATTTCTGAATCTACTAAAAAAATAGTCACGCAAATTCATGGTAGCGCTTACTGCAGTCTATTAAGGGTGGCTAGTTAAATTCCTTCATATCAAACTTCACTTTTTTAAGTTTCACAAAAACTTCTTCCCAAAACTCATAAACCTCTTTACTGCCAGACCCGCCAATAACCAAAAGGGATGGAAAATCAGTTGATAATTTCAGGTCAGGAATTTTTTTAACGTAAAACGAGCTGAAATCAGCTCTATTTGTAGGATTAATGCCGTCAGGAACCATAGATATGGCAGCAACAACAGTTCCTGGATTCTTTTGTCCACGATATACATCAGAAAGGTTTTGAATGGCTAAGAAAATATCGTATGGCTCACCCTTTTTATTTAAGGTACTAAGGGCAGACTTTGCATAGACCTGATCAAATGTAACGCGGTCTTTTTTTGCGACCTGCGCACTACAAGATGAATCAAATAATCCTCCAATAAATCCTTGCTCAGCACAACCAGGAACACATTGATCAATCGGAACGGAATAGCCACTTGGATTATGAACGTATAACTTTACGCGGTCGCCAGTTTGAAATCGTTTAAATAAATCCGTTAAACCACGAGCCATTCTTTTTTGACCATTTTCTTCTTTAAATGTATAGGCAAAAATATGAATGTCATAACTTGCCCCTTTTTGATTGCAGTATTTACCAGTTGCAGCAAAAACAAGACCGGGGAATAAAAGGAAAATATAAGCAAATAACTTGGCAATCTTCATGACATTATTCTTTCAACTAACTTCACAGCATCGTCGGAAAAATAAGCGGGAGTAGCTGTTTTTCTTGTTTTTCGATTTCCGCTTTGATAGGCCATTATCTTTCTTGCAATTGCAAAATGTAAATTTTGTTTATCATTTTTGATCTTAGAATCAATTGCTTCGCGCTTATCAGATATCGACTGAAGTTCAGATTCAAAATTTTGTTGTTGAGACTTATTGACTTCCATACGCTGATTGAATTCACGTAATTTTTGGACTTGTTCGCTCTCAAACTTTTTTCTATAGCCAAGAAATTTCGACTCAATTTTCTTAGCATTGTTATAAATCTTCTCATAATCAGGATGGGGGTCATGTCTAAAAATCGAGGAAACAATACCTGTAATTAAGATAATTAGATTTAAAAGTAAAAGGGTAACCCCCTTAGATCCAATAGTAATGGAATCAAATGGATTGCCAGAAATTGGCCCAGTAGTAGACAAAATTGACTCTAAATCTAAAGTTCCCGCCTTTTCAACAGCAATTAACTGTTCACGCATAACTCCAAGAAAATACATCAGAGTAAACGAAACGAATCCTAATAGAGCAATTGATAAAATTATTTTGTTTCTGTCTATATCGATTTCTTTACATTTTAGGCGCTTAATCAAGACCCCTATTACGTGAGCAAAATAAATAAATAATCCGCCGATTGCAGCAGATAAAAGTAGAGATACAAAAGGCATGGATTCAAAAAAAAGCTCGAATGCCAAACGATTAACGGGGACTTCGGCAATAGCGAGGGTAACCATTAATGGAATGTAAAAATCTTTATTATTAATGTCTAAGGGCCTATTGACCGTTTGTTCAATTTTTTGTAACTCTTCTTTAGAATTTAAAAATTCATCCTGTAAATGCTTATATGTAACTGAGCCCTGCCCGATTTGTTGATCCAATAAATCAAGCTCCTGTCTTTGTGACTGAGATAAGTTAGCTGATTCATTCATTACTTCAGACCGCAATTGATTCTTAATTTGGATCGCTTTTTGATCCAGAGTTGTTCTGTATTGCTCTGTCATAGATAAATATTTAATCCACTCTGCCTTTGCCTCTAATACTAGTGTTTCTTCATATTTTCCGAGTGGTCTTTGTTCAGATGGAGGATTTTCATTTACGCCATCGGCCTCCCCTGCGCGGGAATGTTTTGCTACCTCAACCTCGTCAAGGTTAATAATTCGACCTATTGATCTTTGAACTATATTTTCCATAATATTTAAAGGTTAATTTAATAACAAATAACAAGGCCGGAGGCCAATTCCAAGTATTTAGCTAGCAGTTTTGAATCATAACTTGTTTGGTTGTTAGACTCAACGTAATTGATATTTAATGTCGACAAAAGACCTCTAATTGCTTCGTTATTAACAGCAAAATTTACCGATCCTCCAACAAATCCACCGCCCATTTTACCTGGCGAAATCCCCGCAACTGATACACCAATAAGTTTCCCGGATACATCAACAACCGGTCCACCGCTATTACCAGAAGAAATTGAGGCGGTCATTTGAAACAACTCAGGAATGGAATTTATATAACCAGCAACAAGACCGTCTGAAAATTTAAACGATGATCCAAGAATCTTCGTAAGAGGATAGCCGCCTACATATAACCGCTCACCATTGCTAGGATTCTTTGGTGCAAATCTAACGTAATGAGGGGATTTCTCATCTTTGATTTTTAAAATGGCGACATCAATTTCTGAATCTTTACCAGCTAAAACACCATAGCCATAATTATCGTTATATTTAATGTAAACCGCTGAGCAATTCTGTACCACATGCCAATTAGTTATAAAAAATCCATCTTTGTTGATTGCGACTGACGATCCTACGCCCTTAACTTTTGAAAAGTCAGGCATATCAGGCTTTTTCCAACTAATTAAAGTATCTGAGCTATTAGATCCAATAAACTCTTTTGGCGTTGGTAATCCATTTTGTTTAATTTTCTCTAAAGCAATTAAGGCGGGCTTATCTCCTAATTTTGCAGCAGTGGTTAGCAGTGCCATCGCTTTATCGGGGTTCGGATTTATGCCTTGCCCATATAAATAAAGTGTACCTAGTAACCGATTTGCCTTTGCGTTATTTTTATCTGACTGAGTTTGTAAAACTTTTAGTGCGGTCTTATCGCCGGTTCTGGCTTTTTTAAACGCTATATCTACAGGATCTTCACCACACCCCAAGAGAAGAAGCGAAAAAATAATAATACAGAATTGCTTATATATATTCATATCTGATTTACAACGTAAGTCGAGCAAACTATGTCATGAAAGGCTTGCTTTTTTTTCGTGAATAAGGCGATAACACAACCAAGATAAAGAAAAAGAATCGAAATTTGCTTGAGTAGAAATCTTGCGCTTGCTTTACTAAAGCTAAGTCCTACTCCATATTCATCCTCTACTTTTAACTTAAATAGTTTTTTTCCAATAGTAGCCTGATGAGAAGAAGACTCAAAGGCTGCATAATAAATCCATGAAGTTCCTAGGCTGATAAAAAAAATCATTAGGCCAAGACTAAAATCTGATTTGCCACCACTGTAGTCATACATATATATAGAAATGACTATAAAAATCAAGCCAACTACCGAGGTAATTAATGCATCAACAACTAAAGCTAGAGCTCTTTTCCATATAGCTGCATAGCCCATATTTATATTTCCTCAACTAGAATAGATACAGTCCAACAATTATTTATAAAAATGATAATTAAGCGCCAAGCTTCAATAATACTGTTTTTTATGTTGTCCGTTGTTTCCAAAGGAATTTTTGCAGCAGATCCTGTCAAAATGAGTAATTCAGGGATCTGCCACGCTCCAAGCACGACTTATTATGCCCAAACCAAAAATTTCACCCCATATAAGACCTTAGATGAGTGCTTGAAGGCAGGTGGGCGGTTGCCTAAGAAATAATTCAATGGCAAAGATTGAGCTCTACTTTGGTCATCCTCAAAAAGAAAAATCTTGGCAAGGGGTTGAAGACCATGCCTATAACCAAGACATTAATATTGAATCTGCCGTAATTCGGGAGTTTAAAGCAGTTAATTCAGTTTTAACTAAAAAAAATGTCGACAACGATACCTACTTTGAGCTTGTCTTAATATCCTGGATTGGAATTAACTGTAAGTTACCGAAAATTACAACGGGCGTCTACAAACAAAGAGGCTTTGTATTTCCTAAACTCCTGATTCATGGGGATACTTGTACAGTCAAAGATTCAGGCGAAAGAATCTTTATTAGTGACGAATACATTAACTGCATTGGCAAGGACTTTGATGGTGACTTTGACTTCGAATACTTTGGATTTAAGCGAATTGGTAAGGCAAGTTTAGTTACGGATGAAGTCATCTATCATTTGAGAAACAAACCGCACATCTACCACGAAGGAAACTTCATTGAGGTTAAGGAATCTAAAAGTGCTTAAACAACTATTACTCTCCCTTTTATTCTTACCCCTTGCCCTTCACGCCAAGTCCTATGAAGTAACTCTGAGTCCCTGCGATATGGGTACAAACTGCAAGAAGTGCTATGAGGTTATAAAACTAACCTATTCGGTCGATGTGAAATCTAAAAAAATATTTATTTCAGGAAAAGATATTAGTGGGAAAGAAATTAAAGAACCACTTGAAAAGTGTCAAATTACAGATGCAAGTAATTGGGTCTGTGATTCAGCACAATTAGTTACACATGCAAAGAATGGTGTGATTACGGTTACTAATAAACCTGAATCTAGTATGGCAAGAAGTAAGAAAGAAGTGTGTTTAGTTAAATAAACCAAGCATCTCAGGGTATCGAAAATATTTGAAGATATATTCCTTTTTTACTAATTTCAAAATAGTTAAATAGCATTGTTAATTTTAGGGATTGAGCGCATGATTCCCCAAAAGGAAGATTTAATGAAACTACTTATTACTATTTGTGCGGTTATATCTTTTTCAGCAAATGCTCAGTCTTGGCGTGACTGTGTTCGTAATTCAATTGGTCCTGGAGGGTGTGAGTCAATCGGTCCTGGTGGGGGCATGTCGATTGGCCCTGGAGGCGGTCAGTCAATAGGTCCTGGGGGTGGTTTATCCATCGGCCCAGGCGGTGGCATGTCGATTGGTCCAGGTGGTGGTCAATCCATAGGTCCTGGAGGCGGTCAATCCATCGGCCCTGGTGGCGGTAAATCAATTGGACCAGGGGGTGGCATGTCTCTTGATAACCCTAGAGGGTTAAACCCCGATACGATGAGACCATATGGTTGGTAAGTTAAGCCGAATACGCAAAATACTTTTATAGACACGTCATGCGGATAGAATTATTTTAGGAGGCTGGGGTACTGTCAGGCCTAGTGAGACCATTTGGTCGCTGGTAAAGACTCAAAGTTTGAACAGCCTACGCAAGCAAACCCGTAGTTCCTAGCAAATTCTTGGCTAACATTGGCTATTACCTGCTTTGAGATTGGTAGCTTATCCCCAGTCTCCCGATCAATTACATAGTTATTTTTTAAAATCAACAGAGGCAATAAAGGGTAATCTGGCTCTTCCTGTCCTAGATATTCAGATGTCACTAAGTCCTCTAGCCCCCGATCTACAGAGACAACTATCAAATAATCCCGATAGGTATCAAACGTTATTTTTGGAGCAATGACATCTCGCTCCATATGCTCACTAAATAGCTGATCAAAATACGAGTACTTGTAATTAATTAGAGTGAGCTGCTCTACGATAGATTTAAACCGCATCAAAGCTGCCTGCTCAAGACTGACGCCATGCTTTAAAGACCAAATGGCATTTTCAATTTTGCAGGCATTAATAATTCCAAGATTATCATCGTGAAAGGCTGAAGAACCCGTCCTAGAGGTCTTGCTGTATACAGGTACGTATTGAAGGTGAAGTTCCAAAGCCATTTTATTGATAGAGCATAGATTTAATAAATTCTTTTAAAAAGTTCGGTGGCAAAAGATTTTTCTCCTGGTTCAACACTAATGGTTTCATCTGATTTGATAGTAACGCCACCAAAAAAATTCGATTTAAATACTGCCCGAGATCCTTTCATTAGAGTATTAATCTTTAGCTTACACACCGTAAGTTCACCTGGAATTAGGATTTCTTTATCAGAAAATTTCTTAAATGAAATGTCTTTATTCAAGGAATTTAAGCGGGCAAGGGTATTTTCATCAGTCTCATAGATCAGTCTTGCTAAATGTAGGTCATTATTTCCTAACTCCTTCTTCATTTGATTTAAAAAACTTAGTTCGGCTTTTATAAAAGAACTGGGTACAGGAAGTTTATCCATTGAGTTATGTAGATCCGTATCAATAAATTGGAAGTATCTTAACTTTGGCAATTTATCTTTGAGTAAGGTTGTAGATTTGTACTTTAAGAATTTATAGCTATGGTCATCTATGTTCCGATTTGAAATTAAGTCTTTTATGTCCCAAGAAACAGCATAGCCAGAAACCTTATTCCAATTCTTTTCATGCAAACACTCTCCTTCTATCTGCTTATAAAAGACTCTCAGCTCCTTATCCCCAGCTTGGGATGGGCAAGCGTATACCGTTAACAAAAGGCTGATAACTGAATAGCTTAAAAATCGCATAGTCATTGAAATAATGTAAATTTAACGAATCGATTACGTGGCGAAAAGTTACTAATCATCATTACTGAGCTGCTGCAAGTTATTGGCTCAAAAATAGGCAAAAACCCAATTAATTATCACCATTTTGAGGGATAACTACATTTCCTCCATTGAGTCTATCAAACCCCGATAGTGCCACCTAATATCCTTAATAGCCACCCTAGTGGAAACGTTTCCACCTATCCCCAAACGTTTGAGGATAGAACCTAATGAGCAAAATACTATGTATAGCCATGCCTATTGGCATACGGTCAATTTAGGGGGTACGGGTATGGTGGGGTTTGGATTCTGGGAAATCGATAAGGGGTACCCCATATGTTTAATATGCACATATGAGTAAGCACGAAACTCCCCTTACCCGCACATACTGGGAACAAGTTGGTGGTGGTACCCTGATTGAGGAATTACCTGCTAACTACTCAAAGACTATGGAATTAAGCTAGTTATTTACCCCTGAAGCACAGCTGTGTGGGGAAAAATGTGGTGAAAATAAAAAAAGAGTCCTAAGACTCTTAATTTACTTGACTTTATGGCGGAGCGGACGGGACTCGAACCCGCGACCCTCGGCGTGACAGGCCGATATTCTAACCAACTGAACTACCGCTCCGTATACAGCATCATGCTTGTCATCGCATGACTGGCGTCCCCAGGGGGATT
>Ga0315905_10004406_pt1 | contig 14375 bp, 8 predicted proteins | sample LakEriMetagenome_5_FD_203522 | JGI IMG/M metagenome (GOLD analysis project Ga0315905, IMG submission 203522) | Freshwater fungal communities from buoy surface, Lake Erie, Ohio, United States - Buoy 4 MA121 | ecosystem: Environmental > Aquatic > Freshwater > Lake | place: USA: Lake Erie, Ohio... | reverse complement strand
CGAAGGAGCGTAGTGCTCTGTCGAACGACCTCATCAGGAGTGAGGACAGAGATGGAGCCTAAACGCCTGCTGCGGATTCTGCCAGCGCGCCCGCGGCCAACCCCAGCAACGCCCGTGTCACTGCCCAGCCCACGCTCGCTGGAGGCTAGGCGGCCACTGGAGGCAATTCTGGAGCCTATTTGTGTCACATTTATCTGAGAGCGCACTGTATCGTCGGTCCACGACCAGCTGCTTTTCACGAGCCGGCTCATCACGGCCTGCACAGACGCCCACCCGCCAAGGGCGCTGTCGCGTCCAATGTGAGCCAGGTCTTTCCAGAAGCTGATAACCGACGACACATACTCGCCCTGCAGGTAGTCGAGCTTCTCGAGGAAGAGGCCTCCAACGCGCTCCTCGACACTTGCGCCCTTCCAGAAAATGAGAACGCGGGTCGAGGCGGCAGTTGCGGCACCCGAGCGCGTGAGGAGGTCAACGAGGCGGCTCTCGTCGACAACAACCTCGCTTCGCAGGACGCGCTGAGACGCCGATTGCAGCGCCGAGGAGAGCGCTAGGTCGCGTTTTGAGGCGAGCCGGAACCCTCCATCTTCGAGCGAGCGGCACAACTGCCATGCAGTGGTCCAGGTCAGCGGCGAAGGCTCCGAAGCACACAGTGCAGGCGCGCGGGGACATATGGGAGCAGACTATTCGCCAACAGTCGTGTCTACATTGTCTGTGAACGTGCGAGCGTCCTCAGCATTCGCGCCATGGCCCAATTCCAGCGCACCAAGGCGTGCATCTAGGTAGGATTTCTCGCGCTGCGCCTCGAAAAGCAGCACCCCGTCCAGCTTGAGGCAGAGCGCGTCAAAGTCTGTATCCGCCTGCCCGACCCGTTCCGTCCCTTTACCCGGCTCTTTATTAAAGATGATTCCTGCCGCCTTCTGCTGCTCGAACCAACCCGAAGACATCAGCGACTTTGGCAACGTCATGTCGCCCTCAAAGGCAACCGTCGGCGTCCGCAGAGCAGCATCGCTACCCTCTCGCAACTGCATGGCAACCACCATTGCGCGTCCGTGCGCCGGCGGGGGGTGCCGGAGCGCTGGCGCACGCGGGGGCAGGGCCTGGAAGCTGAGCGTGTATCGCGAGAAAAACGTGGACCCCGGGTGCAGGCCCTGGAGCAGCAGAAACAGCCGCAGCAGCCGCATTGCAGTGCTACCGCCCCGTGATGCTCATCAAGTCGTCGCGTCCCTCATCACAGGCTCGCTGTCGTGCTTCAGAGTGGGTGTATATCCTGTGTCTCACTCCGCCCATCTCGGCCCCCTGTTTCCTCCAAACCGTCCTAACGGGCGGGTCCTTGGCCACGATGGCGACCTTGTCGTCGTGGAACGACGATGTCGCGGCGCCCGCAGCGCCCGCACCAGCGGCGGACAAGTCGAAGCCCACGCCCAAGAAGCTTCGGGCCGCGCAGCCGGCGGCCCGGTCGGACGCCGCGCCTGCGCGCCCGCCTTCTTTGCTCGGTTTGGTGCCCAAGCGAGGGGAGGCGGAGGCGGCCCTCGCGGCGGGCCCGGCGGCCGCTGCCAGGGCAGGTGTTGGTGGTGGTGGTGGTGGTGGTGGTGACGGCGGCGGGAACGGGGGCGCGGAGAAGAAGAAGGCGTACAACCCGGGCCGCTACGTGCGCGTGAGCAACCAGTCCTCGTACGAGGCCGAGCTCTTCGCCCGCAGCATGACGAAGTCAGAGGCCGTGCCGGTAGTTCTCTCCAAGAACAAGCTCCTCGCGAACGAGATTCTTGCCCCGCAGTTTGCCAAAGTTTCGCCGCGACCCGTCCTCGTCCGCAAGCCCGGCGCTGGCAAGCACGCGCCCGACCAGTCTCTCCCTCAAAAGAAGAAAAGGGCCACGGCCGCGCCCGTGTACGAGACCCTGCAGGACAGTGTTGACGACCTCGTGTTGAAGCAGTTGGGGCTCGACGCCTATGGAAACCCGACGCGCACCCGCCAGCAGAAGCTTAAAAGCCCCAAGCGGGCTGCGGCCTACAACGAGTCTAGTCAATGGAAATCGGATGGGCACTTTATAATTGCCGCTCTGTCGACGGATCAGGGCCTTGTGCAGTCCATCGCCAAACAAATGGCAGACCAGGGCGTCGCGCCGGCGCATGATTCGCGTGCGAGGCACCTCGGCGACGCGGGGGCTTCCCAGACACGGAAACATGATGCGCAGCGCCAGCACCCGCTCGACCTCGACGACCAGCACGGCCAACGCCACCAGCAGCACGACTACCGCCAGCAGCAGCAACAGCTGCAGTGGACCGAGGTACATGCGTGGCAGCATGAGCAACAACAGAAGGGCAATATGGGGTACGGGGCGTCCATTGCCGGCATCTCCCAAGACACAGTGCATCCCGCCATGAATGCCGCATCATGGGGCTGGCCCAATGGCGCTGCGCTTGTACACGGGGGGGTGCCATCTGCATGTAGCCCTCATCATCAAGGGCTTGCCAGTGGCGACGTTGCACAGCCGGGTCCGCGGCAGTCCTACCCACAAGGCAATCATCCGTCGACAGTTTACCTCCCCTCTCAGCACTACCCGCCCTCCGACTATCCGCATCACTACCCCCAACATCCACAGCAGGCGCAGGGGACGATGTACCCCAGTCAACCTGCCCACCAGTCTCTCCCGCACCACCCGCATCATCAAGTGGCGGTGCCGCATGGCCAACACCCTCCTCATTTCGTGCCAACCGGTGCGGCGGGGTTGGGAGGGGGGTGGCAGTATGTGAGAAAGGAGGGAGAGCGGGTGGGGGCAGCAGCAGAGGGTGCCAGCGAGCAACTGGCAGGTGCTACAGCGCACGAGGTTGCATCTGTGCCCACTGTGCCTCGAGAAGCTGCGGACCGTCCTGGTGCCGGGTCGCCGGTGGGGGTGCGGGAGGATCGTGGCGACGGTGCGGGGCGGGCCATGGCTGTCGGGGAAGCGCAGCGGCTGAGTCGCGAGGAGATGGCCAAGCAGCTGGCGGTGAGGATGGAGAACAGCACCGTGGACTTTCTCAGTGCCGGGTTTGGGCGCCCGGGGGGTGGTGCGCCGCTGGGTACCGCGTTCGGTGGTAATCACTACGGACAACGTCCATGGCCCCAAGTCCCTCCAGCTCTCGGGTTCCAATTTGGATCAACAGGGGCGCCTGGTATTGGGGGCGGGGGCGTGGGGGGCGGCGGTGGCGGGAGGGAAGGGGTAGAAGAGGGCCCAAGGTGGGGGAGGCGGCGCGTCGATCCCTCTGAGTGGGGGCTTGAGAGGCAGGAGGCCAGCCCAGGACAGGCAGGTATTTCGGAGAAGGAGCGAAAGCGCGAGGAGCTCAGGCGGGAATGGGAGGAGCAGATTGCAGTAAAGCAGAGCAGGCTTGAGGCTGAGAGGGCTGCGCAAAGGCTGCGCGAGGCGGCCTGGGACCGTAACGCTCCCGACTTTGGGTCCATCCCGCTGGGGGCCGTGACCAAAGATGGAGTGTGGCTCGGAGACAAGGGCGGGCAGGGACTGCGCGGGCCCTCGACGCCCTTCCGCAAGACCAAGGACGCGGCGCTATCTCCGGCCAAGAATTCCGTGCCAGCCGAGCTGCTGAACAAGGAGTCGCAACTCCAGTCACGCCACGTGAATCCCGATGCACCAAGGACCAGCCACTCTCTACGCAGAAGCCCGCCCTTGGATGGCGGGGGCGAAGAGGATGCCGAGCTTGATGGAGCGGCGGGGCGGGTGGGGGGGCAAGAGGGACTGGGCGACAGGGGGGGCAGTTGGAAGAACACGCGGAAAGGCCCCCAAGCACCTTCTGCTCGCCCCAAGAACACGGTACCAGAGGAGCTTTTGAGCAAGGACTCAAAACTCCTGTCGCATCACGTGCGCGGACCCACACCGCCGGACTCTGGCAGCCTGGATTCATTCCAGGTACCGGCTACGCCCGTGGCTCAAACGAGCCATACCAACCTCGCCACACAATCGCAGAGGATAAGTACTGGTGCTGCCCGGATATCCACAGGCGCGAGCATGCAGGGTCCGTATGGCGGACTCGCATCTCCTACTCCCCGGCAGCAATCTCCTGGCTCACGGCCCGTGTCAATCATGTCATCGCCCGGGCGCCGTATCCGCAATCACCGCGTCTCCTTCCAGGGGCCGTCGGACGAACCTCAGCCTGAAACGCCTCCGCTTTCGCCGGCGGAACAAGGAGGAGGAGGCAAACGCGTGGCCTTCAACACCTCTGAAATGCTGGGCCACACGGGGCCGCAAGGTTGGACGTCGCGGCCTGGCGCCATGCTGCCGGAAACGAGCGGCAGAGACTGTAGCCTGCCTGACGAGCGGCCCGCTTTCGGCACACCCCTGTTGCCTCCAGGAGAAGGCGCAGTATCTGCCCTTCTCAAGCATGCGCCTCAACACGCAGGCGGCGCAAATCCAGGGGACATTCCGCAAGAGGCTATCAAGGTCTATCGCCGTGCCGACGGTCAGGCTGGCGCACGAGTAGACAGAGGCCTTGCAACGGGCGGCGACGCAATGAGTGGTGTCCGGCGGTCGAAGGACGCGCCGTCACCTGGGCCAGGAGCCTATGCGCCCTGGCGCAGGATGGGCGACGTTGCTGGCGAAGGAGCGCAGGGAGGACGGCTATGTGTTGGTGCAGGCGGGGCGCGTGGCCCACGACCATCGGTGGAGAGCAACTCTGGGCCGCATGCCAAAGGCTCTCGTGACCCGGTGCGAGGTGGCCAACGGCGCGGGGGTCGGCTCCCGGAAACGAGCAAGGCTGATGCTAGGCGAAGGGGTGCGGGCAACGGGCGTGCGGCGCAGAATGATGGTGCCAGACGGCGGGATGCTGGCAGCAAAGGCCGTGAGGTGCCGGCTGAGAGTGAAGAGATGGTTTTTGATAACCATGAGCCCAGCATCATCTCCGCCACTAGCCGCCTGATCTTTTATACTGGACCCAGCAGTGGAACAAGTCAGACGCAAGCTCCGGACACATGATGGCTATGGCGAGGCCCGTATGAGGACGCCAGGCAGTTTTCAGTAGCACAGCTGCGGATATAAGACGGGCTCAAGGGAGGCCGGCTTGGGATTTATCTGGTGCGCGTGCTGGAGTAGCGCGAGGGGAGGCGGGTGTGTGATAATGCCTGTCATGTGTAGGGAGGAGATGAGAATGCGTAAGTACATAATGATAATATGACATGCCGCGCCAGGAAGGGAATGGGGGTGTGAAGCGTGTGACTGAGCCATAATAAAGTTAATCGAAGTAAAGCCGTAATGCAGGTCCACCGGCACTTTCAAAACCGGCTCAAGGGGTGGGCTTTAAACAGGGCCAGTCCCCCTTGCAGATGGCCGCCGCGTCTCTCTCACCCCTCCCCCCTACCTCTCAGCAGTCGTTATTGGAGACGACATGGTGCAGACGTAATTTTGCGACACTAACGACTAGTAGCGGTGACGACGATGCGTCCCGCGCTGTCTTTGTTGACCTTGATGGAGATTCTCTGATGCGAGTCGGACAAACAGGTGGTTGTTTGGGGGGTCATAGGTAGGTGTATTGTTGTTGTTGTGAGAAAAAAATGTGGTGCGAATGGTCATGCTTTGTCACAGCTCAGTTTGCAGACAACCGACGCCGATGCAAGGTGTGTTGGGCGAATTTTGTACGTCGGCCGCGCCCGACGCACCAGGCGCTTGTGTAGGACGATCCAAGTCCTCTGCCGACACGGGGCCAGCGGGATTGACCCACGTGCCCATTTCAAACACGTAGTCGTAGGCCTCAATCTGCACACGCCCAAAACTTACCGGAGGGACTCGCGAGACAAGAGGCCCAGGGACAACACCCACATTGCCCATCCCACATTGGCCATTCTACATTGGCATTCCAACATCAACATCCCTTGCACAGCATCCTTTTTCACTCCATCTCTCACTCACGTGCTGCCATAGACCTTCCTCCTCCCCATCGCGCACTCCCCGGCCAGAGGTATACAGATGCACGGACACGCACATGGACAAAGGAGACGCACGCACCTCGAGGTCGCCCTTGATGGCGGAGGCGACAAACCACTGGACGAAACGCGTCTTTGCAGGCATAAAATCCTCGCCCGAGTTGAAGTACTCGAAGTTGCGCCCTATTTTCCAGTTACTGCCCCTCCCCCGCGCACACGCACTCGGTCACGAAAGGAGATGGATGTGGGATGACTAGGGAGACCACTGTCATCCGTCGACGTGATAGACGATTGTGAAGCGTCATGGGACAGCGCCACTACGATAGCAGTTAAACGATATAAAATTAAAATCTTGATACACTATATAATTTATACTAAATAATTAAAATGTGTAAATATAGTTGCGAAAAATGTACGGCACTACGGTGCCAAGCCGGTCCCGTGCCGAGGCCCCGAGCACAGGAGCAGAGGAGTGGAGGAGGGAAAGCTGGAGGAAGGAGACGAGTGCGTCAAAAATGGAGACCTTGCAGAGCCGTAGTGGATAAAGGTACGCTCGTACAACTGTTTCCAGGCAACGTGCGCAAGTCAGGTTCGTGCGTCCAATCTTTCAAAAAAGGCACCGAATCCTGAGAACGGGTCAATCCTAAACCTCTACAAGGTTACAAAGTTGGACTACTATCCGCGCAGGCAAAAGAGACCTAATACAGTGTCAAAAGAGACCTAATACAAAGTTGGACTACTATCCGCGCAGTTGTAGTGTCCTGGCAACTAGTAGTAGCCTATTTCAAGAAGCAGTATGCAATAAACTGAAACATGTCAAGAAGCAGCATGCAATAAACTGAGACATGCCGATGACCTTTTTGAGGAAGCGAGCAATAACCTAACGTTTTTGGAGATTCGCGCGTCGAGCACCGGGGGTGCAGGCAGTGGAGAGGGGGCGAGGTACCTCGATGCGAAAGGCATTGTGATACTTTTCTCGGGCAAGGGGCGGGAGGACGTAGAGGTTGCCGTTCTCTTGATGCACATGCGACGTGTGCAAAATCCGCCGCACCTTGACCTGCCCCCGCGCACACAGCCGTGACTCTCCTCTCTCGCCGGCGCAGCGAGTACGCGCCCGAGCTCCTCCACGCAGAGGCAAACCTGCAGAGATGCGTCGAAGAAATGGTGCATAGCGGATGCTGTGTCACCTCCCACGTCTCCCACCACGGCGACATCCATGTTGAGAAGGTGCTTGTTTGGCAAGTCCTTGAGGTCTACCAACAGCAGCCCTACCCACAAGTACCGCAGCAGGAAGCCAGAGGAGCGATGCCGCCGGCCCTGCTGCGTGCCCGCTATTTGGTAGCCCGACAGGAAGTCGAGAGGCGCGAAGGGGGCCACAGGAAAAATGTCGCCCTCGAGGAGCATGACGACTGAATTGTTGAAGCGCCGCAGCGCAACCTCTTGCATCGACCACGTCACTATGCGGCCCACCACCTGTGAAGGGTCGCTGTGGTCCAGGTAGTCGGGGGTGGGTATGCTCTCTGCGCCCACGCTCCTGCTGGCCTCGCTGATTGCAGTCCGCATTTCGTCCGACTGTGCGTCGTTGATGACAATGAGCGTAAAGTCGTCGAGCATGAAATGCCGCAGGGCGTCGGCCTGCATCTTGACAAAGTCGGGTCTGTTGCAGTGGTAGGTAAAGACCACGACGGGTTCACGACCTGGCTGTGCCCCGGTACGCGTCGCTGGCACGTATGCGGTGAAGCCCGGCACCATCCCAGCTTGCGGGTTGAGCGGCGCCACGCCACCCAGCACGCCACTCGTGTCGACCCAGCACTCGACCAGTGCCGAGGACTGCACGTTGCTGAGTCCTTCGAACTCGTCGTACTGCCCAAGGAACACGTGGACGCGGTACTGGCCGTCGCTCAGCGCGCTGAGCAGGAGACTGCCCACTGCTGAGCGCGGGTCGTCCACCTGCGCCACCAGCCCGTTGACCATGAGCACGACGCGTAGTGCGCCCTTATCGGCAGGCACGTCCTTCGCCGCCCACTCCACCCGGAGGGCGCCATCGCGGCTCACAAACCCCTGCGCGGGGGCGAGTAGCTCGACGTGCTGCGCCTGCACGCTCGCGAGGCAGAGCGCCACCAGGGCGGATTTACAGCACCGCAGCGCTCTTCGCCGCCCGCCGCATCCGCTGCAGCACCGCAGCGCTCTCTGCAGCGCTCGCCGCATACGCTCTCTCAACTCATCATCTTCAGGAATGTGCGCTTGGCACACTCACTGCGAGCCTGCCGTGGTGCCCGTGTTTTTTATACGGTAACCTCCGTGTACTAGAATGACAACTCCCGCCATATCCCGTGTTTTGGTTTTGACAAGGTCTAAAGCCCCCAAGCTTACCGGGGGAGACACGTCCGAGATGCGGCGGTGCGTGGCACTTGCGGCGGTGGCCTCGTGCGCGGCCTTCACATCGATCCCCACGGGCCGCCCGGCGCTGAGTCGCGATGTGCACTCGACACCTCTATCAGGTCACTGGCTTCTGTCCGCACTCACCCCGCACTCTCTCCTTGTCTGCACTTGGTCCTGACACTGGATACCTGCGGGTGCAGCGGGTCGCCGGCGCGCGAGGAGCGCAGCAGTTCCAGCTCGGCTCGCGATGGTGCTGGACCCGGCGCAGGCGACCGATGCTTTTATCGGGCTCGCGCAAGGCGCCGCTGCTAGCGCCGCCGCAGCCAAGGCAGGAGCGGGCGCAGCAACCACGGCAGCCGCGACCGCTGCGGCGGGCGATACTTTCAAGGACTTGCTGCAGCAGTTGCAGGCTGTGCAAGTTTCGGTTCTTGCCCTGCCGACAACAGTGCTGAAGGACCCTGCAGTCAAATCTGCACTAACGTCGCTGCAGGCGTTTAGCAGTTCCTTGCAGGGCGCAGAGGTGCTGGCGCTCAAAAGCATCGAAAGCGTCCCAATTTGGAAATTGTTGCAGAGCGAGCTGGCCGTGCTCGCCAAGGCCTTGGAGCCCTACAAACAGGCAGCAGCGGCGAAACTCAACGTGGGCTACCTGGTGACACAGCTTCCAGCACCACTTCAGATGGCCGAAAAAGAACTGGAAAAGCTTCTCGCCGGCATCAGCGAGGTGATCCACATCGTTTCTCACGACGGCGACAAGGATCTCTTCAACGGCTACCCCTTCAACAAGGACGCACTTGCGGTTTGTTTTGTGTGCGTGTGCGTGCAAGTGTGCGTTTCCCTGGGAGCATTGGAGCTGGGACAAGACCTGTGGCGAGGTGTGTGCTCTGCAGGGATGTCGCTCGGCGCTGACAAGATGTGCGTGCGTGCATGCGTGCGTATGTGTGAATGTGGTGTGTGGGGGGGGCAGCTGTGGTTCGCGTCCGTCATCGCGTACTCCTCTGTCGCATACAAAGACGACGAGACGCCTTACGCTCCTGGAAGATACGATCCGAAAGCCGCTGAGCGCTTCTATGCCAAACGATGGGCTCTCAAGTTTGGGCGCACCGCACAGTTGATAGGCATCCTCGGGGGCTGGTCTATTGGCGTGTTGCGGGACAAGTATGAGTATGGCGGCATCGGGGGCAAGGGCAACAAGTGGGACGAGAACATGCCCATGCGGGCCAAGCAGATTCTCAACATCTGTACGCGCCTGGGGACCACAGCCATCAAAATTGGGCAGGCACTGTCGATTCGCGGCGACATCCTTCCCGCGCCCTATGTCAAGGAGCTGAGCGAGCTGCAGGACCGCGTGAAGCCGTTCCCCACCAAAATCGCCAAAGCCATCATTGAAGAGGAGCTCGCGGCAAGCGGCGCGGGCAGTATCAAGTCGGTCTTCCGCAAGATTTCCGAGGACCCAGTCGCGGCCGCAAGCATCGGACAGGTGTTCAAGGCGGAGTTGAATGATGGCACTGTGGTGGCCGTCAAGGTGCAGCGTCCTGATGTGATCAAGGACATCGCCCTCGACCTCTACATCGTGCGCTCCTTGTCGCCCTTGTACAAAAGGGTGTTCAAGCTCAACTCAGATCTGGTGGGCCTCGTAGATGAGTGGGGGCGTGGGTTTGTCGACGAGCTGGACTACCTGCGTGAGGCTGTGAATGGGAAGCGCTTCCTCGCTGCCATGGAGGCACGCGGCCTCGACACCGTGACCACGGCCAAGGTGGTTGATGATCTGTCCAGCAATCGCATCCTTGTCACCGAGTGGGTCGACGGCGAGCGGCTGTCCAAGTCCCAGGAAGATGATGTCGGCCGTCTATGCGGCGTGGCGCTCAATGCCTACCTCACCATGTTGCTCGACACGGGTCTGCTTCATTGTGATCCGCACCCTGGCAACCTCCTGCGCACCCCCGATGGCAAATTGTGCATCCTCGACTTCGGCATGTGTATCGAGGTGGAAAAGGACCTCCAGTACGGCCTCATCGAGTACATTTCGCACCTCATGTCCGAGGACTACCAAGCAATCCCGGGGGATCTAATCCGCCTGGGGTTCGTGCCGCCGGGGCAGGAGGCCATGATCCAGCGCGCCGGGGTGGTAGAGGCTCTGGCCAGTATTCTCAAGCAGCTCGCGCAGGGCGGTGGCCCCAAGAAGGTACAGGAGCGGTTCATCAAGCAGATCAAGGACGAGTTTGGCGACATTCCGCGCGAAGAGCTGCGCGAGAAGATGAAGGCGCGCTTCGAGGAGCTCAACAAACAGGGGGAGCTGAAGCAGCTGCAGCAGCAGCAGCGCGTGGGCGTGGCCGACGTGGCGTCCAAGATGGAGGAGATGCAGGAAGACGAGCAAGGCTACTTTCAGATTCCCCCATGGATGGCGTACATCCTGCGCACGTTTTCGGTGCTCGAAGGCATCGGCCTCAACCAAGATGAAGACTACTCGATCGCGCAGGAGTGCTACCCGTACTTGGCGCGCCGTCTCTTCACCGACAACTCCCCGCGTGCGCAGGAGGCGCTGCGGCAGATGCTCTACGGCGGCAGCGGCGGCACTGGGCAGCTCAATGTGGCGCGGCTTGAGGAGCTGGCCTCGGGCTTCCAGTCCTACACAGCTGGAACGCAGGCTGTTAATCGCACACAGGGGCTCGATAAGGCTGCCAACCAGGCCGCTGAACTCATTCTCAGCCCCGAGGGCAACTTCATCCAGCAGGTGCTCCTGGAGGAGATTGCCGCGCTCGTGGATGCCTCCGCCCGCGCGGCGCTTGGGCAGGCGACAGCCAACCCCGTGGGGCAGATTGCCATGGAGACCCTCAAGCAGCAACGCAACTTTGCGCAGCAGCTCCCAGCTCCGCTGCGCCTGGCCTTCTTGCCCGCTGAGCTCGCCATCGACACGCTGGAGCTACTCAAGCCGGCGCAAGAGGATTCAGATGCACTCGAGGTAGCCAACAAGCTCTGGAAACTCGTGCAGCGCAGTGGTAAGACTGACGTAGAGGACCTCGCGTCTGACATTGGGCTCAAGGGCAGTGGCCCAACTCCGTCTGCCGGTGCTGGCGCGGCGGCGGGCCCCAGGGGCGGCTTTCAGCAGATAGCTGCCCTGCAGCAGTTGCGCCTGCCGCGCGACCAGGAGGAGGTGCAGCAGCTGCTGGCGCGTCTGCGCGAATTGCAGCCGGGGCTTGCGGCCACGTCGGCGCGGTTTCTGTCTATCCTGCTGCAACGCTCCGCCTCGCGCCTTGAGGAGGGTCTTGATCTTCATCAACGGACCTTGTCGAGCAGGTGCCCGATCGGCGTGTCGCTCGTGTCCCTTCTCTTGCTGTCCTTGCTCTTGCTAATGTTACTGTTAACGAAACTGTGCTCTCCCGGGGAGTGACTGTGTGGAGAAGCCAATACACAGACGTTGACAGCCAATACACAGACGTTGACGCGCGGCTCGCACGTGGAAACACGCTCACATGGACAAGCTTGCGTACCATACACACCTGCACAGAGACATCCTTTCCCGCCTAGCAACACATAATCGCAGATGGCAAGAAAATCTTGCTGTGGTGTGCTGTGTTGCGCCCAGCTCTTCTAGGGTTTCAGGTTTAGGGTTTAGGGTTTAGGGTTGCTCTGACACTCAAACTGTTGCGCAGCACCGTGTCCTTTACACAGCAGGTCATCAGCGCCCTCGACTCCCTCGACGTGGCCCTGGCGGATTTCCAGCAGGAGGTTATGAAACAGGACAACGTCAGGCGCACAGCAGCCTCTACTGCCGCGCACGCCGCATCCACAACACGGCAGCTCTCTGCCCAGACGGCTACCCCAACTGCTACTGCCACGAACATGGCGCCGTCGTCCACTCGCGCACTGCAGTGGAGTAAAGAGGCCCAGGTAGCCTGGAGCTTGCTCCTGTGGGGTTAGGAGGCGCGAAATGATTGGGGCACGAGAGGCGTGAGTGTGTGCGCGCTCCGGGTGCATGCGTGAGGGATTCAGCGCGAGAGAGTGTGCGTGAATGTGTGTTTGTGTCCGCGTGTTTGCGTGCGTAGGGGGGTCATATTTGTTTCTGACTGTGAGTGGACGCGCAGGCGGAATTGGACAGAGCACCTTTTTTCGTCAAGGGCCCCGCCAAGGAGGGTGCGGAAAAGTATGCTCGCGAGCAGGGTGCAACCGAGGTTACCCTGGTACGTGCACATGTATGTGCAGACTGTACGTATGTGCATACTGGATGTATTGTGTGCACGTGTATGGTACACAAGTGCATGCACGTGTATATCGTAATCGCTACGTGATTATGTTGGTATGGTTAGGATCGGCAAGTGCGCGAGCAAGCTGGTGCGAGGTAGCAGTGGTGCGCTGGCAGGCGGGCTCTGGTCGGGTGCGGGGGTCCGGGAGGGAGGATGAGGAGCGATGCTAGAAGTGCGGGGCTCTGACGTGCGTATGGTGCAGGAGCACGTAGCCCTATCCAAGGGCAAAAGATAGGCACGTTTGTTCACTATTGAACATTGTTCTTCCCCTCCTCCTCCTGAGAGCAGGACATTATCAAGGCTTCGCGCGGCAACAAGTCTGACTTTGAAGTCGCGGCCGAGATTCTTGGGGGCGGTAATGGGCGCAAAGCCTCCGGCGGGGAAATTGCCGAAGCTCTTCTTACAGGCCCGCGCAAGGACTAAGATGTTGTGGCGTGACGGTAGCCGGGATGGGACGGTAGTCGGGCAGGTGGGCGGGTGGGTGCGGTTGGGGCGAATCCCTGCTGAGGAGGAGGGGGAAAGTGGGTGACAGTTCGAGGGCTCTTGTGTGCGCACTAATCTAATGAATGAGAGAATCAAATCGCGCTTCAAACCGGGCCACTGTGCCAGTAGTCTATACCAGGGCGTTTTCCCTCATCAGGAAAAGGGTGAAGTAAAGACTTCACATATACAAACACATCTTCCGGCCAAGTAAAAGACAGCGTAATTTTCCCCCTTTTTCTTTACCTTCACAAGAGAGCTTGAACCATACACCCCCTTGTCTTCCCTCCCGCCCACCCCTTCCCTTTCCCTCGCCCACCCCTCCGCCCAACTCTCCGCCCATACCTAGGCGACGTCGCCAAACGTAAAGCCTTTAGGCTTTAAAGAGCTACGAGCAACTCTAGAAAAAAACTATTAAAACTTTTAGGCGTTATTGAGTTCCGCTCTAAAAAGCATATAATATTATTATGTTATCATAAGAATTTTATAAATTTATTTAGTTCTAGTATTAATAGTATATTATGTTATCATAAGAATATTATCAATTGATTTAGTTCTAGTCTCTGGTTACAAGACCTGTTTCAACATCAATAGCAATGTCATCAGAATAAAATATAAATACCATTACTGCAATAGAAACGTTAGAGTTACTAGTAAAAGAAACATTAATATTACGACCATTTCAATTATCCACGGTATTTCCACGTTCTACATTTTCACAATACCATTTGATATTTTCCCAATAATTTTGATTGATTAAACCGGTAGAAACACCAAAATAAATCACTAGAGGTTAATTGTTCCGCAAGATTTATTTGTTCTAAAAATTGTTCATAACCATATTGAAGAGTAGATTGTAAAACGTTTTGACCACCCACAGGCGCACTGGTGCTGGCGGCGAGCACCATGAGCGGATGCCCTCGATCTTTGAAGGTGAGATCATGATTGTTAGACATATAAAACTCCTCACGATTGAGACAGAAAGCAGGTTGGGCACACTCAACCAAGAACAGTGTACGCAATTCTGTTCGAAGGACGAGTTGTGGGAAGCAGCGAGAAAGGAAGAAATGAAAATCCCGTGGAAGGACGCGCATGAGATGGCAAACAGAAAACGTGGTTTCTTGGCTTTAGGGAAACGATTTGGAAACCTTTTGAGGTTGATAAGTCTCTTAGCTTTTCTTTTTCCAAGCAAAATTTGGCGTTTTTTGCTGGCACGAGCCTCGGTGATTTTCAAGGCCCGGGGGAGCGAGGTGAGATTTGCCTCGTTCCGTTGACATTAAACCACGTCATGAACAAATGAGCGTGTGCCATTCCTGCGCGTGTACCGGCGCAGAAGGATCCCTCCAATAGGAGGAATCGGTCAGAATC
>Ga0315905_10004405_pt1 | contig 14376 bp, 2 predicted proteins | sample LakEriMetagenome_5_FD_203522 | JGI IMG/M metagenome (GOLD analysis project Ga0315905, IMG submission 203522) | Freshwater fungal communities from buoy surface, Lake Erie, Ohio, United States - Buoy 4 MA121 | ecosystem: Environmental > Aquatic > Freshwater > Lake | place: USA: Lake Erie, Ohio... | reverse complement strand
ATAGTCACTGGCAGAGAAATCATCCGCACAAACAATGGCTGAACCACCACAAGATGAATACACTTCCAGAGCCCAGTCAGGATTGGAAGCACCATCAGCAGTAGTTTCGATGATGATTTTCTTTCCATTGGCCGGAGCTACAAAAGAATACCACTTATCGGTAAGAACACTTACCCCGGAACAGCTTATTGTTGGAGTACCATCTACACTCAGACCAGCCGTAACGGTGGTTGGTGTACAGGCACCCTGATTAGCAGCAACAGAACCATAAGGAATAGCCAGAGCACAGTTTTCACCGGGACCAGGGATGGTACGGGTAGCAGCAATCCAATCGGTACCGGAGCAGGAGCTCTGCACGCGGAACTCATAAGAAGTAGCAGCGGTTAGACCGGTAACAGACAGGGAGGTACCAGTAATTCCAGTTCCGCCCGGAGCGGCAGCGAAGGTACCGGAAGGCAGCTGACGAAATTCAACATTGTAAGAAGCAGCTCCTGAAGATCCCCAGGAGATGTCAACCTGCGTACTATTCACAGTAAATACAGGCTTTACAGGGAGAAAACAGGTAACAGAACCTGCAGGGCTGAAGGTGTAGGTACGGCCGGAAGATGGCATAAAACCATTTCTCCACTGGATACGCTCGTTGGTGAAAGGAGAAACCACATTGGTGGTTGCCTCAACCGGAGCCTCCATGGTAGTAGCAGTAAGGGTGTTACCTACTTTTCTGAAGTCGGTACCAACACGGCCAACAGCGCCGGCAGTTCCTGCCACTGTGGATGCCACTGCCGTAACCATAGAACCATAAACGATTTGAAAATTATTGGAACCTTCATACAGTTTAATCTGGAAATTGAAGTTGTCGCCCACAACTCCAAGACGGGTAAATCCAGCCCATTCAATGGTACAAACACGATTGGGTGAAGAACCCGTGGTGATGTACTTCATGGTAGAACTGTTCGATGATGAACCAGCAAGACCACCAGCCGGAGAACTGGAACCGAAGGCAGCGATTATGTCGCGGCCATCTTCAGCAGAACCTGAAAACTGAATTGGAAATGAAGATCCTGTGATGATGGTCGGATAAGGATCGGCAGTAATACCACCCAGCTTGATGTAACCATCGGTTGACATCTGGAAGCTGGTGTAAGTGCGTGCACCGAATTTGAAATCAAATCCGATGGGAGCACCGAAACCTGCCGTACCAAAATAAGATGCGGTAAGAGCGCCAGCATCCGAAATCGGATTGATGGGATCGATACCGAAGATGGCAGCCTGCAGACCAGAGTTTCCGACGGATGTACCGCCGGAAATGGCTGTGTAGGTGCCAAGCGAATTGGTAAAGGTATAACCAGTTATCTGGCTATAACCCTGAAGGGAACTGAACATTCCCAGGAGCGCCAGGGCGAGCGTTTTAAGCGGGCCCCGGATGAGGTAAGTGTTTCTCATCATTTTTCCTTGGTTATTAGTTTAACATTATTTTCTGCCAGCATTTTCCCGATGTTGTCCCGTTTGGCGATACGGGATTTCTTCGGGTTGGTTTTAGAGAAAACCGTCTTGGCGTCTGCTGTGCTTTCAACGCCAATAACACAAACTTGGGGGTCGGAAGTGGCAAAAACGGTATACACCGGGAATTGCTCTTCCAAATCTCTTTTAAGGCTGCTTTCTTCGCCATCCGGCTCAACCACACCAGTAATGGCGCCGGCCCGGTAATCCACCAAAACGAAGTCACTCAACTCTTCAAATTTCTTTGCTTTTGTTCCTGTATCCAGCGGTTTTGTGCTTAAAGAACCCTGGGAAGGTAGCTTATTTCCCTTTTTAGACTGCGCATCGGCAAGGAAGGAAGATGAAAAAATCATCAGCGCAGAAAAAAATAACACTGGGGCTATGTGCTGAACTGATTGATTTCCAGCAGAAAAAACAGCCCTAAAAAGACGCGAAACAAGTCTCCTCATACGATTGAACATTGGGAGGCTAAAGTAGAATTAAATTTCAGAATAACAAACAGAAACAGGTAAAAAATTCTTGGTTATTTTCAATTTACCACAGAAAACCCTGTTTCTCAAACCATTGCCTATTCTCCATTGGTCGTTGTTATAACACAGTGCGGCCGATAAAAAAGGCAGGGGCAAAAAAGTATTCTGCCCCCTGCAAACCCACTATTGCTTCACTACCTTCAACGGACGCTCACCGGTACCCATCAGGTAATACATACCCGGAGGAAGTGAGGAAATATCAGCGTAAAACAGGCCTTCTGTCTCTCTCCGGAATAAAACCGGAAGACGAACCCCTGCAGTGTTGCTCAGGTAAATGGCTGAAGCAGCGGTAGCAGCACAGCGCACAAACAGATCCTTTGAGGAAGGAACCGGAAATGCATAAAAAGGCTTTTCCACCATCAGACCATTGCTTTCAGTCACCGAAATCTGCGTACAGAAAGTATCATTCAAAGATTGTACATCGCCTTCAGGCAGCAATTGTATGGTAGCACAGGCAATGATGGAACCTTCCTCCGAAGGATTGTACTCGCCCAGAATCACATCCCTGAGACCACCCACCGGAATGCTCTCTTCCAAATAGGTGGAATAATTATTTTCACCTACCGAGGCAAGCAGAAGTGCCTGGCCGGAGATTACCGTATTGCCGTAATTTTTCAGGCGAACTTTTACGAGATTGGGATTTCCAACAATCATTTCGGAGCCCGGACTGAGCAAATTCATCACGCCGATATCGGTAAGGCTTGCTGTACTTACCAGCTTCACATCATCCAGCAGAAAATCAGAAACAAAATCGGCACGGATGCCATCCTGAGCCAGAAATGCTATCCGGATTTCCTGATTATCATAGGCAGCCAGACTTACTTCCAGAGGATCCAGAGAAGCCGAAAGTGCTGGCTGGGTACTGTCGGTAAATATTTTCAGTGTATCCCAGCTAAGCCCGCAATTGTTGGTCGCCAGCACAATGATTTTATCATCCGAATCCAGAGTACCATCGAAGTTGGTATTAGGCAAACGAACAGCAGCTTTAAACCGAACCACACTTCCCTCACCAAGTTTTACTACCGGTGAAACAATCCACTCATTAATACTGCCACCGGCAATGGGAGCCCTGGCTACAATGTTGGATCCGATGGTGAGCGAATTCCATTTGGAATTGCCGCGCTGAGGGGGAACCCCAACAGCCTCAGACCAGTCACCGGAAACTTCCGGAAGATTGGATCCACCAAAACCGGTAAATGAAAGCGTAGCCGTTGGCGTACCAAATTTCCGGATGATAAAAGAGGAAGAATCGTTTACCGAAACAGCATCATTATTAAGACGCACCCAAACTTTAATCCGGTAAATACCCGGCTGGGTAAAGTTCTGCGTTTGGGTGAAGGTATGCTCGGTTTCAAGTCCCGATGCAATAGGTGTGATAATATCTTCTGTAACAGGTACATTATTGTTGATCTGATACCCGATTTTATACGCGGACTGGCTTGCAGCACCATTATTGTAAACCTTTACACGGATGGCCTGTGCACTACCCAAACCACAGGCCTGAACGGGTGCTACCAGACCAGCCATGGCCATGTCATTTGCCGGAGAAGGCAATACCAGTACTTTACTAATATGAATATCTGCATCATCCGGGTTGTCAATGGCCCCGTCTGAACCATAAAATCCGACAATAACTTTTTGCCCTGCATAGGCGCCCAGATTAATCCGGAAAGTACGGAAGGCATTTGTAAAGACAGAATCCCGGTTGAAGTACCTGAGCGTGGTCCAGCTTTGTCCGCAGTTGGTGGAAATCCTTACCATCACAGAATCATCTGCACCCATAGCCTGGGGAGTAACATCATTACCCTTGGTAATGGCCATGCGGAAAGTAAGCCTTGTGGTAGCCTCGCAGTTGAACCGCGGAGTAATCAGCCACTCCTTGTTAAAGTTGGAAGCCAAATTGAGTTTGGCTGTAGGTCCGCCTAAAAAGGCGGACTGAGCTGGGTTGGAACGAGTCCAGTTGGATAGTTCTCCCTCCGGAGTATACTTCCTCGCCTCCCGGTATCCGGGATATACCTGCGCCAGATTGGAGCCGGAATAGGTATCGAATTTCAGGGTATCGAGGCCATTATCGTAAACAGCAACACGATGCACAAGTACAGAATCATTGTAAAGAATATCATCTCCGCTAAGGCTGGTCCAGCAACGGATGTTGTATGATCCCGGATTGACAAAATCGAATGCCTGGTTGAAGGTGTACTCAATGGTTTCATTGGAGTCAATCGGGGAAGTAATGGTTTCCGTAACCGGAGGCAGGTTATTAATCTGATAACTCACTGGTACATTATTAATGGACTGACTTCCTTTATTGGAAATCTTTACTTTAATCGGAAACGAAGGACCAAAAGCACAGGTTGAAAGCTTCGGGCTTGTAATGCCATTCACTTCAGCATCTTTGGTAGGACCCTCATAAACACTCACCCGGTCGAAACCAAAGCCATCTCCTGCAATATTTGCATTGGAGGCAAAACCAATCCGGAATTTCACATCAGGCTTTCCTGCTGCAAAACGAACGAAATTCCGGGCAGTAACCCAGCCCCCGCTGCCGCTGGTATTGGTACCGACTCCACCAGACCAGCCCATCTGCGGAATGGCACCAATCGGAGGAAAGCTCAGGGCAGGAATGGTGATGGTATTGAACCAGTTATTGGGGTCTCCTACGGTTCCCACATTGAACCAGGTTTCCCCGTTGCGATTGGTATCGCACTGAAGTACCGCACCATCTTTTTCAAAATCAGAGTGCCACCAGATTTTCATTTCGTATACCGGATTTACAAGACCGGTAAAATTGAAACATGGGCTCACAACAAAGGAACGCTCGTTGTTGTTGTAGGTTCCTGTGGCGGTTCCGCCGGTTACCCAGGAGTTATTGCCATCTGCAGGAGCGTTTATGATGGTTTTCTGTGGAGTACCTAACTCCCAGCTGGCGAGTGAACCACCCTTTTTCCAGCCACCGGTTCCGTTTTCAAAAGACTCCAGATATGGATAATTGGTGATGGCAAAATAATTTTCCACCACAAAGTTTTTGATGCTGTCGTTGAAACGGTTGGGATCGCCGGGAAGGGAGGTCCAGGCAGCAAAGTTATAGGTGCCGACGGCCGCTATTGCAGCAGGCGTGGTAAAGGTAAAGTCCTTCACCTGATTCGGCCTCACGCTATCACTGAATATCTGCGACACAACCGGCTGGTTATTAAACTGATAATAAACCTGAAAATTCCGCTGCGTAGTAAAGCCGTAGTTCCTCAGCTGTACCGTAACCGGACTCACACCCAGTCCGCAATTGGAAATAGGTGCTTTGATCTGAGAAACCCCGATATCACCGGCAGGCAGGTTTTGAATGGAAAACTCATCCACATGAATATCGTAATCTTCCTCACCATCGAAGTTACCATCCGTTGCATAAATGGCAATGCGTATTTCCTGTCCGGCATAGGCCGTAAGCGGCACAACGAATTTTGTGAGATTATTGCTAAGACCGGTATTGGCATTGATACTGAAAACGGCACGCCAGTTCTGACCGCAATTGGTGCTTACCATGATGCGGAGTGAATCATCCTGGCCCATGTAATCAAGGGTATTGCCGTTCCAGTCGGTAATGGCTGCTTTGAAAACAATACCGGTATTGGCCTGAGGCCGTATGGACGGACCAATCATCCATTCACGCGAGAGATTATTATTAAGATTAACCCTGGCGGAATTTGAGCCAAAATACGCCTGCTGCAGCGGGCTGCCTTTGGTCCAAAGTGAAGAGGATCCACCCGGAATCCGGCCTTTTGCTTCTTTCCAGCCAAGTTCGGCATCTTTCAGATTTGATCCGTCAAAGGATTCAAAATTCAGCGTCGGAATACTTGCCTCAAATCGGGTAATCAGAAAGTCTTTCAGGGTATCGTTGCTGCGGTCCTGATCGGCAGCCAGATCGGTCCAGATTTTTAATTTGTAAGCACCTGGTGTGGAAAGATTTACAGGAAAATTAGTGAAAGTTACATCCTTGGTGGCATTACTGGCCACAGAAGATGTAAGCGTTGCCTCAAACGGGGGGCCACCGTTTACGGAATACTTAACCGGAAAATTATTCTGAGCGGCCGTTCCATAATTGTTAAGCCTTATTTTCAAGGTCTGACTTGGAGAAATACCACAATCAGAGGAAGGTGTAAGTACATCAACCACACCTACATCAGCGGGCTGGGGGACAAATATTTTGAGGTCATCAATCGCCCAGTACCAGGGCCACATTCCCTGAAAACGGAAGCGGATTTTCATGGCCGTATTCCGGTACTGTGAAATATTGAAGCGGGCAACATTCGGGGCTGTCCAGGATCCACGGGTATTCTGATACGAAGCAAGACGAACCCAGTCGCTGCCGTCATAAATTTCCACTATTCCGGTATCAGAATCCGTACCTGCATAATCCCGGTAGTACTGGGTAAACTGAAGGGTAATAAGCGAAGCTGAAAGGGTATTCATGGAGGGAGAAGTAAGATATTCATCCATGGTACTTCCCGGACCGGCAGGATCCCCGTTGCAAAACAAAAAGGGTGAGCCGTTTAAGGATTTGGGGGCATTTGATTCCAGATAACTGTTTACTCCCTCCCAGGTAAGGGTGGTGGAACCACCATTCTGCACGGTGAAGGTAGACGGCAAACCGTTATCAAAATTCTCATCGAGAAAAACCTGTGCGCTGGCAGATGAGAAGGCACACAGAATGAGTAACAGGTATAGAAATTGCTTCATAAGGCAGAATTTTTGAACTTGTAAATTAAGCGGTTTTCAATCGCACTTCCGAAAGGCTGTAAAAAAAACCTGTTTCATTGATTATAAAAATACCTCCCCTTCTGAAACCAAGGCGAAACAACTAACAGAATGAGCAAGCAAAAACGAGACATTGTCTTAAAAAGCTACAGAGGAAAAATCTGGGGAGAAGAAAAATGACATGACCGGATCTGCATCCAAATACTGATCTTAAAAATCCACAATTCATCCGGGATTTGTGAAAGGATGAAAATAAGCTGTTTTCACCCCGGCGGGGTGTACTCTTTATGAGATTAATAAAGCAAGTGCCCCTCGCAGAAGCGAATTATCCCATTTTTTCCATTAGAAACTCAACCGATTTATCCCTATTTGATTTTCTTTTTCTTGTGGCCTCTTCTGTAGAGGCTGTCTGAAAAGTAATATCCTGTAATTTAACGCAAAATTATTTTGGAATCCTTGGTCCCAGCGGGACCAAATATTGGTAGAAAATGGTACCCCAAAATCCTAAGAGCCCCATCGGGGCAGAATATTGGTTTTATATGCCGTCCCTACGGGACTCTGAGACATCATAATTGGTAATCTGCTACCAATATTTTGTTCCCAAGGGAACAAAATATTGTTTGGCGACAAAATCCCTTCAACCTATTTTTAGATGGCCCCGAATTTGTTGAAAATCTAAAAGTTCCGTGTCAATTGCATAAAATGGGATTATATTGTATTCCTGGTCCAGATAGCCAGCACACTTCGACAAACCATTGTGTTGCGGCTTTTTCATCAAGACCAGGGTGAGCATTAATCCTGTAGTTCAGTTGGAGCTTGTATATCATTAAACCAACTCCTGATGAAATTGGGAATACTGGTGCCAAAATGCAAACCTTCCCCTGTATACATTCTACCTATTCCCCGGGATTCCAGCATATTTATAAAATACCAGACTTGAGATCCTGCAGGAAGGTCTTAAGTTGGACTATAGCAGTGGCCGTGACCTATCTGAACAGTCCAAACTCGCATCCGCCTGAATAAGGTTCTCCCTGCTGGGTGCACAGAAAACCGATTGAACACGAATTCAGCATTAGAATCCCATTCCGAGGGTAAATTCTTGTAAAGCAGAAGCTTTGCAGCATTATCCTCTGGGTCCGTAGCGCTGCTACAAATTCCGGGTATAAGTCCCTGACTTGTGCCGCCGAAGGCGTATTTTGGGTCAGCGGAAAAAATTGGGAAGAAGAATCTGTACAGTCCGACCAGAAATCTTAATTACAGAAGTGAAATATTCATTTTAGAAAATCACTTGTTTCTTAGAAATGTCCTGCCTTTAAGTCATTTTTACCCCAGAGGGGTAAAATGTCAATAGAATATTATCCAACCAGGATTCAGCTCCGGAGGAGCGAAATCTTTTATTTTTCAACGCTGATGGCAAATACCTATCTATCCCCAACTCTATGTTCATTTGGTTTTTCCAGTAATAAGGAAGGCAAAGCCTTATTCACAATGAATGGAAAGAGACCTTTTATTAATACATCGCGGGTATTATCCGGAATCAAAAGGAAATTTTATGATTATGAATGGGATAGCAGACCATATTCATCTTTTGATTGGAATCAAAACCGATAGTTGCATCTCAGATCTGGTCTGGGATATAAAATCAAACTCCACTAAATTTATGAATGAATAAGGTTTTGTGAAAGCACGATTTGAATACCGGGAAGGATTTGGTGAATTTTCTATCAGTCAGTCCCAGGTTCAAAAATTGATTGGGTATATCTAAGACTAGGAGGTGCATCATAAAAAGCGGTCATTTCATACTGAATACCTGAGCTTTCTAACGGCTAATGAAATCGATTTCAAATCGGAATATTTGTTTGGACCAATTCAATGACGCTCCCATGGAGCTCTGGTCCTTCTTAAACATCATTCTAATAACATAGAGCACCTCTGGTGCCAGAAGGTCGCATTTTTTCCTCTCCCCAGAAATTTCTTGTGACCCAAAAAAAAGAGGGAACCCTTTCGGATCCCCCCTTTTCAAAAAACAAAGTGCGGATTAACGAACCACCAGCTTATCCATAAAGGAACTGTGACGGCTGTTGAATTTCACATTGTACACGCCTGAAGGCAGACCAAGCTCAATCTCCTTCTCGCTGAGTTTGCCGGAAAGCAGATCCATGCGGGAAGTGAAAACCACCTTGCCAAGCATATCCACGATGGTGATTACACCCTCGCTGTCGCTTACGCCGCCAATTGTAAAGGTTACGCGCGAAGCACCATTGCTTGGATTCGGATGAATTCCGAAGAACTGGCCCTTATCAAGGCCTTTCACAGATGTGAACGGAACCGGATTAAAGATCAGCTCGAAGCGGTCGGTCATGCTCATTGTAGCAGCATTTACTTCAAATGCCACCTCCGGATTTCCGGTGATACTCTGAATGGTGTTGAAGTATTTATCCTTCAGGAAGATTTCAACACCTGCATTAAAGGTGCTCAGATCTTCAAAAGTGAAGGAGTAGTTACCGCTTTGACCCATGAAGCGGGTATTCAGCGGAACAATCTTCTGCTCACTCAGGCTGCCCATGGAATTCACCATCAGCTCGGCATTGTCAACCGGGAAGCTGAAATAGAAATTCTGACTGGCCAGGTTGGAGAAATCCAGCATCGGATCGAATCCATCGGTAGCCTCATCCATGAAGCGAACAACACCTGAATAGAAGTATCCGCCATTCTGATCAGCCTTGTTCAGATTGATTTTCAGTTTGCTTGGAGTACTTGTGCTGGTACGCAGGAAGGAACTGCCAGAACCTGTCTTCACATTTTCAGTTGCAGCCAGGTTGCCGGAAGTACCGGTGGCGAGACGAACAAAGAAGCCCTGAGAAGAAGGAATCACATTCGGATTGGTAGGTGCAGGACTAGAACCTGTCCATCCAAGGCCGCTCACATAGGCGCCGTATCCCAGTGTAGCATTGTAGCGCCAGAATCCAGCCTGCAGATTGCCGGGCTTGGTCCAGCCACTGGCAGCATCCCAGTTAATCGGAGATGGATAAGGATTACCAATGAGGTTCCAGCCGGTACGGGTAAGATCACAATTGAAGCTGGAAGGCGTACAGGCACCATTCACTGTGCGGGTAAGAACGGGGAAGTTGGCAAGGCCTGTCTTAACACTTCCAAGGTTATCAGCCTTATGGGTTGAGTTGGAGTACTTGTCAACATACACACGATAACCAGCACCATTGGTGATGTTACCGGATGGTGCTTTCCAGCCATTCACTTCTGCTGGATTGGCACTGTCAGCATTCAGAGATTCTGTATACCCAAGAATGGTGCTGTGCTGAGGTCCAAGCTGGATGATTCCACCACCCTGACCACCGAAACCGGAAGCAGGTCCATAAACTTTGAAATCATCTACCCAGTCGGTAAAGTTTCTGCCAAGGATCGGAGAACTCAGGAAGAACCACTGACCAAGCGCACCACCGGTACTCCAAGGCAGATAGCGTTCCATTCTCACATTACCATTGATAGCGGCACCAGAAGGTACAGCAGCAATGCGACCTGTTCCGCTTGCATTGGAGGCAATCACCAGATTACCGGTTGGAGGTACTGTAATATTGGAAGTACCGTTAGCAAGGGTAAGTGTTCCATTGATATTGGCCGTTCCTGTAATATTGAGCGTACCGGAAGTTTTGGTGACCGTGAGGTTATTGAAACCAGTAGTACCGCTCACCGACTGAGCACCGGAACCATTGAAATTAACCGTTCCGTCTCCGCTGGTGGTACCACCGTTTCCAACCCAGTTGGCAGCTACATTCAACTGACCACCGGCTGCAATCTGAATATCAGAACCAGCATTCTGGTTAACCGTACCAACAGTAACAGCTGCATTGGCCTTCGGCGGGAATGGAGTTCCTGCAGGAATGGTAATTTCCTGTGTAGCGGTAGGAGGTGCTGGTGTTGCAATCCAGTTGGCAGCATCACTCCAGTTATTGGCACCATCGTTTATTCCCAGCCAGATGTTGGTTGAGAAAAGGTTGAAGGTGGTATCACGACTATTGGCGCAACCAAGAAGGTCGGTAGCAGCCAAAGTGATGTCGTAAGAACCTGCAGCCCAGCTGCTTCCGATCGGATTGTTGGGGAAAGCAACAGATGCTACCGGAGCACTGAAGTTAACCGGGAAACCGGCAGGACAAGTTGGACAAGTCCAGGAAGCAACATTAAGCTGGTTGGCAAACTGAATCGACCAGTTGTTGATGGTTCCGGTACCTACGCTGTAATGGTCGGTAACAATCAGACTCCAGGTACCATTGGCGGAACCCGTTAGAAGGGAGAAAGACTGGTCAGGAGCAAAATCACCGGAGTAAGGACCAGTGCCACTGCCCAGGGCTGCGCCACTGGCTACAAAGTTAGTTCCGATGTAATTGGAACCACCAGCTGTACAACTGGGCACCAGATCAATAAAGGAACCGTTTGGCGCCTGCAAACGAAGACGAAGGTCTTCGCAGAAGCTGTGTGTAATGTTCACAATAACGCGTTGCACAGAAGAAGCAGATACCGTTGCACCAACCACAATGTTGGAAATAGCCTCGGTACCAGCAACACCACCCGGGCATGAACCAGGACCATCCGCAATCGATACATTGGATGTATTGGCATACGCCACCGTAGGAGCTCCAACGGTAGCAGACCCGTTCAGTGTAGTAGTGGCCGGAACAATGGCATTGGCATTACCAAGAGTTATTCCGAGCTGTGGAGGTGCAATCAGTGCAATGGTGGTATTTGGCAGGTTATTATTGGCAGAAATCTGATCACTTACCACAAGGTTACCATCAAGAATGTAGTTACCCGGATTGGTCATATTCACTGTACCTACCGTAAAGTTGATAAACTGCCCTCCATCCAGAGGACCAGGGATTACATTGCTGATGGTGGAAGTTCCTGCTCCGCTCACCAGAAGGTTTATACCAATGTTGGAGTAGCTCTGACAACCGGTATTCCTAACACGAACAACAACAGGAACACTTGAAGTACCGCAGGAAGAGAAAGATTCCGGTGACACGACGGTTTCATACGAAAGGTCATTGGTAATGGCTTTACCCGTGAATCGTACATTGTCGATACCAAAGTTATTACCGAAGCGGCTGGTCATATCAAAGGCAACCTTGATGTTCTGACCATTGTATTCACCGAGATCCAGCACAAACTCCTGCCATTCGGCCGTAGTTGCCGGAGCAAAGTAACGGCGTACATAGCCGGTATCCTTACCGGTAACCGCATTTCGGATTGTCTTGGGGGCAGACCATGTAAGACCACCATCCGTAGAAACACGCACCACAGTTCCTTCATCAGCACCAACGCCTGAGGAACCATTATCACGGCTGTGGAAAAACTTCATTTCATAGCAGTTGGTCGGGATATTGATACAAGGCGTAACAAAACGACCGATGCTTCCAGATGTAATGCTGAAGCTGTTCCAATACACAAAACCAGAACCCTCCTGAATGGCAAGCGTTGGATTGGTCATAGCAGTCGTCCTGTAAGAAGGCAGACTGGTTCCGTTCACAGCAGCGAAACCTGCACCAGCCTGAGCAGCATCCAGATTGTAGGTAGCCGGAGCACTTACAATCGTATAAGATGTTACAGCATAGGCAGTACCGAGATCATTGTTATTGGTCTTCTCATCAGCAGTCCAGGCAATGTTTCCTGTGATGGTGTAAGCACCTGCAGTGGCCATATTGGCAGAACCTACCGAAAATACAACAGAAGCACCGGGAGCAAGCGCAGCGGTTGTAGTGTAGGTACCGGTAAGGGTGCCGGCCACAGGACCTGCGATGTTGATGGTGTAGTTGAAATTCTCACCGGCGCCAACTGCGAGGACGCCCTGGTTGCTTACCCGAACTGTTACATCCGTTGATGCAGAGAAACAAGCCGTGGCAGATGGGCCGACAACTGCAGCAAACTCGATATCAAAATCAGCAGGCTGAGTATTAAAGCGACCCTGACCACCAAATACTCCGCGGTTGGAAGCATCGCAACGACCGGCAATCTGGTAGATCACAGTAGCGCCAGGCTTCAATCCGGTGAAGTTATAGGTGGTATCATTCGGACCAGATCCGGTATTGATTGGCGTAGCCCATGTAGCAACAGATTCCGGATCATCGGTATCGCGGTAGCGGATTTTATAACCATTGCTGGCAGCGTTGGCATTAATGGCACGGTACCATTTTACATCATTGGCTGCTGTTTTGGTAATGATCGTAGAATCTTCACCGGGAAGTGTAGTGGAAACCGGCATCTTCGCCATGGTAAGACCACCACAGGTAATCGGAGTAAAGGTTACGGTAGTTCCGCTTGGAAGAGAAACCGAAGTATTCGGCCAGGAAGCACCACCGGCATTTTGAGTAGCGCGGTTGGCTGTGTGCATTTTGGTCCAGTCAACGGTTGTGGCGGCAAAGGTTGGAATACGATTGGACAACGCAAGCACATCGCGGCGACCCTGATTGGCACCAGCGCGAATACCCACATAAGCAGAGTCAGTAGAACGGACAAAGGTGTTGGTACCGTAAACGAATTTCCACACTTTGCTGGACTTGTTATAGCGCGCCTGGAAATTCAGGGAACCACTTCCGGAGTAGAAAGACCAGTCTTTCCACTGCCATACATGCTCCGCGCCTACATCCTCATAGCGAACTACACCCGTTACCAGACCAGAAAGGTCTTCACCCATTGGGGAAACCAGACCCAGGCCAAGCAGAGAAGCAAGCGGAGCATAAGTTGCAGCACTCAGGGTAAGTGTTCCGCCGACAAGGAATCCATTGGTATTAACAGAGGCTTCGGTAAACACGGCCCCGTTAATCTCAAACGGACTGCTTGTACTGTGGTTGCCCCAATTATCGTCAATTGAACCAGATATAAGAACCGTACCACCGGTAATTTCGGTATAAGTACCGGCAGATACCGCATAATCATAGGCAATCGGATCTCCCTTGGTATTGAAAATACCTGTATTGGAAGCATGACTCTTCTCCGCTGCTGTAGGACCGCAGACGCTAAGTACATCCCACAGATAGTAGGTGGAACCAACAAAGGTATTGGCAGCAAAAGTATAGGAAGTATCTGTATCCACAGAACCTACATTGATGCTGGTGTATGCCACGTTATCTTGAGTCGATTTCCGGTAGCGAAGCACATAGCCCTGAGAACCAGGAACACGGCGCCAGTTAACCGAATATGCTTCCTCCTTATCAAAATTACCAATGGTAGTGGATACCAGAGTATATGGATTACAGGAAGAAGAAGAATAAGTAAAGGTAAGACCTGATACCGGGAAGGACGAGGCAGTGGTTCCAACTGCAGATGTCAGGGTTGTACCCGTCGTAGTTGAGGACCAGTTCTGAGATGTAGGTGAGCCGAGCGTGGTGCGGTTCATCACATTGATGGCCTTGAATCCTCCCAGTGGAGCTGTTGCTGCCGGGTTGGAAGACTGGTCATTCCGGATACCGCAAACGGTAACTGCTGTGCCGGTTCCGGGAGTTGAAGCACCATACACATATTTTACATCACCAGTGGTGCTGTTCATGCGAATCTGGAAGTTGATGTCCTCACCGGTAGAACCTGA
>Ga0315905_10004403_pt1 | contig 14378 bp, 15 predicted proteins | sample LakEriMetagenome_5_FD_203522 | JGI IMG/M metagenome (GOLD analysis project Ga0315905, IMG submission 203522) | Freshwater fungal communities from buoy surface, Lake Erie, Ohio, United States - Buoy 4 MA121 | ecosystem: Environmental > Aquatic > Freshwater > Lake | place: USA: Lake Erie, Ohio... | reverse complement strand
TGATATGCCACTTGGTCTTGGCCGGGGGGATGTTATAGATATATATGCAATTGTAAAGCGAGATTCAAAGATAACTGCACCAGAATTACTGGCAGCTAATGTGTCTGTTTCTCAGGTGTTAGAAAGAAACAATTCCGGAGTTGGTAGTGTTTTGGTAATTCTAGATGATACTCAGATCTTGCCGACTCTACAATTACTTTCAGATAGCAGGATTATTATTGTCCGAAGCATCTGATTTAAAATTAAATTTAATTACCGCAATTAGTAATAGTGAAAAAGAAGACAATATTGCTGAATTTCTATTCTCTCAGGGCTGCAATATTGTCTATCGGTCACTTAATTTAGAATCACTTGAAAAATTTCTTGAGAGAAATCAACCACAATCAAATATCATCTTTTGCAAGGATTTTTTGAAAGAAAAAGACTTATTGTATTTTTCAAATAAATTCAAATTACATAGATTCATTGAAACCAGTACATCAATTGATGATAGATTAGATTTGCTGACAGAGCTTTCTAAAGTTAGTAAACCACCACTTGTTCACAAATTATCTCGCAGAAGTAATCTAACTACAGTAATTGGATCACCGGGTTCACCCGGGATTTCTACCATTACGAACCAACTTGCATTAAGCATTAATGCTCAAGTTGTCGCTGGAATTCATCACAATGTTCGTCCAAAGAGCAGTTGTGGGATTATTAATATCGCAGCCCCTGATCTAGTTGAACATATTAGTAAAATTACTGAGAAGAATCTGCTAATTGACGGTGGAAGCGCAATCTCATTAACGTCAACCTTATCTGATCGTCGCTTGAATGCTCGCTGGTTATATGAGAGTGTAAACTCTTCACAAAATCTTGTTTATGTTGTTAATGCAGGCGAGAATGGTATTTTCTACCTGAGTAGATTTGTTGAGAATTTTGTTAATTTAATTGATCCACCCAAAATCATCTATGTTTTGAATAGTACAAAATTTGATCACAATGGTCGCTCTATTCAAAAGAAGTTTTTAGAGCTAGTAAAAAACTACAATAATGTGCAAATACCATATGATCCAAAGGTGCAGTTTTTAGGTATTGATTCACCTCGGAAGCAATATTTCTGGCAGAGCACGGTGTTCAGCAAGCAGATCGATAAAATTGGTAGCCAACTGGTATAGAACTGCCTCTACGATTGACCCATGGCCACCTTTGCTGAATTAATCTCTGATAACTCAAAGTTAAGCGCTGATGAAGCAGATCACCTTGCTGAGTTAGTTGCTGAATGGCGTTTACTTGCCGATTTATCATTTGCAGATTTAGTCCTTTGGTTACCAATTAGACGAGATGAAAAATCCTGGCCCGAGGGCTATGTTGCGATAGCTCAAATTAGACCAACTACAGCTGCTACCGTTTTTAGTAATGATTTAATTGGTTCAGATATTAATTGGGGCGCAAGGCCGCGAATTGACCAAGCACTATCGGAAAGTGAAATTGTCAGAGACACCCAACCAGAGTTAGTTGGGGAGATAATGATTAAAGAGGAGACAATTCCGGTAAATTTTAAGGGTAAGACTTTAGCTGTAATCTCTAGGCATCGTAACTCAGACTTAATGCGACTACCTTCGAAGCTAGAGTTAAATTATCGAGAAATTGCCCATAAAATTTTTCAAATGGTTGCCGAAGGTAATTTTCCAATCCGAAATAGTATTTATAGTTCAGAATCAGCTCCAAGAGTTGGTGATGGTTTAATTAGATTAGATGTTAACGGAACAGTTTTCTTTGCATCACCAAATGCTAGATCAGCGTTAAGTAGAGTTGGATTTCAGAGCGAGTTAGAGCAACAAAAATTAGGTGAGGTATTTGCATCACTTCACAAAGGTGATAATCAGCCAACTGATGAATCTTGGCAGACACTTCTAAGTGGAAAATTCTTGCGCCGGGCAGAGTATGAGAGCCCGGATGGGGTAATAGATATATTGGTGATTCCATTAACTCAAGGTAAAGACCGAATTGGCGCAATTGTGTTACTTCACAACGTAACTGAACTTAGAAATAGGGATCGAGCATTGGTGACTAAAGATGCCACTATCAAAGAAATTCACCATCGAGTAAAAAATAACCTTCAAACTGTTTCGGCACTATTACGTTTACAATCTAGGAGAGTAGAGGATCCAACCGCTAGCGCCGCGCTCTCTGAGGCGGTTCGAAGAGTTGCTTCAATTGCTCTAGTTCATGAAACTTTATCTAATCAATCAACTGAATCTGTTGAGTTCGATCACATTTTTGAACAAATCATTAATAATGCAATTGATTTGAATCCTAGAGTTATCAAATATTCGAAAACTGGTGAGTTTGGCTCATTTGACTCAAAGGTTGCAACTGCACTTTCATTGGTGATAACTGAGTTAATCCATAATGCACTTGAGCACGGCTTATCTGATACTGGTGATTCATTATCTGTTGAGATTGTTAAAAATAGTAATTCTTATAAAGTCACAGTTATCGATAATGGAGCTGGATTACCAGCAGAGTTTAATCTTGAAAAATCAGCAAACCTTGGATTACAAATTGCAAACACTCTTACGAAAAATGAATTACAAGGAAATATTAATTTATTCCGGGAAAATGGTTTAACTCGAGGTGAAATAACTTTTAATACGAATTAGAAGCTATTTTGATTTTCTATTTGGCGGGCACGATTACGGGCTGCTCTGCGTTTCATTGCTCGACGCTCATCTTCAGATAGACCGCCCCAAACTCCAGCATCTTGACCGCTCTCAAGAGCCCAAGCAAGGCATGGCTCTTTAACTGGACACCTTTCACAAATCTTTTTTGCCTCTTCAATTTGAGCTAAGGCAGGACCGGTGTTGCCAACTGGAAAGAAAACCTCTGGATCTTCTTCGCGACAAGCGGCTTCATGTCGCCAATCCATAGGGCAGTCAACTCCTTAAGTAGAAATTTTGGAATTAAAATGAAATTACGTATCGTATTCTCTCCTTAATTTAAATAATAAACAAGGATATTTCACTAAGAAATATAAATATTTAAAGATTTAGATCACACATCCTCTAATCAAGTGCCCCCGGCAGGATTCGAACCTGCGCACCCGCCTCCGGAGGGCGGTGCTCTATCCCCTGAGCTACGGGGGCTGATTAGCATCTAACAGTCAAAGGTTATCAGTTGAGCAGCATCACAAATTAAATTAATTGATTTTCAGATTGCAGAGCGCTTAACAATAGGAGAAGATTAGCAAATGAGCCAAGCCGCATACTTCGCAACTGGTTGCTTTTGGGGTGCAGAACGCAGATTCTGGCAGTTAGAGGGTGTAACTCAAACTTCAGTTGGCTATATGGGTGGAAGTAAATCAGATCCAACATACCAAGAAGTTTGCACTGGAAAAACAAATCATGCCGAAATAGTTGAAGTTATTTATGATTCCTCAATTATTTCTTATGAGAAGTTGTTAGCAGAGTTTTGGGTAATGCACGATCCCACATCCTTAAATCAACAAGGGGGTGATATTGGAACACAATATCGCTCAGCTATCTATACGACTTCAGCTGAGCAACTTAGTCAAGCTTTATCGAGCAGAGAGATATACCAAAAAGAGTTAACTAATAACGGTATGGATAAAATTGTTACTGAAATTCTACCTGCCTCCGGTATTACCTATTGGCTAGCCGAGGAGTACCATCAAAAATATCTAGTTAAAAATCCAAATGGATATGACTGTCATTCTTCCACGGGAGTTGCATACCCATTAATTTCTTCGAGTGCTAATGAATGAGATAACTGAAGTTAATTCAAAAGGTGTTGCCTACCCGATTAAATTAAATGAAGAAGAGCTAAAAGATAGAGTTGATCCACTTTCATTTGAAGTTTTGCGTAAAGCAGCAACCGAGGCTGCATTCACCGGGGAGTACACCGACAGCGAAACTGTTGGTGTTTATAAATGTAAAGCGTGTGCTGCAGAATTGTTTAGATCTGACACAAAGTTTCACTCTGGCTGCGGCTGGCCATCATTTTATGAACCGGCTAAAGAGGATGCGGTTGAACTAATTGAAGATAGATCATTATTTCCAAGAGTGAGAACTGAGGTTAGGTGTGCAGCATGTGGGTCTCATTTGGGTCATGTTTTCAAAGGTGAGGGTTATGAAGTGCCAACTGATGAGCGTTGGTGTATTAACTCAGTTGCACTAATTCTTGAACCCAAGAATTAATACTGTTTTATGAGTTAGGCTTACTCTCATGAATCAAGATCATGATTGGAAAAAACTTTCACTCGAAACAAAGGTTGTTGCTGCCGGGCGCCCTACAAAAGAATTTGATGGAGCTTTAAATCCACCAATTGCCCTGAACTCAACATTTCATGCCGGTGGTCCAATTGGTTATGGTCGTTACGGTAATGAAACATGGAGTGCTTTAGAAGAAGCGATCTCAGCACTTGAGGGCGGTAAAACTTTAATATTTTCATCCGGTATGGGAGCAATTAGTTCAGTGTTTTCACTTTTACCAGAAGGTTCAATAATTGTTGCTGCTCACAACGGCTATCAGGGAACAACAACAATGTTGAAAAAAATGAATGAGGTCGAAAGATTAAAGGTTAGATTTGTTGATTTAGCTGATACTGATGCTTTGCTTGCCGCAATTCCAGGAGCTGCAATGGTCTATCTTGAATCTCCAACAAATCCAGCTATTGAGGTTGTTGATTTACCCAAAATTATTTCAGTTAGTAAGGCAAATGGTTGTGGTGTTGCCGTTGATAACACCCTAGCAACTCCATTAATTCAGAACCCTTTAGCATTAGGCGCTGATATAAGTATTCATTCAGTGACAAAATATCTTTCTGGGCATAGTGACATAATTCTCGGATCAGTAAGCACAAATGACCAAGCACTTTATGGAAGATTAGAGCAGGCTCGACGTTATGGCGGAACTATTGCTGGACCATTTGAATGTTGGATAGCGTTACGAGGATTACGGACTTTTGCGCTTCGGATGCAGCGATCACAAGAAAATGCGATGGATTTAGCAACGAGACTCTCAAAAGATCCACGGATATCAAAAGTTAGATACCCAGGTCTTGTAACAGATCCTTACCACGCCCGTGCTAAATCATTTATGAAGGGCTTTGGTGCGATGATTTCATTTGAAGTTAAAGCAACTGTTGATCAAATAGATTTAATGTGTGATTCATCCAAATTAATCACTAATGCAACATCATTAGGTGGAGTTGAATCAATTTGGGAGCGTCGTCGCAGATGGGCAACTGAGAGTCATACTATTCCCGAGAATTTAATTCGTTTTTCAGTTGGTATTGAAAATGTTGATGATCTTTGGGCAGATATAGAGTTTGCTTTTGCTGCTGCAAAAATTAGCTAAATGTCGTTGATTGTTCGTCCGGCAACAATTGCTGATCTGCCAGAAGTATTCAAGTTTATTCATGCTCTTGCTGAGTATGAGAAAGCACCACAAGAGGTAATACTTTCAATTGATGATTTGAAGCAGTCATTTTTCTGTGACAATCCGCAGGCGCACTGCTTGCTCTCTGAGGAAAATGGTGTAGTAACTGGGATAGCGATTTGGCATTTAAATTATTCAACTTGGCTAGGTAAACACGGTTTGTATTTAGAAGATTTATTTGTCGATCCAAAGTATCGAGGTGCAGGTCACGGTAAGGCATTGTTGGTCAGATTGGCGCAGATTTGCGTTGAGAAGGGATACCCAAGATTTCAGTGGTGGGTACTTGATTGGAATGAGCCCGCTATTGATTTCTATAAATCATTTGGCGCTGTTGCGATGGATGAGTGGACGGTTTTTAGACTCTCAGGTGATCCACTGAAAAAACTCGCCGATGAAGGTTTCTAGCAACTGGAGTTTGTAAGTAGTAGTAGATTTATCCCATGATCAAAGCTTTTAAAAGGTTAATAGCATTCTTCGCTGGAATATTAATTGTATTTGGCGCAGCTAAAACTTTGTTTAATTGGCTTGCTCGATCCGAAAATGATGAATATGAAGTTTGGAATGATGATGAAGAACGAGAAGAGGCTTAAGTGAGCAGCGAATATATCCCAGGCACCTGCAACATTGGTAAAGGTGAAATTAGGCAGCGCCAGATAGTTGCCCTTTTTGGAGTTTTTCTAACAGTTTCGACTGCAACCACGCTGTTTGCAACTGACCAAAGTAGAACTTCTCGCTTGTCGATTTTTATACCAGCTTTAGTTTTTTCAATTGGCTTTGTGCAATCTAGAAGCAAATTTTGCCTAGCTTATGGATTGGCTGGAACATTTAACTTTGATAGATTGGGAAAAATTTCAAAAGTGCAGTCTGCCGAAGATCGTAAGGCAGATCGTAAAACCGCAATTGCTATTTTGCTTAAATCAGCTTCGTTAGCAGCATTAATTACTGCTGTATTTTTTGCACTACCGCTATAAATCTTCGTAGCTAGAGGGCAATTCACCAACATTTAAAAACTTTAAGTACTGTTCGGTTATTTCTTCGGGCTTGCCAGAGGCCAGCATTTGCCCTTTATGCAACCAAATTGCCTGATCGCATAGTTCATTTAATGACGAGAGTGCATGGGAGACGATCAAAATTGTTCTAGCTTCTGCGCACAGTTGGCGCATTCGATTGAATGATTTCTCCTTAAACGCAGCATCGCCAGCAGAAAGTGCTTCATCAAGGAGCAAAATATCTGGTGTCATGTTTACAGCTACTGAAAATGCAACTCTGCTATACATTCCAGCGCTGTATGTGCGTACTGGCATATCAATAAAACCTTCTGGCAGATCTGCAAACTCAGCGATCGAATCAGTTTGGCTTTCAATTTCTGATCTACTCATACCAGCAGCTAGTCCACCTAAAATAATATTATCTCGACCAGATAATGCTTGATTAAAACCAACTCCAAGTGCCAGTAATGTTGATATCCGCCCGTTTACTGAAATTCGACCAGTAGTCGGCGGCAGAATTCCAGCAATCGATCTCATCAAAGTTGATTTACCGGCACCATTTGCGCCAACAATTCCAACAACAGAGCCATGTGGAATATCAAGAGTTAAGTTTTTAACCGCTTCAACGGTTCGAGTTCTAACTCGCTCACCACGACTTGCTCGCATTACCGCATTCTTTAAAGTTTTCTTTGACTCAACATTTATTTTATAACTGATTGAGAGATCCTCGATCTTAACTGCCAGATTTTCTGGCATTTGCATAATCGGCTTAGATGCGGACGGCAAAATCACGCTCCCTTGAAATAAAAAAGTATCCACCTAACAAAATAGATGCAAACGCCCAAAACAAGCAACCAATTAACTGAGCTGGGGTTGGAGTCATTCCATCAATCCAAATTCTAGAGTTTGCTGAAAGTATTGGCCCAAGTGGGTTCAGGTAAAGAATTATTCGATACCAGCCAGTGAGCATATCTGGCTGCCATAAAACTGGAGATGCGTATAACCAAATACGCATTATGTATGAAAGCAATTTAGTTGTATCACGGAAGTAAACATTCATAGTGGCAAATAAAAGAGAAAGGCCAAAACTTGTAATCATCAAGAGTATTAAAATAACTGGAATTAGTAGATAGTTCCACGTTAATCCAGGTAGTTCTGTATCGCTCAAAATTAATTTGCCAACAACTACTATCGAGATATACACCGGTAATGTTGGCAGAAACTGGCGTGCAGCACTGATTGCGCTAGAAAATGGGAGTAAAGATCGCGGAAAAGCTTGATTCAATATCAAGCGCCCACCAGAAGTAATGGATTGCGCACCTAATAAGATGCAGTTTTGTGCGAAATAAAAAGTGAATAAACCAATCAGAATATGGCACAGGACCGTAAATGAATTTATCTGAACTGAATTTCCTTGAATTATTGTTACAAGCAAGTAGTAAATTACTGCTAAGAACAATGGATTTAGTACTAGCCATACCTTTCCTAATTTAGATTCTAAGTACTCAGCTTTATCAGAGAATTTTGAAAGTTCTGTAGCAAACTCTCGCCTGCGCCAGAACTCAGAAATATAAGGCTTAAGTGGCGGCAGTGAAGAGTGATGAGGTTCGAAAACCTGAATCTTATTTGAGCCCTCAACCATGAGGACTATTCTGCCACCTTTGATTTAGAACTAACGATTAGACTTGCAATAGTTGTAGTTACCAAAGTTCCAATAATCACAATAAGAGAGAATTGAGTTGAAATCTCTGGGATTTCTACACCAAGAATTTTGTGTGTACCGCCGCCGTGAATGGCTTCGATGATTAGCTTTACGCCAATGAATCCAAGAATTATTGCCAATCCTTGAGTTAAGTAAATCAATTTATTCATTAGCCCACCAAGCAAGAAGTAGAGCTGGCGAAGCCCCATTAGTGCAAAAGCGTTAGCTGTAAAAACTATATAAGGATCTTTTGTTAAACCAAAAATTGCCGGAATTGAATCTAGTGCGAAAATTAGGTCAGTAAAGGCAATTGCAACTAAAACAATTGTCAAAGGAGAAGCGCCTTTTTTCCTAAACCAAGTTATTAATCTTCCTTCTTTCCACTCCTTTTCTCCCACCTCACTTATTAGTTTATAAGCTGTGAAGAGAAGAAATGCACCGAAAATATAAAACACCCATGAGAATCTTGAAATTGCAGCACTGCCTAATGCAATGAAAATGCCGCGCAAAATTAGAGCCATAACAATTCCAATTAACAAAACTAATTGTTGCTTTGTTTTGTCGATTTTAAACCGAGCAAGAATCAAAATAAATATGAATAGGTTGTCAATTGATAGTGAGTATTCAGTAATCCATCCAGCAAAAAACTCACCTCGTGATTGAATTGTATTCCAAACTCCTAGCGAGTATCCAAATGCAATTGCTGCACTCACATAGAAAATCGTCCAGGCCGCAGCCTCTTTCATAGAGGTTTCTTTATTTCTCCTAATAACCGCTAATGCAAGGTCAAAAGCTAATACTGCAAGTAGGACTGCAATTGTGATTTCCCAGACCATAAGACTCATTAGTTAAAAACCTTTCCTGGATTTAAAATATTATTAGGATCTAAAGTTTGCTTTATTGATCTCATAATATTAACTGCTGGAGCGCCAGTTTCTGCAATTAAAGCCTGAATTTTTCCTGATCCTATTCCATGTTCACCAGTACAAGTTCCGCCCATTTCGATCATCTTCATTGTGATCTCATGAGTAATGTGTCGCACATCCTCTAATTCTTCTGGTTTTGCAGGATCGGTGACTATAAAGCAGTGAAAATTTGCATCAGCGACATGACCAAGTATTGAGTAGGGGTAAGGATGCTTAGAAAGTATTTGATCTGCTACAGCTACTGCATCTGAAAGTTTTGATAGCGGTACAGCTGCATCGGTACTAACAGCACGCTTTCCTGGATTTGCTGCAATGCCGGCCCAGTATGCGTTATGACGTGCTTGCCACAATTTACGACGAGCACCTTCATCAGTTGTCCATTCAAACTGTGAACCACCAAACTCTTCGACAATACTTTTTACGGAAGCAGCATCTTCGGCTACACCGGCAGGTGAGCCATGGAATTCAAAGAATAATGTTGGAACCTCAGCCAGACTTAGCCCATCATGAGCATTTACATTCTTAATGCACTTAGCATCTAAAAATTCACATCTTGCGATTGAGATTCCAGATCGAACTATTGCTGTTGCGGCGGTAACACCATCAGCTAATGTTTCAAAACGAACTATTGCAGCAGCCATCTTTTCTGGAATACCAAAGACTCTTAAGGTTAATTCTGTAATAACCGCCAAAGTTCCCTCTGAGCCAACTAATAATCGAGTTAGGTCATAACCAGCAGATAACTTTCTAGTCTCTCGCCCAGTTTTAACAACTGTGCCATCTGCCATCACGGCGGTAAGCGCTAAAACATTATCGCGCATAGATCCGTAACGAACCGTGGTAGTACCGGCTGCGCCAGTTGCCGCCATTCCACCCAATGTGGCATCGGCACCAGGATCAACAGAAAAAAATAAACCTGAGCTAGATAATTTTTCGTTTAATGCAACTCTATGCACACCAGGTTGAACTCTGACCACCAGATCATCTGGGCGGATCTCAACTATTTTATTCATCTGTGTTAGATCAAGTGATACCCCACCAAACAAAGGAAGTACATGTCCTTCAAGGGATGATCCAGCACCAAATGCAACAACTGGAATTTTTTCGGCATTGCAATAAGCTAAAACTTTAGAAACCTCATCAGTACTTTGCGGCATCACCACAGCAGAAGGCCTAACGGGTGGAATTGCAGATTCATCTCGTCCATGTTGATCAAGCACAGTTTCATTTGTTGAAACTAGTCCAGTAACTAGACTTTTCAATTGTTCAATTTGTACCGGAGAAAGATCAACCCGCTTATTTACCATCTGGAGATCTTACCTTTTACTAGTCTTTCTTGTTAAACCTTTGACATTTTTACGCATGTTTTATGGGGGTTGAAAGTAATTTTGGTTCTGCTAAACTCTGAAAGTAAGACAACGTTTGACTAGGAGAGTGCACTTCACACATTGGTTCTAATTGAACCCTTATGATTGTACAAATCCGCATGAAAACACAAACGAATCACCCTCAAACCTTCCGTGCGGTACCCGCACATTCAAAACCTCTAGATATCGCTAGAGTAGAAAAACTTTTACAACAACAAATAGATTTATATAAAACTAGATTACTAAGTTCAGGCCTTGAGCATCAATTAGCTGTTCAGAATATTCCACTGGGCGCTCACTCAACCTTCCAATCATTTGAGCCATACCCAATCGCTATCGTCTCAGCTCAAGGAGCATGGATGACTGATGTTGATGGCCGCAAAATGCTCGACCTTTCCATGGGATTTGGCTCGATGCTAGCCGGTCATTTAAATCCAGAGGTGGTTTCAGAAGTTAAAGCAGCATTAGAAGTTGGAACTTTATTTACGGCGCCATCCCCAGTCTCGAGAGATGCCGCCGAGAGACTCTGTCGCAGATTTGGAATTGAACAGATCCGGTTCACTAACTCTGGAACTGAGTCAACCATGTATGCAATCAGAACTGCTCGTGCATACACCGGCAAAGAAGGAGTGGTTAAGGTTGAAGGCGGTTACCACGGAAGCGGTGATGCGGTAATGGTTTCAACAAAGCCTTCACTTGATAAGGCAGGACCGGCAGATTCACCAAACTCTGTAATTGGAAATGCATCCATCCCAGGTGAGTCATATGTTGTTCCATTTAATAATCTGCAAGCATTAGAAAAGGTGTTTTCAGAACATGCAAAGACAATTGCATGTTTTATTGTAGAACCGGTCTTAGAGAATATCGGAATTGTTTTGCCAGATGAAGGTTATTTAGAATCGGTAAGAGCATTGTGTGACCAATACAAAATTGTTTTGATTTTCGATGAGGTAAAAACTGGATTAACTGCAGGTCCACAAGGTGCCGCTCAAAGATTAGGTGTAATTCCAGATTTAATTTGTTTGGCGAAATCGATTGGTGGCGGTGTTCCACTTGCAGCATTTGGCGGCAAGACTGAGTTTATGTCACCAGTAACTGATGGTCGCATGCCGCACTTAGGTACTTTTAATGGACATATTTTGGCAATGGCTGGAGTTAGAGCAATAGACAAAGTTTGTACACCAGAGGCATTAGAAAAAGCTGAGTCATTAAATATCCAAGCACTTACACGAATTAGTGAAATAATTACCGAGTATGAACTTCCTGCTCACACAGTTGGTTTTGGCGTTAAAGGTTGTGTTACTTGGTCTGATAAACCAGTTAGAAATTATCGAGATTACAAAGCCACTGATTTTCTAGTAGCAGAAACATCATTCTTATGGGCGTTAAACCATGGAATTATGACTCCGCCAGGATTAGATGAGCAGTGGTTAATTAGTTTGGCTCATGGCCAAGCTGAGGTTGATTTTATGGTTAATGATTTTGCGGAGCTTGCAAAAAATCTTCGCGGTTAAGTATTTTGTGGAAAGCCTAAGTTAATTCCACCATGGCTCGGATCTAACCAGCGAGAAGTAACAACCTTTCCTCTGGTGAAGAAGTGAACACCTTCAGTTCCATGAGCATGAGAATCTCCAAATAGAGAGTTTTTCCAGCCACCAAATGAGAAGTAAGCCATCGGTACTGGAATTGGAACATTTATTCCTACCATTCCAACCTCTACTTCATTTTGAAACCTGCGTGCTGCTCCACCATCATTTGTAAAGATTGCGGTTCCATTTCCATATTGGTGACTATTAACCAGATTCAAGGCTTCGTCATAGCTTTTAACTCTAATTACACTCAGTACAGGTCCGAATATCTCCTCTAAATAAATACTCATACTTGGCTGCACTTGATCAAACAATGTTGGTCCGAGCCAAAAACCATCACCGGCGACATCAACATTTCTACCATCCACTACAACCTTAGCGCCCTCTTTTTCACCTGCACTGATATATGAGGCTACTTTGTCACGGTGCACTTTTGTAACAAGAGGTCCCATGTCAGCACCTTTCGTACCATCACCAGTTTTAATCTTTAAAGCACGTTCTTTAATCTTTTCGATTAATAGATCTGCAATTGGCTCAACTGCAACAATTGCAGAAATCGCCATACACCTCTCGCCAGCTGAGCCAAAACCAGCATTAATGGCAGCATCAGCTGCAAGCTCTAAATCAGCATCAGGCAAAACGATCATGTGGTTTTTAGCTCCACCTAATGCCTGAACGCGTTTACCAGATTTTGTGCCAGCTTCATAAACATATTTAGCAATTGGTGTTGAGCCAACAAAAGAGATTGATTTAACTCCTGGATGGACTAAAAGTGCATCAACTGCAATTTTATCGCCCTGGACTACGTTAAATACGCCATCAGGTAAACCAGCTTCCTTTAAAAGTTGGGCAATAAACATAATCGCACTTGGATCTTTTTCTGAGGGTTTAACAATTACAGTGTTTCCACAAGCAAGTGCAATTGGGAAAAACCACATAGGCACCATTGCTGGGAAATTGAATGGCGAAATAATCGCAACTGGCCCAAGAGGTTGGCGAATTGAATAAACATCTACCCCAGTTGATACCTCTTCAGAAAAGCCGCCCTTCAACAAATGGGGAATGCCGCAGGCAAACTCGGCAACCTCAAGTCCTCTAGTCACCTCACCAAGGGCATCACTCAAAACTTTGCCATGCTCTTGCGTGATTAACGCTGCAATTTTTTCCTTATTTTGATTAACTAATTCTCTAAATGCAAATAAAACTTGGGTTCGTTTAGTAAGTGAACTATGTCGCCAACCGACAAAGGCTTCAGTTGCAACTTCTACAGCCTTATCAACGGTAGCTGGTGTTGCAAACTCCACAGTTGCGCAAATCTGACCAGTTGCTGGGTTAAATACCTCACCAGTTTTGTCGGATTTCTCACTTACAACTGCGCCATTAATCCAATGCGAAATACTTTTCATATCGCAACAATACTTCAGGTTTGTCACCTTCTCCACCCTGCTATGAAAACCTTTGTTTAAGTGATTAGATTGGCTACCAAAGCAAGGGAAAAGGGAGTGGTGTGAGTACCCCAATCAATGACCCAGAAAAAGCGGCAAAAGTATTTGCCGATGACCGGGCAAACGTTTTCCACTCTTGGTCTGCTCAGGCCCAAATCTCACCAATGGCTATTGCTAGTGGAGCCGGCTCTTATTTTTGGGACTTTACCGGTAAAAAGTATTTAGATTTTTCCAGTCAATTAGTTTTCACAAACATCGGACATCAGCATCCCAAAGTTATTGCTTCCATAAAAGAGCAGGCAGATTTACTAACTACTATCGCACCTCAACATGCTAATGAGGCTCGTAATGAAGCTGCAAAAAGAATTCTTGAATTAGGCGGAGACAAGTTTAAGAAAGTTTTCTTCACAAATGCTGGTGCTGATGGAGTTGAAAATGCCATCAGAATGGCCAGGCTTCATACCAATAAACATAAAGTGCTCTCAACTTATCGTTCATATCATGGCAATACCGGCTCTGCGATTAATGCAACTGGAGATCCAAGGAGGTTTCCAAATGAGTTTAGTTTTGGACATGTGCACTTCTGGGGACCATACCTATATCGAACTGCTTTTTGGGCAACAAATGAGACAGAGGAATCACAGCGAGCATTAGAGCATTTAGAGCAAACAATAATTTTTGAAGGCCCAAAAACTATTGCAGCAATATTAATTGAATCAGTACCTGGTACCGCTGGTGTTCTAGTACCACCTGCTGGTTATCTAGATGGAGTTCGCGCACTTTGCGACAAGTATGAGATTTTGTGGATTGCCGATGAGGTTATGTGCGGCTTTGGTAGAACTGGAAAATGGTTCGGATACCAACACTCTAAATCAACTCCAGATTTAATTGTTTTTGCTAAAGGAGTTACCTCAG
>Ga0315905_10004402_pt1 | contig 14380 bp, 12 predicted proteins | sample LakEriMetagenome_5_FD_203522 | JGI IMG/M metagenome (GOLD analysis project Ga0315905, IMG submission 203522) | Freshwater fungal communities from buoy surface, Lake Erie, Ohio, United States - Buoy 4 MA121 | ecosystem: Environmental > Aquatic > Freshwater > Lake | place: USA: Lake Erie, Ohio... | reverse complement strand
CAAAGGTAAATGTCGTAATTTCGCGGCAGCCAATAAACCAATCAATTATGACAAGTCAAGAAGAAATCAAAGCGTTTCTAGAAGGAAACGACCCTGAAGAGCACATCGTTGCCATAGAATTTGATTATGTTTCAGATTCTATATACAAAATCAAAGAAGTACCCGGTAAAGGTAAAGAAATCAAAAAAGACACATTCGTTGCATTTGCGTGGGTTGGTGACCTACGAGGTTTAAATTTTTATCAATCATCAAAGGCTTTACAGAAAGAAGCTATGTCCAAGTATGGGATTATGATTGATAAACTCGAAACAGGTGATAATGACCGTATGGAGGAAGGTCTAAAGTTTATGGTTAAGTCCTTAAAAGGTTATCGTTCTCTCATTCAGTTTTTTAGAGATGGTGGAGTTGACCCATGGGGTGAAAGAACTAAGGACCTCATAATGATACTCCCACCCACCGAACAATATCTTATATCACGAGAAAAAAGATTATTTAAAGGATATGACGAATACAATGACATCACGAGGTTTGTATTCGACTTAGAGACGACCGCACTCGAACCAAAAGACGGTCGTATCTTTATGATTGGTATCAAAACAAACAAAGGATATCAAAAAGTAATTGAGTGTTCTAATGAGGACGAGGAGAGACGAGGACTTGTAGAATTTTTCAACATCATAGATGAATTAAAACCAAGTATTTTAGGTGGTTACAATTCAGCGAACTTCGATTGGTATTGGATATTCGAACGTTGTAAAGCTCTGAACCTCGATATTAAAAGAATTTGTAAGACACTTAACCCAAAACATACAATTAAGGAAAGTGAGAACTTACTTAAACTCGCCAACGAAGTCGAGAGGTATAATCAGGTTGGAATGTGGGGGTATAACGTAATTGATATTATTCACTCAGTCCGTAGAGCGCAAGCAATTAATTCAAGTATTAAGTCAGCGGGTTTGAAATATATAACACAATATATTGACGCCGAGTCCGAAGACCGAGTTTATATTGACCACACCGAGATTGGTCCGATGTACGCCAAAAAGGAAGAATATTGGTTAAACATTAAAAACGGAAAATACAAGAAAGCCAACAATCCTGAATTTAATGATTTAGATACAAGATTTCCTGGTACATACATTAAGACAACGGGTGATGACATTGTGGAGAGATATCTCGACGATGACTTGGAGGAAACATTATTGGTTGACGAAGAATTCAATCAGGGTACATTCCTTCTTGCATCCCTTGTACCAACAACATATGAGAGGGTATCTACTATGGGTACTGCAACACTTTGGAAGATGTTGATGCTCGCGTGGAGTTACAAACACAAACTCGCAATACCAAAGAAACAATCAAAGACAGATTTTGTTGGTGGATTGTCACGACTACTAAAAGTTGGTTACTCAACTAAAGTATTAAAACTCGACTATTCATCACTTTATCCTTCAATTCAACTTGTACATGATGTATTTCCTGATTGTGATATTACAGGGGCGATGAAAGGGATGTTGTCATACTTCCGTAACTCTCGTATCATGTACAAGAACTTGGCGGCGGAATGGTATGATAAAGATAAAAAGACATCCTTAAAGTACGACCGTAAACAGTTACCGATTAAGATTTTCATCAACTCAATGTTCGGCGCTTTATCCGCTCCGCAAGTATTTGCGTGGGGTGATATGTACATGGGAGAACAGATTACTTGTACAGGAAGACAATACCTTCGTATGATGATTAAGTTTTTTATGAATAAAGGTTATACCCCACTTGTAATGGACACGGATGGTGTAAACTTTTCAAAACCTGAAGGTGTAGAGGATAGAGTTTATATCGGTAAGGGTTTAAACTGGAAAGTCAAAGAAGGTAAAGAATATCGTGGAGACGACGCAGATGTTGCTGAGTTTAACGATACATTTATGAGGGGTGAAATGGCATTAGATACTGACGGAACTTGGCCATCATGTATTAATCTAGCTCGTAAGAACTATGCGGTTATGGATGCGAAGGGTAAGATTAAACTCACGGGTAACACAATTAAGTCAAAGAAACTCCCACTTTATATTGAGACATTTTTGGATAAAGGAGTTAAACAGTTGCTCGAAGGTAAGGGTCAGGATTTTATCGAGTGGTATTATGAATATATTCAGAAAATTTATGACAAACAAATCCCACTAATGAAAATTGCCCAACGAGCAAAGGTTAAGTTGAGTATTGACGATTATAGAAAACGCTCAAAGGAAAAAACTAAAGCAGGTAATGAGATGTCAAGGATGGCCCACATGGAACTAGCAATTCGTGATAATATTGCGGTGAATCTTGGTGATGTTATCTACTATGTTAATAACGGTGTAAAAGCTTCTCACGGTGATGTTCAGAAGGTTAATGATAAGATGTCAAAGAAAGAAAAGGATGAATACAGAGCAAAGCACGGTAAAGAACCTATATTAGGTTCTCACATCCAACTTAATTGTTATCGTCTCGACCCAAGTGAATTAGAAAACAATCCTGAAATGACAGGTGATTATAATGTACCGAGAGCAATAGCAACATTTAACAAACGTATCGAACCGTTGTTGGTTGTTTTTAAAGAAGAAGTACGAGACGGTTTGATTGTTGATAATCCCGAGGACAGAATGTTCTTTACCAAAGACCAATCAGAATTGATTAATGGATTACCATTTGAGAAGGGAGACCAAGATACATTGGAAGAAGTTTTGACAATATCTGAACCTGAAATGAGATATTGGGAAAAACGAGGATTACATCCTGATTATATGTACGAACTTGCTTCTGAAGGATGGAAAGAAAAATTAATTCAGTTTGAGACCGTCTGAACCAATAATATACCAAATATTATTAACTTTGACTAACTGTATACAAGAACCTTTATAAAGAACAACTTCGTCATATTCCTCATCTATTTTATTTTCAGTACAAGTAACTGTTATTTTAGATAAAGATTTAATGGTTATATGATTTGTTAAAGAGTTATTTAAAATGACTTTTTTAACAGTATTTTGAACCAATAAAAATTCTTCGTCTGAGGTTAGGTATTCTGGGTCAGTTATAATTTTTTTAACATTATAATTTTTTTGACCTATTTGTTTTTTTATAAGTTTTGTTTCCATGATTAAATCACATATATTTGACGAGGCATTGCGGTAAATTTCTTTTGTTTATTTAAATTCTCAGCAATTAAAGCCTCTCTCTCCATTACCTTTTCTGGTTTTAGTCTTGTTAGTCTTCCTTCAGGACCTATCAATTCCTCAATCAATTTTGATTTCTCATCTTTGGCTTCTGTTGCAAGTGATGTATAATCCATAGTTAATTCAGAATCGGGTGTTTTAATATTACCACTAAACTTACCTCTAACTCTAGATAAAGTTTCTTTAGCGTAAGCAAAAAACCATCTACGAATCCATATCTGTGAGGGGTTATTCAAATCAGACCAATTTATTTTACTGTATGGGACATCAGATGGAAGTTTAATAATATCAGGATTGTCACGTAAACATTGGTCTCTATCGGCACCCTCAGTATCGTAATACCAATACCAAACTTTACCTTTCATCAAAGTTCCGTTACCAAAGTCAAATTTTCCACCAGGTGTATTCATTAAATGAACCGCCTTTTTGCCACCAGGTAATGCGGTAACTCTATAAGTTAAATCACCTGCAATAATTCTTCTTTGGATGTTAATTTCTTGCATTCTTAACAACATATCAAATGCTGGCATCATAAAATACGAACCCGAATATCCCATCTGAGAATAACCAGCCGGACCTCCTAATCCACCACCACCTAATGCTCCAAAAGACCAAGGGTCGAACAATAAATTATTTAACTCGGCGGGAGTAAACCATAAAAGTTCATTAAGTTCTCTATTTGCGGGTATCTCATAAATTTGCTGACCCTTCTGTAATTGGATGTAGTCTTTTTTTAACACAGAGTCTCCTCCGGCTTGTAAACCAACTATTTTAGAGTATGCGTAACTATATTTATCCTCAAAATCTAAACCTTTCGTTATGAAAGCTTTAGCCAATGACTCGGTTTCTAAATTCAGTCCATATAATGACGACCATTGAGATTCCGTTAACCAATCTTGTATGTATTGAGAATAATCATCAATAGATAATTCCAATAATGAATCTAGTTGTTCATCTTCCAACTCAATACTTCTTAGGGGTGCCCCAAGTAAATGACGAAGTTTAGTATACAAACTACTTCTATATGGTTCTTCGATTATTGCCATTGATTTGTTTATTATATAAATATTTTATTTAATTAAAACATTACCCTTTAAATTACCCAAAAACTGATTCTTGGTTATTTTAACATTTTCATTAATCTCCTTGTCCGTTTTTAACTTGTAAAGTTTGTTTACAAATTCCCAATTTACTACATCCCAAAAATTTTTGATGTACTCGTCTCTTTTACTTTGGTATTTTAGATAATAGGCATGTTCCCAAAGGTCCAAACCCAATAAAGGATACCCCCCACCAATGTCATTCATTAATGGATTGTCCTGATTTGCGGTTGACATAATTTTCAGTTTATTATTTTTAGTCAACACAAGCCAAACCCAACCTGAACCAAATCTTTCTTTTGCAGTTTCCTCGAACTCTTTTTTGAACTCATTTATACTACCATATTCCTTCTTAATTTTTTCTATAACATCACCCTCAACTTCTTGTTTTTTAGGTGATAACATTTTCCAAAACATTGCGTGGTTAAATGCTCCACCGGCATTATTTCGTATTATTTTGTTGTATTTACTTATTGATTTTACAATTTCTTCGAGTTCATTATCTCCATAATCTTTCTTAGATAATGCGTCGTTGAGTTTTTTCACATAAGTCTTGTAATGGTTGTTATAGTGAACATCCATAGTTTTAGAGTCAATAAAATTTTTTAAAGATGAATAAGAATACGGTAGTTTTTCAATACCAATACGTTTCATTTCGGTTATCAGAAAATTTTGATAACCTTTTTTTTCTTGTGAAATAATCTCTTCGTTAATTAAACTTACCTTTTCCTCTAAATTTTTCATTGAGACATTATATAGATATAAATATCTCGTTTTAGAGTTATAAACGGGAATTAATTCTATTCATTAACTCCTCGATAAAATCGGCTTTATCTAAGTTGTCACCCATTACGGTGTCGATAATGTTTTTCTTTTTGGACAACATATCGTAGATAACACCCTCAATTGTATTGTCAAAAATTGGATAATATACTGAAACAGAATTTTTTTGTCCGTAACGGTAAGCCCTGTCTTCGGCTTGTTGGTGATGCGCGGGAACAAATGAGAGGTCATTAAATATAACAGCCTCTCCGGCCGTTAGAGTTAGACCAACACCGGCAGCCAATAAGTTACCAACAAATACTTTAACTTTATCGTTCTCCTGAAATTGGTCAACCGCATGTTGTCTCATCGGTTTACTTGTGGAACCATCGAGTCTAACCGCCTGTTTTCCAAAATGGTCCGCAATTTTATCTAATGTATCAGTAAAGTTGGTAAAAATAATAACCTTTTTATCTTGGTCGATAATATTTTGAGCAAGTTCAATCGTACTCGAAATCTTTTCTTCGGCAATAGTTTGTCGAACTTTCATCAACTTATTAAATTGAACCGTTAATGATGATGACTCGTCTTTTTTACTTTCATACCAATTATAATAGTCCCCCATTAACTCCTCATACATTTTGGACTTTAGTCTTAAATAAACAGGTGAAATAATTTTATCAGGTAAGTCCAAAACTTCTGTTTTTAATCTACGTAAAACCTGACGTGAAGTTCTATCCCTAAGTTCCTCTAAATTAGAAGCACCAGTTACATTCCAAATTTTTCTATTGCCGGCTTTAAATTGATATCCTTGGCAATATCTAATCGCGTAAGCCATCCAATTTTGGGCAACAGGACTTTCAATCAAACTCAATAAATTAAAATAATTCATTGGTCTCGATGTCATTGGGGTACCAGTTAACAACCATAGTCTTTGAGTTTTTTTCGCAAAACTATTAATCAATTTTGTTCTTTGTGCCTGTACGTTTTGAACATAGTGAGCCTCATCTATAATGATTAGGTCAAACTTACCTTGTGTTATTGGTGAGTTGTCTTTATCCTTAATGTCATAAAAATTTTTGATAATATCATAGTTTACAATAACAAAATCATGCTCGGTTGAAAAACTTTTACCCTCGGCAATGAAAATACCTCTGTCTGTGTAGTTTTGAATCTCCCTCATCCAATTTATTTTGAGTGAGGCGGGACAAATAATTAAGACTTTCTGAATACCTGTCTCTAAAGCCGCAATAATTGTAGCGGTGGTTTTACCCAAACCCATATCGTCAGCCAAAATAAATCTAGTACTGCCTACTAACTTTTCAATGGCAATTTTTTGGTGCTCTAATGGAGGTCTATGTTTATATTTTTCGTAATCAATCTTAACATCCTTTATAACATGGGTTTTAATGAGAGCACCCTTAGGTAACCAAAAATCATGTAGAGTTTCTCCTGAGAATACCTTACCCCAAACATGGTACGACTTTTCTTTTTCAACAAGTAATTTTTCAATCCATACCTCAGTTGGTATATCAGAATATAATTTCTCGTCAGCAATCTTTTTTGCAAAGTAAGGGTCTAAGTCAACCCATTTTTTTGCAACTTTAGGAGATACAGTGTGGTAAGTTGTAATATATTCTGATTGGGCTCTCGTAGGATAAAACTTTTTATTGGATTCTTTTTTGATTTTAAGACTTAAAATATAATTATTCGCACCCGAATATGACTCTAATATAGTTAGAGCTCTACTCTCAATAATATTTTCTAACTGACTTGTTTCCAAAACAAATTTATCATATATAAAAATAGTAAAATTTAGATATTTATCAATATGGCACAACCGAGGGTCCCAATCTCACGTATTGGTAAATTTTTTGGAGCCGAGGATTACGACCTCGACATCTCTATGGGTGAAGAATGGCTTCATGGGGATATGAATTTTACTTTGGTATTATATCGAGTTGATAGATATAAGACTAAAACTGATGATGTATATGGAGAGACCCTTACTGATGGTATAAAGTTTCATCCACCTGTAGAGTTCAAAGCATTTGTACAAGTTATGGCACCTGAGAATAAGAATTTGGGTAACTCTAAAATAGAAAATTTAGAACCAGGTAATATAAGAATTTCAGTTTACCAAAAACATTTGGAGGAGTTAGACATAGAAATAAATTTTGGCGATTATATAGGATATTATGAAACAGAATCTAGAGTTAGATATTACACTGTAAATAATGATGGACGTGTTACGTCAGACAATAAACACACTTACGCGGGTTACCTACCGTTTTATAGAACAATAACCGCGTCTCCAGTAACAAATAATGAATTTAGAGGATTATGAAAATTAAAATAACAGACGAACAACTACAGAGATTAACAGAAATGGTTGATTCTGAAAAAGTGATTTGTGATGAATGTGGTTGGTCTTGGATGCTTTCTGATGGTGGACACGACCCATATATATGTCATAATTGTGGAAGAAATAACGAAGAATAATGCCTTTACCAAAAAAAATAAAAAAACATATTCCTCTTACGGAATCAAAAACTTTATTAAGTAGAAGACACGAACTTGCAGATAAAATATCTAAAGACGGAACTTTTCTACCAAAATCTCTTTTACATGCCGATTTAGATAAAGGGTTTTTAGATTTTGTAAAAGATTCCTTAAAAACTGTAGTTGATGGAAAAACCATACCTATGGTTGATATTCTTATAACAACACAAAATTGGTCACAATTTACCGAAACTTGGGATTTCCAAAACCTAGACAAAAACACAGAACCTCCTTTTATGACTGTAGTTAGAAATCCTGAGGTTAAGTTTGGTACCAATCCTGCAACATTATACACTATACCTAATCGTAGACTTTATTTTTATGCACAAGTACCTACTTGGGATGGTAACAGAAATGGATACGATGTTTATAAAATCCCCCAACCAGTCCCTGTGGATATTACTTATTCTGTTAAAATAATTTGTAATAGAATGAGAGAACTAAACTCATTTAATAAAAATGTTATAGAAAAATTTTCATCTAGACAGGCTTACCAAGTAATCAAAGGACATTATATACCAATCATAATGGGTAATATTAGCGATGAATCTGTATTGGATTTAGAAAAAAGAAAATTCTACATCCAAAGTTATGAATTTACTATGTTGGGTTTTTTAATAGATGAGAACGAGTTCGAGGTTTCTCCGGCAATAAATAGATTACTACAGTTACAAGAATCTGACGACAAAAGAGTCAAAAGAGGAAGGAAAAAAAATTCAAACCCTAATGGTACCGAACTTAAAATATCTTTCGAAGAAGGTATTGATGAATACGTAAAAAAATTCGATTATTCAATTAATATGTCATTAGGTAGTAGTGAAAATGTTTCGTCATTCTCTGTCTATATTAATGGTAACTATTTTGGGGATAATACTAATCTAATACAACTCAACACGAACGATGAACTCAAAATCGTAGTGAGTAAAAGTGATTATTATTCAGAAACTTTTATGATGTTTAATAATCTACTTGTTTAATCTTCTCCGTAGATATCCTTTTTTTCTTTACAGGTTTCAATAATCAATTTCTCTAGGAATCTATAGATTTTAATCCCTTTTTTGTCACAATATTCCTTTAGTAGTTTGTGAACATCTTTAGATATCTTTAAATTCTTTATTTCTCGACCATTCTGCAACATAAGATAAAAAAGGCAGAAAATAGTCTGCCCAATTTATAAATACTTGTACTAAAGTAAAGAACTTTGATTTTTTATCAAATATTTATCTATAAAATAAATTATAAACAAAAGAAACTATAATGGCATCGAACAGTAAAGTATTTGTATCTCCTGGTGTTTACACATCTGAGGTCGACTTAAGTTTTGTATCACAAAGTGTGGGTGTTACAACTTTAGGTATTGTTGGTGAAACCCAAAAAGGTCCGGCGTTTGAGCCGATTTTCATCACTAATTTTGATGAATTTTCAACCTATTTTGGAGGAACATCACCCGAAAAATTTATAAACACACAAATTCCAAAATATGAGTCGGCATATATTGCTAAATCATATTTACAACAATCAAATCAATTATTTGTTACAAGAATATTAGGTTTATCAGGTTATGATGCCGGGCCATCTTGGTCATTCTCAACCGTTGCTAATGTTAACCCAACAACGGTAGGTCAAAATTGTATTACTTTTTCTGCGGACCCATCAGGTTGTGGACAGGTTTGTATAGAATTTGAAGTACTTCCTTTTGAATTTAATTTTTCGGGATGTAATTCAGGGTTAAATTCAGTTGCGTTTTTCGCCCCTGACCCTTGTAACCTTGGTCAAAACCCACCTGAACCTTGTGAGAACTTTATAAATTATATTTTACCAAAATTTAATTTACCATATGAAAAATTTGATGGAGGTATATCTAGTATTGGTGCTGATTTTAAACAACAAATATATGATGTTATTTTAGGTAATACTCAACAAACAACATCAATTTACTATTATGGCGCTATAGAATCAGATATTTATGAGGCACTTACCGCCACAACCCTTAGTGCATCCACTAATGTTTTCGGGTTAAGTAAGTTAAGTACTTCTGAAATAAATTATTCAGATTCAAGTAATGACCCGTGGTATTATGCATTGTTTGATGGAACGGGTAATTCAGGTTATACAGGTTCATCATATTATTCTTATGTAACATCTATTAACCAAACCTCTTCTGATGATAATTGTGCAACTTTCTTTAGTTACTCAGTTTCAGGTATCACCGGAAGTATCAATTATAATACAAATACAATAACAGTTGTTTTACCATATGCGTCTTTCAATGGGGCCGATTTAACTCAAGTTACTAGTACGTTCAGTTCTTGTACGACAACCATAACTGTAGATAGTAATCCTCAAGAAAGTAATGTAACAACAAATAACTTTGATGCCGGCTCACTAACATATGTGTTAGTTTCAACGGATTCATCGGTTACAACAAACTTTACTGTTAGTGTAACAATTCAAGACCCATGTGTTGCTTTACCATCTACAGGTAATACTGGAAGTGGTAATGTCGGTTCTGTTTTAACTTGTTATAGTGGTACAGTTGGTGGTGCAATTTTTACTTGGTCAGGACAATCATATGTTCTTTACGACAATTTAGTTATCGCAACATTACGTTCTAGAGGATTGGCAACATATTCATCAGATGACGGAGCAGTATATGAGGTTCCGAATTTGAATGATGTTTCTATGAACTGTAGTGGTCCATATTCAGGAATCACTAAAAATCCTTTTGCAACATTCGGTTTGAATGTTACGAATAAGGATGGAGAAAACTTCTTCTTTGAGACTTCTTTCACAAATTCAGACCCAAAATACATCAGTAAAGTTTTTGGAGCTAGTAATTTTGCTAAACCTAGAACAATCGTTCCATTATTCGTAGAAGAAAAATATCAATCTTTACTTAATTATGGTTATAGAAAAGGATATATTAGAGGTTTAAATTGTGAATTAATATCTCTACCAAATGCAAGACAGGATAGTGACCCATCGTCAATCGCTTGGTATTTAGACCAATATCAGTCTCCATCATCACCTTGGGTTGTTTCAGAATTGAGAGGTAATAAAGTTTACAACTTATTTAAATTCACAACTATTTCGGATGGTAACTCGGCGAATAGCGAAGTTAAAATCTCAATAGCTAACATTTCATTCAATAATGGTACATTTGACGTTTTAGTTAGAGACTTCTTTGATTCTGATTCAAATCCACAAGTTATTGAGAAATTTACTAATTGTAGTATGGACCCATCAGATAATTCGTTTATTGCTAAAAAAATAGGAACTAAAGATGGTGAATACGCTTTGAATTCTAAATTTATAATGATTGAAATCAATGAGGATGCTCCGATTGATGCATTACCTTGTGGATTCTTGGGTTATACAATGAGAAGTTATGGTGATTCAGTTAATCCTCCATTCCCTGTTTACAAAACAAAATATGATTATCCTGGTGAGATAGTATATGACCCACCATTTGGATTGGCAACCGGAGGAAATGATTCTGTTGCAAGTCCTGGTGATAATGTTAGAAGAACCTATTTGGGTATTTCAGATACTGTCGGAATTGATGTTGATTTTTACCAATATAAAGGTAAGCAATTACCGGTATTCTCGGTTTGTAACTCGGTATCGGCCTCTGATTGGGATTATCAAACTAAAGGTTTCCATATGGACGTTAATGCGACAGGTATTACTATTGCAAATGGTTATACAACCTCAGGTTCTGCAGCATTTGATGTAGGTTCAGCCCCATTTACTTCTGACCCAGACGAAGAGACAAATCCATATTACAGAATTTATGCACGTAAGTTTACTTTCTTATGTCAGGGAGGATTTGATGGATGGGATATCTATAGAGAGTATCGAACTAATAGTGACAGATTCATCTTGGGTAGAAGTGGGTATCTAAAGGGAGCATGTGCGGATACTAGATATCCAAACGCAACTGGATGGGGAGCATTTAAACAAATAACAGTTGGAGATAACACTGTTGATTGGGCAAACACTGACTACTACGCTTACTTGTTGGGCCAGAGAACATTCTCTAATCCTGAATCGGTAAACATAAATGTGTTTGTAACACCTGGTGTTGATTATGTTAATCATTCTAATCTAGTTGAATCGGCCATCGAAATGGTTGAATTTGACAGAGCAGATTCATTGTATATAACTACCACCCCTGATTACAATATGTTTGTACCACAACTTGGCGATTCTCAGGATTTAATTTATCCTCAGGAAGCGGTCGATAACTTAGAAACCGCAGGAATAGATTCTAACTACACTTGTACTTATTATCCTTGGGTTCTTACTAGAGATACTGTAAACAATACTCAGATTTACATTCCACCAACCGCTGAGGTTACAAGAAACTTGGCTTTGACGGATAACATCGCATTCCCATGGTTTGCGGCGGCTGGTTACACTCGTGGTATTGTAAATGCTATTAAGGCTCGTAAGAAACTGACCCAAGAAGATAGAGATACACTTTATCAGGGTAGAATTAACCCAATTGCTACTTTCTCTGATGTTGGTACTGTAATTTGGGGTAACAAAACCTTACAAGTTAGACAATCTGCTTTAGATAGAATTAACGTAAGAAGATTGTTATTACAAGCTCGTAAGTTAATTTCAGCAGTTTCTGTAAGATTGTTGTTTGAACAAAACGACCAAAAAGTAAGACAAGACTTCTTGGATGCGGTTAACCCAATCTTGGATGCAATTAGAAGAGACAGAGGTTTATACGATTTCCGTGTAACTGTGTCATCAGATGTTGCGGACTTAGATAGAAACCAAATGACTGGTAAAATTTACATTAAACCAACGAAGGCGTTAGAATTTATTGACATTACATTCTACATAACCCCTACAGGTGCTTCGTTCGAAAATATCTAAACATTAATATAAGACAGGCCGGCAAAAGTCGGTCTGTCTTTATATTTATAAAAGTATGAATTTTAAAAGAATATCCGAAGGTGTGTTAGAATCAGGTAGTCCTGACATGAAATATTATGCTTTTGACTGGGATGATAATATATTAATCATGCCAACAAAAATAATATTAAAAGATAGAAAAGAGAAGGAAGTTGGAATGTCCACAGAAGATTTTGCTGAACACCGTATGGATATTGGTAAGGAACCGTTTGATTACAATGGTCATGAAATAGTTGGTTTTGCTGAAAATCCTTTTAGATTTTTTGGTGTGGAAGGGGACAAACAATTTATAATTGATTCTTTACTCGGAAAACCAGGACCTGCTTGGAGTGATTTTGTGGAGGCTATTAACAATGGTTCCATTTTTTCTATAGTAACCGCAAGAGGACATACTCCGAGTGTGATGAAAGAATCGGTTTATAATATGATAATTTCTAACCACATGGGTATTGATTCTAATGAACTTATAAAGAATTTAGAAAAATATAGAGAACTCGAAGGTTTAGGAGATTCGTCAAAAAAAGACATGATTAGGGAGTATTTAAACATGTGTAGATTTTATCCTGTTACATATGGAAAAGGAAGTGCTGTTAGTCCCGAGGAGGGTAAAATAAAAGCTCTTAATGAATTTGTAAGTTACGTTAAAAGAATTTCAAAACACCTACAGAAAAAGGCTTATTTCAAAAATGTAGTAACTAATAATTTTTTACCTACTATAGGATTTTCAGATGATGATTTAAGAAATCTAGAAAAAGTTAAGAGTCATTTTGAAAACAAACCAGATAATATTATTAAAACAATATCAACTGCAGGAGGAGTAAAAAAACCTTATTAAATTTTACTAGTGATATTAATATGTAATTTATCGTTAAAAAAGTAAAAGTAAATAGAAAAAAATATTTCAACATATTTATAATATATAAAAAGAATAAAAATTTAAAAAAAATAATACGATGGCTGATTTACTAATGAAAATGCCCATACCCTATGAACCAAAAAGAAGTAATAGGTTTATTATGAGGTTTCCGTCAACATTGGGTATAAATGAATGGTTTGTTGAGACCGCCAAGAGGCCGTCTATTAAAGTTAATTCCGTGGCAATTCCATTTTTAAATACCTCAACATATGTTGCGGGTAGGTTTGAATGGCAAGAAATAAGTGTTACATTTAGAGACCCAATTGGACCATCAGCGTCACAGGCTTTAATGGAGTGGGTTCGTTTATGTGCAGAATCCGTAACAGGACGTATGGGTTATGCTGCGGGTTATAAGAAAAACGTAGATTTGGAGATGTTGGACCCAACAGGAGTTGTGGTTGAAAAATGGATTTTAGAAGGTTGTTTTATAACAAGCGCCGATTTTGGAAGCTTAGGTTATAGCGAAGAAAAAATCGCAACTATAACCACTAGTTTAAGAATGGACCGTTGTATTTTGGTATATTAAACTAAATCTTTACAATATTATATAAATCCCATATTATTAATATGGGATTTTTTGTTTTTTATGGAGAATACAACAGGTTTTACATGTAATAGTTGTGGTAAAGTTTTCAAAACGGAAGAAGAATTTCTTAACCGTCATAATAAAAATATGAAAAAAGAGTCCCAAAATCAATCAACAGAAAACAAAAAAAATTAGTACAATGGATGCATCATTGATGAACGCAGCTACTGAGGGGTTTAGTTTACCTCACGATATTGTTTCTTTACCAACAGGTGGAATTTTTTACAAATCTAAGAAAAAGTCTGTAAAAGTTGGGTATTTAACAGCCGCTGATGAAAATTTCCTATTATCGGGATTATCAAACAAAGAAAGT
>Ga0315905_10004401_pt1 | contig 14380 bp, 18 predicted proteins | sample LakEriMetagenome_5_FD_203522 | JGI IMG/M metagenome (GOLD analysis project Ga0315905, IMG submission 203522) | Freshwater fungal communities from buoy surface, Lake Erie, Ohio, United States - Buoy 4 MA121 | ecosystem: Environmental > Aquatic > Freshwater > Lake | place: USA: Lake Erie, Ohio... | reverse complement strand
AATTGTATTAGCATAATCACTAATTGTATTTGCCACCAAAATGCTAGTAAAACTGCCTAGCATGGGTGCATTGTCTTCACGACCATCTACTTGATATATTACATATGTTAATGCTCGACCAATTTGCATGGCTTGTTCAAGATGTGGTTTATCGGCTGCGTCTGTATTTGCAGTAATTGGAACTACACCAGAAATTCTATTTGTGTGGTTTATAAATTGAACCATTTCGGTATTGGCATCAACAATATTTCCTAATGTTGTATAGATTGTTGTCCACAGCGGTGTTGTATTAGCAGCACCTTGTAAATTATTTGCAATGCTCACTAGAGTGTTTGCCGTGGTCCAAATAATGTTACATGAATTAGCTACAGGGTTCACATAATAACCAGTAGTATCATCATTTATCAAATCATCTCTCATCCATTGATTTGGTACCAATGCTGGCGCCGTATTCAATTGTTGAACAGCTGTATTTGGTAATGTAGTTATTGTGCCACTGGTGTCGGTAAAATTAAAACCTGTTCTATCAAAAAGAGTCGCCATAATATATCCTTAAATCATTTTTGGAATTGGTGGACCTGTAGGTCCTTTGAAGCCCACATGAATGTGGCAATTATGTAGTGCAGTATTTATCGTATCGGTCATTAATACTGAACTCATTAATCCAAAAGTTCCTAGTGGAGCTGCAACAGCAAGCAAAGCAGTAATTGTTGTCGAAGAAAAAATGCCTGTAGGCAGAACTGGAATTTGGCCTTTTAATGGATTACCTGGATCTCCTAGTCCACAGCTAACACCAGCCCTGGCAGTAAGTGTAGCACAGCTAACTGTATATGCGTCTAAGGCGCCATCGACAACCATGTTACCGGTAATAACTACGTCAGGAGTTCTAAGTGACAATGTATCTCCCATAAGACTGACTGTATCTTTTGATGTTATGCTGGCAGTTTCTTGAGCTGTAACGGTATAATCACCCTTAACAACAATACTGTAATCACCGTCAATCAATTCTTTTCTATTGCCCTTAACATGCAAGAGAGAATCTCCCTCAATTGTAATATTACAAACGCCACTAATTAAAACATTTTTATTTTTGGTAATAATTTCATAACCATCACCATAAATTTTATGTACTTCATCACCATTTGGATGCATTTCTGTAAATGTTCCTGAACGATGGTGTATACGTATTCTTTCTCCGCCAGGAGTATCATCCATCTCAAACATATGTCCAGATGGAGTTTGTGTAATATTATTAAATGGATATTTTGGTGGATATTCTATTGAAGCAGGAGATTCCGGCTCAGTCCATCCATAGTCTTCAGGAGGCCTTTCGGGATCCACTTCTCTCACATAAGGTATAAATGTATCTGACATATTTTATTATTTCACTTTTATATCAAGGTCCTTGGCCAACATCAAGTGGACTATTTATTGGGCCTGCATCACTAATTAATTTGTTCATAGCTACGCCTGCAGCATCAACTTCAGATTGACTTGTTGGTGAAAGAATTACTGCTGCTAAAGTTGCAGGTTGAACTGTTGCAATAAGTCTTGCGCCTGAGCTTGCTAAATCTTGAACGGCGTCAGCACCTTCTTGTACAGCAGTTATTATTTCTCCAATACCGCCAATCTCTACATCACCAACCAAATCCGTAAATAAATCTTTAAGGCCTTTTCTTAAAATTGCTGTAAATTTTCTTACACAATCTGTAAAAAAAGCTGCTGCTTTTGCTGGTAAACTGAGAATGTAATCAATCATTGCTCTCACTTTTCTAGCAACTTCCAGCCAACCACTAACAGTTTTTTGTACTTCTTTTACCACTCTAGTAAACTCTTTTATAAAAGCAGTAACTTTTCTAACTATATCTACAATCGTTTTTGAAATTCCAGTTGGATCAAGACACGTAGCACCAATGGCAGCATTGATAAGTTTTCTAATTACATCAAACACTGGACCAAAAAGAGTTTTTATGGCAGAAACAGTTTGATCAACCTCATATGAAATATCACAAACGTGTGCTCTACTTCTATTTGAAGTATCTATAGCAGTAAATTGCACAACGCCTCTACCTAATGGTGGCAAAGATGGTTGGCCAGGCCTGTCATAAATTTGACCAGCTGGCATACGAGGTGCACCAACTGGTTGTTTAACAAGCACAGTATTGATACCTGGAAGAACATGAGTTACAATTGGAAATTGAGCGTCAGTTCCATCAAGGAAAAAACCAATAACCCAATCTCCAACCTTTGGTGAGTGAGTTGTTGTTGACCCATTAACAGGCACAGCAACTTGAGCCCATTGTAAATCTTCCGTTGGTAAAATTGTTTTATCAAGATTGTGAAATCCGTTAATTCGAACCCGAAGCCTTCCGCTCTTTAAAGGATCATCATAACTTTCAATAACAGCTGTCCAATTATTTGGATTTGGTGAATCTAATCCATACATTTTCAATAACTCCCTAAAATTTGTGATAATTCTCTATTAGCCGCAACAATTGGTTTGGCAGAAGAATCAGTTACAACCTCCACAATAGTTTCAAACATCTTGTATTTTATAATATGCCTTGTTGAAAGAATAGCATATTTTCCTTTTAATGTTACATCAGAGTTATCTGCACCCCTAGTATTAAAAGATCGTTTTGGAACATCTAAATTAATAGTTTTACCTGGAGATATCAAAAAGTTTCCAGGTAAAGCTAACTTCAATCTTTGAGCTGTAAAATTTTGAAATATTGCTTTTCTAGCATATGAGTACTTCTGTGGAACATCATCAGTAGTTAAAGATCCTGGCTCTCCGTTTTTAATCCATTCAGATTGATTTCTTGGTCCAGTTGTTAAATGATAAACTACTCTAGACTGATCCATTTGTGAGTTTGTTTTATTTAATTTATTCGTATCAATTGGCAAATTAGGATTTCTGTTAGCATGACTTGTTGATCCATATGAAGTATTAAAAGTTTTCTTTTCAGGTATTATTTGCCTAGTTAGTGGATCTATTCCAACATATGTTCCAGCAAAAACACCAGCTTGAGTATTCTTAATAAAATCAAATTGACTTATAACTTCCATAGCTCTAGCACCAAGCAATTCAGCCTTTAAGTTTTGATCTCCATTTTCATCACTTAAATTTTTAACATCAAAGTTTACAGAAAATATAGGTTCTTGTTGCATAATTTTTGACAAGGTTGTAAAATTATAACCACCATCGTTTTCAAAAAACAAAAATGTTGGTTGTCCTTTTGAATCAATTGCCCTCTTTGAACACCAATTTATAGCATCAAAAGGTTTTAACGTGGGTATAATTACATCAATTGCACCTACTGATTTTTCAAAATTTCTTTCTTTAAAATTGTTTCCAGAAACTTTTAATTTATTGACTAGTATTTTTTTAACTATATCGGTATAAGTTCCTTTATAACACTCTGACAATGTTTGTTGTTCAGACAAAATAATTTCTTCAGAAGCAAATTTTAAAACATAAATCTCACTTGTTTGATTCTTATTTTTTCTATCCGATTGTTTATAAATTCTAAAGGCTCGTTTAATATTACCAAAGCCAGTACCCTTATCTATATCAATCAAAAGTAATTCTGATCCATCAATTAACAATTGAGAAGACAATCCTATGGCATCACTAATGATAATATCACCAGAAATGCAGGGAGCTAACATACTTTCATATATGTTAATTTCTTCAAACATTTGGCGTATATCTATTTTGCCACCTTTTGTAACTAAAGTTAATTCATTAATTCTATAGTCTGTGGATTGTCTTAAATTAAAATCACTCATAGAGAGTCACCCATTATTCTTTTAAATTCTTCATCAACTTCTTTTGAAAATTCAGGTTTTAAAATTATTATTTCTCTTTTATTTTCATTTAATTGAGTTTCATAATCATAATAGTTTTCTGTTTCTTTTGATACCACAACTCTCAAAGGTGTTCCATCTGTTAAGGTATAGTTTGTTGTTGATATAATAACATTGTTGTAAGTATTTGCATCAACTGTAATTGTACTTTTTTTAAACAAGCCATTTGAAAGATCAGTTCTTGTTTCAATTTTGTAATAAGCTTGAATATTATTTTTTGCCCAAGTTGTGCCACTAACCTCTGTGTTTGCTGTATCCGAAAAACTTGGCGATGAATATTTTGATTCAATAAATTTAGCTATCGATCTTTGTGAAAGAGGCCATTCATAAATTGGATCTACAATGTCATTCATTGTTAAAATTATCCAATGTCTTTCAGAAGAACCGTAAATCTTAAATGCCAAATTTTCTGGCGTATCACCATCTTTTACTTTATATTTGTAATACGCAGCTGAGTTTTTTTTCAAATCATTACTAAAATTATATCTAGCTGTAATATTAGTTATAACATCTAGTGATGTTGAATCTTTATTTTTATAATATGCTGTTTTTGGAAAAAAATTGAAATAGTTTGCCATCTTAATTAACCTTAATCTAAGTTACCAATATCTTCTTCAGTATAATTTTCACTACCCAATGCAAAATCATCAGTAGCTTCTTCATATTCGGTATCAGCTGTTGCGTTATTTTCAAGCCCAATGCTGAGATCGTCTATATCTGAGGCTAAGGTAAAACCTGCAGAATCTATTTGAGTGGAACTTACTGAATTTCCTTGGCTTACACTATCAGTAGATCCGCCACCAGTGCTTCCAAATGGACTATTGTATTTTTCTTCTCTTTCACCCTTCAAGAATTGTTTAGTAATAATTCGAGTTTCTTTGAATGATAGATCCATACGAATAGCAACAGGCATGCCGGTTCCACCTCGTTCTGGTTTATTTGCACTCAGTAGTGTTTCATATGAAGCAAATCCACTAGGTGCATAGTCAACACTTATACTTGTTAAAACGCAAGGAGCTACCTTTGGTATGTTAGGATTTATTCCTCCATTATATCGAAATTCAATTTCAAATTCTGATGGAGGAACCAAATATCTTCCAAAAGACGAAGATAAAATTTCTGGCGCTTGATGGAATGTAAATGAATCAATAATGTCTAAAATTTCTATAGCTTCTTTTTTGCTTCTTGGATAAAACATAAAAGAAAACCTAAAACTTCTAAAATCTGTTCCTTCATATATTAATTCTAGTTGAGGATTTATAGCTAAAGCACCACCCGTAACAGCACTTAAAGCACTAAACAAAACTTTACTACCTGGAAGTCCAGCCTCTCTAGCAAGTTCAGCTGCAAACGGAGCAGCATTTTTTGCCGCAGAAGAAATACTTCCTGTTTTTCTATATGCATCATAAGTTGAAGCGCCAGCTTGTGCAGCCAATCCTAATTTTCCTAAATCTTGAGTAACACTCAAATTACTATAAGATTGTTGATAATCAAAAGCCAAAGTATCTGGCATATACAAAGCAATTGTATCTTTTGTTTTTGTTATAGTTCTGAAAAAATTACCCTTTGCTAATAGATTTTGATCTGGACCAGGTGTAGATGATAGAAGCGTATTGAAAACATCTTTAGTAGTTTGAGAGAGCTCTTCTCTAAAGACCTTTCCTAATATTGAATCATCAACTGTGGAACTATATGTACCTGATACACTTTCTTGTACATCTTGTCCTTCGGCTCCAATATTTGTGTTAGGATCAGTAGCTATATTTTGAAAGTTTTGTGATGTGTTTGTTTGACTAGTTTGGCCAACCTGAGTTCTATTTTGTGTGAATATATAGAACATTATATAATGTCCTTTATCAGTCGAGCCAAGGTCTATTGGATATCTTTTATTATTTAAACTGAAATCAGTTAAGTTGGATCCCCTATTATCCGAAGAAAGAAATTTTATGTCTGTTAGTGAAAAAAGTGCCATTTTATGCCTTTTGGTTGCCTAGATACTATTTATGTCATATAAAGGAACTTTTTTACCAAAGAACCCATCCAAGTACAATGGAAATTCAAAAAATATCATATATCGTTCCAACTGGGAATTAAGGGTTATGAAGTATTTTGATGACCATCCAAATGTTATTTGGTGGGCATCCGAAGAGCTAACGATACCATACGTGTCTCCCATAGACAACAAAACGCACAGATACTTTCCAGACTTCATTGTAAAGATGCGTTTAAAAGATGGTAAGGTCACCACTTATATATTAGAGGTGAAACCATTGGCTCAAACCAAGATGCCTGTGCAAAAACGCAAGACCAAAAGATTCATTCAAGAGGCAGCAACATATGCGGTCAATCAGGAGAAATGGCGAGCTGCAGACCTTTTCTGTAGAGAACATGGATGGCAGTTCAAAGTTATCACGGAAAAAGAACTTGGTCTTTGATATAAATAGAACATGGCGTATTTACTAGACAGAATAAATCAATCGTTAAGAAAACAAGGTTTGACTCCAAGAACAAACCAAGCACGGGCATGGCTAAAATCTAAGGTAACTGAATTGAAGCCAACACGCCAAGCGTTATTACAGGATAAAACCCGTCTACGTGATTCGACCATAATTGGCAAGATGTATTTTTACTTTTATGATCCAAAGACAAAAGATTCGATGCCATACTACGACCGGTTTCCATTGGTATTACCAATAGAACAATATAATGACGGATTTTTAGGGTTGAATCTACATTACATTCACCCAAAGCAACGAATTATTTTATTGGATAAATTGAGTGACTATGCAAACAATACCAACTTTGATAAGACTACAAAGTTAAGGTTAAGTTATGCCACTTTAGCTTCCGCTTCAAAGATATTTGAAGCACAGCCTTGTATTAAACGATATCTCTTTAGTCAGATACAATCAAGGTTTATGGAAATATCTGCTGACGAGTGGGACATAGCTGCATTATTACCAATGGAAAGTTTTGTTGGTGCAACAGCAAGTAAAGTTTACGCCGAATCTCAGGAACAATTTTAATGTCATTCTCACCACAACTATTTCTATCAAACATTAAAACTAAAGATGGACTGGCCAGACCAAGTCGATACGAAGTCATTCTTCCTATTCCAAAATATATTGGTGATTTTATTTCATCATCAGCTTTGGAAAAGTTTTTTAATATACCAAATAATATCATTGCAGATATTACAGCTGATATTAATAGTATTACAGGCAACGGCAGAGATGAAACCAAAACTTCAAACCCTGCACTTTCCAGATATCTGGCATTACAATGTGAATCGGCTGAATTGCCTGGAAAAACATTGTTGACGCAAGATGTTAAAATATATGGGCCTGGATTTAAAGTACCATATCAAACACAATATACTGAAACAACATTAACATTTGTATGTACAAATGAATTCTATGAACGTAAATTGTTTGAACGATGGATGGAAGCAATTATGCCAACAGACACAAACAATCTAAGATACTCAAAGGATGAAGACACAAGGTATATGACAAATATTCAAATCATCCAATATGATGATTTTATTAAAAAAATATTTATTATAGAATTAATGGATGCTTTTCCTATTTCAGTTGCATCTCAACCACTATCTTGGAGCGAAGAAGGTTTTCACCGTGTTTCGGTTCAATTTACATACCAAAAATACCGTGTGGTATATTCTGGCAGCTATGATCTTGCGGCCGCAGCTGCTGCTTTGTTTGGAGTTAAAGCTTCAAAATTCTTTGATAAAGCTGGGCAATCCATTAGCAATGCTTTGGTTGCACCTTTAGCAGGAACTATTTTTTAACATACTATGAGGATATAAAATGGCGTTACCAAAAATTGATGTGCCAACGTATGAAACAACTTTGATTTCATCGGGTAAGAAAATAAAATATAGACCGTTTCTTGTAAAAGAACAAAAACTATTTCTGATGGCAGCACAAGCAGCTGATGAGAAAGAGACTATTGATGTTGTCAAACAAGTTTTAAATAACTGCATTATCACCGATATAGATGTTGATGATTTGCCAACATTTGACCTTGAATACTTATTCATGCAGCTTCGTGCTAGGTCTGTTGGTGAAGTTGTGAACTTAAAATACAACTGCAATAATATCGTTAAGGATGATAAGGATGAAGACAAAGTTTGTGGTGGTTTGGTTAAATTTGATCTACATCTTCTTGAAATTGAACCTACACGAAGCGAAGAACATAACAATAAAATTGAAATTAGTGACAAACTAGGTATTGTAATGAAGTATCCAACTTTAAAAATGATTGGCAATACAAAGAATTTACAAGATGAAAACATTGAAGTGGTCATAGATATGATCATTAAGTGCATTGATTATGTTTATGATGCAGATCAAATATACTATGCCAAAGATTCCACACAAGAAGAACTGATGGAGTTTTTAGAAAGTATGCAACAAGATGATCTTGAAAAAATTCAAAAGTTTTTTACTACCATGCCAAAGATTTCAAGGCCTTTGGATTTTAAATGTGGTAAATGTGGATATGAAGAAAAGATTGTCGTAGAAGGCATCCAAAATTTTTTCGTATAATATTTGGTTATGATACCTTAGGTAATTACTTTCAAACTAACTTTGCTTTAATGCAACATCACAAGTATAGTTTGACTGAATTGGATAATATGATACCTTGGGAAAGACAAGTTTACATTGATATGTTAGTGAAATTTTTAGAAGAAGAAAAAGAACGATTAAAAGCTCAACAGCAAGCGAGAAAATAAATGGCAGATAAACAGTCCAGATTAGCAGAGATTTACAAAGCCGAAAAATCTAAGGGTGGCGGACTAGCATCCACTTTAGGTAAACGAGCGCTTGAAAAAGTGGATCCAAGGCAATTCTTTAATCAAAAAGGATTTATGGCTGCTGCTTTACCATCATTATTTAAATCGTATAGTGCAACACCAATTAAATCTGGTGGAAAAGTTGCCAGTTTAGGCAGTGATTCATTATCTAGTAATGCTTTAGAAACAAAGTTAGATGTACTTATTGGTGAAACAAAAGATGTTAAAATAAACTCCAAACTTTCTGCTAAAAACTCAATGGTCTTGCCAGATATTGCAAGAGATATGAATGTGATGCGCCAAAATATACAGAAGCTGGTTAAATTACAAGGCGGAACTGCAGCTAAAGGTACAGACATGTACTTTAAAAAATCAGGAGAAAGAGAAGCATCTTACGAATCACAATTTGGAAAAGAAAAATTTAAAACTAGTCCTACGCTAGTTGGTGATAAAAAGGAAGAAAAAAAAGAAGGTGGTATATTAGGATTATTATCAACACTTTTTGCACCACTATTAACACTTGGCGCAACAATTGCTTCAGCAATCACTGGAACATTAGCAACATTATTTTCCCCAGATAATTTAGTAAAAGTATTTGGCCTTGGCTTAGATGTTATTAAGGGTATAGGCACCGCATTTCGTGTATTATTGCCTTTACTAACAAATCCAGTATTTTTGTCAATTGTTGGCGGCCTACTGGCAGCAAAATGGTTAATGGATTTAATTGATAAGAAAAATTCAGAAGCTAATACAAAAGAAAAAACTGATTTGCGTATAGCTCAAGACAGGGGTAGTCAATCGTCAAAACTTGCAAGAAGAACTTTTTTAATAAATGATGAGTTGAAATCCTATCTAAAAGATGATAGAACCGATGAAGAGCTATCCGACTTTACCTCAGGTGAAATAAGAACTAAAGATGAGTTGCGAGCTAAAATTGCTGAGGCTGAAGCATCAGGTAAAAGAGCTATCGAAATTAAAGAATCTCGTGTTGTTAAAGAACAACAAGATATACAACATGCTGGTGCATTAAAAAGCCAGGCTGATGGAAGTATTGATGCAGCTGAGATGAGAAGATTTAGCAGTAGCAAACCAAATGGTGAAACGCAAACTGAAACACCAGTGGCATCAACGCCTGCTCCTACACCAGCGCCTCAACTTCCTACAACATCACCAACAAGATCCTCAACAACACCTATAACAACTGGTCCTGGCGGCGCAGCTTTTGGAATGTATCCAAAACCAGGAGGAAAAAATCCTTTGTTGGATGTGATTGCACAAGGAGAATCTGCTAGTTCTGGTGGATACAATGCGATGAATCAAGGAACGCCAGGCGGCGGACCAGTTATAGGCTCTGGTGATTCACAAAAAATTATTCAAAAGAAATTAACAGATATGACTGTTGGTGAAATAATGGATAAAGGTGCAAAACCAAATGATGATGCAGCCAAGAGAAAACAAAATGGACTAATTTTCGCAGCTGGTAGATATCAAATTGTACCAGAAACACTAAAAGCTTTGGTTAAACAGAATGTTGTATCTAAAGAAGATAAATTTAATGAAGAAACACAAGATAAATTAGGAACGGCTTTAATAAAAGGAACTGGAGCGTTAAAATTAGCTGAAAGTGGTGATTATGAAGGAGCACAAAATGCACTCGCAAAAACTTGGGCTGCTATTCCACTTGCTACAGATGTTGGTGATAAAAAAGCGGGACAATCTTTTTATCAAAAACCTGGTCAAAATAAATCAATGCAAAATTTAGATGTTAAAGGTGCTTTAATGGCATCATCAGGCATTTCATCACCAAATCAATCTGCTGCTTTAGCACCAAATGCACCTTCATCAGGAACAACATTAGCTGCAGCTACAACAGATGTTTCAAAAGAAAAAATGATTTTAGCTTCAGCTGCACCTATTGTGAATAACAATGTAACTAATAATAATGTTAATAATACAACGGCCGGCGGTCAATCACAAGGCGCTTTACCATCCGTATATGATGATATGTTCTCAAGTTTATTCCAGCGAGTGGCATAAAAAACCCCGCACTAGGCGGGGTTGCACTTGCATGGGATTAGTTTAATCTTGGTCAGCAAGAGACTTGAAATAATCCAAGTCATCATCACTTTCCGAAATCTTAGAATCTAATACAGACACATCATCTTTAAATGATGCAACAGTATCTTCAGCTTTAGTCTTGGCGATAGGTGCGCCTGTGAAGCCTAGAACCTTGTCCAAACGACCTTTCAATTGGTCATAAGGTTTGAAGTTCTTTCTCTCTGTGAAATCCTTCAAAGAGAATTGTTTCTTCCACAATTCCTCAAGCTTCTCATCGTTACCATCCAACAGAGCAGACACATCAGCAAATTCTGATTTGTCATAGTTGCGATAGCCTTCGACATTACGAATCTTCAACTTGAAGTTAGCACCTTCCCACATATCAAATGGGTTAACTGGTGTTTCATCAGCAAATTCAGGATTCATTGCTTCAGTAATCTTATCAAAGATTTTCTTACCAAACTTGTACAGTTTGATTTGTCCTTCATTAGAAGGATTGCTTGGGTCAGAAACCACAAGAATGTTTGCTAGATAGCTTAACTTGCGTTTTTGCTTACGAGCAACATCTTTGTTTGCTTCAATGCCAGAGTTCCACAATGTGTTATTGTGTTCACAAACTGGACACTTCTCATTAAGAGTGGTCAAGCAGTTATCAATAAACCATCCGCCTGGTCCTTGAAAACCGTGGCTGAATGTGCGAACCCAAGGAAGAGCATCATCGCCATCAACAGCAGGCGCCGGCAAGAAACGAATAATGGCCATGCCATTACCTGCCTTGTCAACTTCTGGTTGCCAGAAACGATTGTCATCTTTGGAGTTTTCGGTGCCGGCTGATGTAGCCTCGACCGCTTTTGAGAGTTTCTCAAATGAATTGCTGTTACGCTTTAGATTTGCGAATGAAGTCATATAATTTTCCTTTGTATAGACGTAGTATTAACGGAGTATAGTAGATTATCCACATTATTCATAATATACTTTATTTAGTATTTTAATCAAGTAGAGTCCTCAGTTTTGCCAGTGTTACATTGATATCCTTGTGCAGAATACCAACACCACCAGCGGCATTAAAATTAACGATAATGTCTTCAGTATCATCAATTAAAATAGTTTCAGGTGTAGCATATGCTGTTTTATGCTTTCGGCCTGGAACAATATTGGCTTTGTAGGGTATACCTTTATTACAAAGCCAAACAACTTTCTGAGCAGCAACTTCTGAATGGAATTTTTCTCCACCAGATGAAGATAGAATCTCCACTTCCCAGTCAGTTGCGTATTGAATAAAATGAAGCAACTCTTTTCCACCTGGGAACCATTCAAGGTTTTCAAAGTTTCCATTCATAATAAAGTTAGGCCAATTGGTTGTGAAGTTTTTACGGTCACGAGCACCAAGAGCATCCTTACCATACAACTCTGTGAATCGTTTCTCAAAGTCGCATAGTACACCATCCATATCCAGGTAGAGTTTAGTCACTTTCATTTATTCAATACTTTCTTTAGAATCAGCCTATATTTTACATCATCCTTAGGAAGAAATGCGGCATACTTGAGCAATTTCAACCGATAATTTGGCCAATGTATAGTATCGGCAATCTTCTTAGACCAAACAGGTACGAATCCCATTTGATTGTTTAATAGGCAAACAGTTTCTATTGTTACTTCTTTCCTAAGTGCTTTTCTTAGTAGTGTAGGATAGTCATCACCAACACGCAGGATAGAGTTTGGATCGTCAAGGCCATCAAAGAGGTCACGACATTCACTTTCAAAATTGTATGACATTGATTGTATGACCTTCTGGTGCTTGCGATAATTCACTTCAGCATCTTCTAGTAATAATGAACCAACCCAAGCATTTTCATCTTCTACAAAATTAGCAACAATGAAATCAATCATGTCTTCCTTTTGTACAAGACGGCGAGACAACTTATAGAAATGGTATTTGTCTTTACGATTCTCAAATGTGGTTACACTAACATTGGTTTTACCATTGTATTTAAAGAAATCATATGATTCTTGTGTAAAATGTAATTTGAGAGCCTGGTACAAACTGAATGTTTCGTAGCCAGTCATATAGGCAATCTAGAACCTTTTTCTTTCAACATGTTATTGTCCATTGCATTGTTCTCAATCTTAGCTTTAAGGTTTGCATTAATGAGTGTAGCTGCAATCTCAATTTCAAGACCGGTTTCTCTGCAATGTTCCACGATAGCTTCGATGTAGTTGTAGTTTGACCTAGCAACTAATGCATCGATAGATTTGGCAAATTTTGCCATTTCATCTCTAGTTGGCATTATTTAATAAGTCCACAGTTAGCGTCAAAACATTGGTTTCTTTGCATGATAGCAGCTGGAAGTCCGCATACAGAACATTTATCACTTAGGTCTAATGATGTAATTGAAATTGTATCATCTTTGTGTGAACTAGCCATTAGATTGGCAGCCATGTGGTCAAATACTTGTTCACCAACATCGTCTTCTTCATACTCATCATCATAATCAGGTTCTGGTTCTTTGTAACTGTAATCAACATCAACAATTTCCAATTCACCATCAAATTCAAATGAACAACCTTTTAAGAATTGCCTGAAATGTTCAAGTACAGTTGGTAAAAAGTCAGCTTCAAATTCTAAAGTATTTTTTGATCCAACTGGACCATCGTGCTCACATGTTAGAGTAAATTTAGGCATTATTTCACCACCGTTTCATATAAAGTTTCAAATTGATCGTGGACTGCCACTTCTTCATCATAATTTTGTTTCCAGTAAACCTTAACCATTCGTTGAACGATTTTCTTAGGTAACTGTAATTGTTTGCTGATATCAGCGGTTGCTTCTTTGATAAAGTCCTTCTCCGCTGACGCTCGAACCATCGCATCAGAACATTCACGGATAACTTTTAATAGTTTATCTCGGTCGGCTGGGTTTGATAATTGATTAACACTCACTTGCTGAATAGCCATAATATACTCCTAGTTTACTTTTTCATTGCATACGTAATGCAGATTGGGTTTGTGCTTGTTTCATAAGCACACTTTACAGACAATGGGTCAACACCTTTAGCAATTGCTGCTTCGATGTTTTTTGCCATGTTGTTTCTGTCGTTGATATTATAAATGATTGTGCCAATAATTGCGGTGCAAACCACAATACTTACCGATACACATATTGTAATCAAGTCTTTGTTCATATTAGATTCCTTTGTTTCTGTCAATTTTATCACCTTTGCTTTTGTAGAAAATATGCCTGCCAATTTGTTTCTCCTTTTGTAGTTTTGTCCAACCAGGATTTACATAATCAGCATGATAGTAGGTTGCCCCATTTGTTACATCCTTCATTCTATCAAAATTTAAATACATGTCTGTTGACATTAGTAATATCTCATTATACAACGAAGTATGCTTGATTGTCAAGAGCCTGGAGGTAAATGATGGGTCACAATACCAAGAAAATTGGCAGGTCCCATTGAACTTTTGTTTTACCACATCACAAACTGTACTCGCATAGTTTCCAGTCATTACACGATTAAATGTAACGAAAGCTACCGCCTTTTTACCATCAAGTGGTTCATGGCCTGCCTCAAAGTATATGTTTTCTGCGAGACACGTTACCTGCTTCTTTACATCAGCGGTAAGTGAATTGAA
>Ga0315905_10004400_pt1 | contig 14382 bp, 11 predicted proteins | sample LakEriMetagenome_5_FD_203522 | JGI IMG/M metagenome (GOLD analysis project Ga0315905, IMG submission 203522) | Freshwater fungal communities from buoy surface, Lake Erie, Ohio, United States - Buoy 4 MA121 | ecosystem: Environmental > Aquatic > Freshwater > Lake | place: USA: Lake Erie, Ohio... | reverse complement strand
AGGCCTGGATGCCGAAGTTGGAGAGAACGGCATAATGCTCTCTGGAGGAGAGCGACAAAGACTGGCAATCGCTAGGGCGCTGCTGGCTGCTCCCCCAATTCTTTTGCTCGATGAATCCACCAGTGCGCTTGATGGGCCAAACGAGCAGCGCATGCGCGAGGCGATTGATGCGGTTGCTAAAAATCGAACCCTGATTGTAATTGCTCACAGGCTCTCAACCGTTGTCGACAGCGACCAAATCATTGTTCTAGAAGGCGGCAAGGTGGTTGGTTCAGGAACCCACTCTGAGCTTGTGAAGTCCACTCCGCTATACGCCGAGCTGGCCAAGCATCAGCTGCTGGTGTAGTTGTAGAGTTAGGCCATGAGTGCGGCCCAAAGCCAGTCCTCGGCAATGCAACGAAGCTTTGCAGAAAAGCTCGATCTTGCCGACCCACTGGCACATTACAAAGACCAATTTGTCATAACCGACCCAAACCTTTGCTACCTAGATGGCAACTCCCTTGGGCGGCTTCCAAAGAAAACTGTTGAGGTCATAAACCACTTCCTACTCAATGAGTGGGGGCCGGAATTGGTCGATGGTTGGAGCCACTGGATTGATCAGGCCCAGCCGGCGGGAAACCTATTGGCTAGAAGTGTGCTGGGAACTACCGATGGTCAGACCCTGGTCTGTGACACCACCAGTGTGAACTTCTACCAGCTCTGCATGGCAGCGCTCAAAGCTCGACCAGGTCGTAAGACCGTAATCATTGACTCAGCCAATTTCCCAACCGATCGCTACATCTTGGCTGGCATTGCAGAGCAATTGGGACTGAATCTAATCACCTTGAATAACGATGGCCTTGGTGGTCCTGGTGCTGTTGATGTCGAACACGACTGCGAACTAATCAGCCCATACGAGCTTGAAAAGCACCTAAGCAATGATGTGGCCTTTGTGACGCTGCAGGCGATCCACTACCGCTCCGGTGGCAGGCCCGACATCAAGGGAATTACCGATGTCGCTCGCAAGCACGGAGCGCTGGTGATATGGGACTGCTCTCACGCGGCCGGTGCGATTGACCTCCAGTTCGATGCCAGCGGTGTCGATCTAGCGGTTGGCTGCACCTACAAATACGGAAACTCCGGCCCTGGCTCACCGGGCTGGATGTTTATCCGTAAAGAACTGCAGGATCAGTTGCGAATTCCAATTCAGGGTTGGTTCTCCAACGATCGACAGTTTGAAATGGGTCCTTTTTTTGAGAAGGCCGAAGGTATTCGCGGCTTCCAAATTGCAAGCCCAAGCATCATTGGAATTCGCGGCGTTGAAGTTGCATTTGAGATGATCGCTGAAGCCGGCATCGAGAGAATTCAAGACAAGGCTGCCAAAGGCACGGATTTGATGATTGAACTATTTGATGCCTGGTTGGCACCGCTTGGCTTCACCCTGGGGACTCCACGCGATTCCCAAAAGCGCGGTGGGCACATCATCGTGATTCACCAAGATGCCAAGCAAATAGCGGTTGCACTTCGAAAGCTTAAGAACGTGATTCCTGACTACCGCGAACCGGGAGCAATTAGGTTGGCAATCTCGCCGCTCGCCACCAGCTACACCGAGGTATTCGATGGCTTTGAGAGACTTCGCGATCTTGTGGCATCTGGGGATTACAAAAATGTCCAGCTAGATGGGAACCGCGTCACATGACCCACGATAAGCACGTAAGTTACATCTCCTACCTCAAGGTTGATGAGCTACTGACCCTGCAGCAGCCGCTCAGCGATGGCCCTGAGCACGATGAGCTTCTGTTCATAACTATTCACCAGGTTTATGAGCTTTGGTTCAAGCAGATCCTGCACGAGGTAGCAGCCGCCCAGAGATCTCTGGAAGCTGGGGATACGCACCGATCGCTTGGACTATTAGGCCGGGTAAGAACAATCATGAAGACCTGTGTTTCTCAACTCGACATTCTCGAGACCATGACTCCGCTTCAGTTCAATTCTTTCCGCGCACGGCTTTCTAGTGCCTCGGGTTTTCAGTCTGCTCAATTCCGAGAGTTAGAGGCGGTCTTGGGTCGTCGTGACCATGCCGGAGCTAATGCCGATAAGGGCAGTGGCATGGGCATGGCTGAGCACCTAATTCCTGGTTCTGAGGCTCGTGCCAGGGTGGAGGCGGCAATGCTTCGACCATCGCTGTGGGATTCAGCACTGCACTATTTCCACTCTCGAATGGCGATGCCAGAGGGCGCACTAAAGCGAGATGTCGCAACCCCTTGGGAGCCGAATGAGGACGTGCAACAGGTTTTGATTGAGCTTCACAGATCAGACCCAGAGGCCTCTATGGTCTCGGAAGCACTTGTTGATTTTGATGAGGGCCTTCAGGAATGGCGCTACCGTCACGTGAAGATGGTGGAGCGAACCATTGGTCACAAGATGGGAAGCGGTGGCTCAAGCGGTGCGGGTTATCTAGCGAGCACTCTGTTCAACCCAGTGTTTCCAGACCTTTGGGCTATCCGCTCTCAGTTTTGAGCGGCTAAAACTACGTTCTTTAGCAACATCGCTCTGGTCATAGGACCCACGCCGCCAGGATTTGGGGATACCCAACCAGCAACTTCAGCAACTCTTGGATCAACATCTCCGGTTAGGCCGGCCTGGGTTCTGGTGATACCAACATCAAGAACAGCAGCACCGGGTTTGATCCACTCTGGCTTTACAAAGTGAGGCTGACCAAGGGCTGCAACCACAATGTCCGCGCGGCGAACAGCTTCGGGGATGTCCTTGCTTGCGCTGTGAAGAATGGTGACGGTTGAGTCGATGCCCTTTCGGGTCATAAGCAAGCCAAGTGGTCTACCGACGGTTAGCCCTCGACCAATTATTGCGACCTCGGCACCTGCGGTTGGCACCTGGTAGCGACGAAGGAGCTCGACGATTCCACTAGGGGTGCATGGCAGTGGCGAAGTCATCTCTCCGGAGACGTTCATTACCAACCGACCTAGGTTGATTGGGTGAAGACCGTCTGCATCTTTCGAAGGATCCATCAACTCCAAAATCGAATTTGAATCAATGCCTTTGGGAAGTGGCAGCTGAACGATGTAGCCGGTGACTTCTTTGGAGTCATTCAGATCTCTAACCGCAGCTTTTATGTCACTAACAGAAGCTGAGGCAGGAAGGTCGATGCGAACCGAATGCATGCCAATTTCAGCGCAGTCGCGGTGCTTACCTCCGACATAGGTGTGCGAACCGGGATCATCTCCAACCAATAGCGTTCCTAGGCCAGGCTTGATTCCGGCTTGGTGAAGCTTGGTGACCTCGACTGCGAGTTCGGCTTTAATTACCTTGGCGGTAGCCAGGCCATCGAGCACGATTGCAGTCAAGGAGTTACCAGTTTTCGAGATTTGAGTAAAGCGGGATGCTTTCAGTGAGTTTGTGAACACGGGCACGCAGTGCTGCAAGATCTGCACCTGGCTTTAGCGCGTTTGCAATGATGTCTCCCACCTCGGTGAATTCCTCAGCACCAAAGCCACGGGTGGCAAGGGCTGGGGTTCCGATGCGGATACCGGAGGTAACCATTGGTGGGCGTGGGTCAAATGGCACTGAGTTCTTGTTCACTGTGATACCGGCCTCGTGCAGGATGTTCTCTGCGTCTTGGCCAGTGATAGGAGCATCTCGAAGGTCAATTAGAACCAAGTGCACATCGGTGCCGCCGGTTAGAACCGAGACGCCAGCTGCAACTACGTCTGGCTGAACCAAGCGCTCGGCGATGATCTGAGCACCTTCGATGGTGCGCTTTTGGCGATCGATAAAATCTGGCTGCATGGCTGCCTTGTAGGCAACCGCCTTGGCCGCAATCACGTGCATAAGTGGGCCACCCTGCTGACCAGGGAATACTGCGGAGTCGATCTTCTTGGCAAGTTCTTCCTTGCACAAAATCATTCCGGAGCGAGGTCCAGCCAAGGTCTTGTGAACGGTCGAGGAAATCACATCAGCGTAAGGAACTGGGCTTGGGTGAACACCGGCTGCTACCAAACCTGCAAAGTGAGCCATATCTACCCATAGCTTTGCGCCAACCTCATCCGCGATCGAGCGGAAGGCTGCGAAATCCAAGTGGCGGGAGTAGGCCGACCAACCGGCGATTAGAACCTTTGGTCGAACTTCCAGTGCTCGCTCGCGAACATGGTCCATATCAATCAGGTAGGTCTCTGGGTCAAGCTCGTAGGCGTGAGGCTCATACATCTTGCCCGAGAAATTCAGCTTCATACCGTGGGTTAGGTGACCACCGTGAGCTAGCGACAAACCTAAAATCTTCTCTCCTGGGTTGGCTAGTGCCATCATTACCGCAGCATTTGCGGTGGCACCGGAGTGTGGCTGGACGTTTGCGTGTTCAGCTCCAAAGAGCTCCTTGGCGCGATTGCGAGCCAGCTCCTCAGCGATGTCCACAGCCTCGCAACCACCGTAGTAGCGCTTGCCTGGGTAGCCTTCGGCGTACTTATTGGTCAGCACAGAACCCTGTGCCTCCAGAATTCCGCGGGACACAAAGTTCTCGCTGGCGATCATCTCAAGGGTGTGGCGCTGACGATCCAGTTCTTGCTCCAAGACGGCAGCAATTTCCGGATCGGTCTCGGAAAGCGGTGAACTAAAGCTGGCTGGTTGAGTGGACATGGCGAGAGTTTACCAGCCAGCTCGGTGCAATCTTTGGCTATTCAGTCAATAGGATTGCAGGATGACTAGCTCAAAAGAACACTGGGTACTGACGTTTGTATGCCCTGATAAAAAAGGTATCGTGCATGCAATTTCCGGAGCGGTGGTTGAAATCGGTGGGAATATCACCGAGAGCCAGCAGTACACCTCGCTAGACACAGGCCGATTCTTCATGCGCCTGCAGATCGAGGCGGAGACCACCAAAGAAGCATTTGGCAAGCAGTTCGAAGAGATTGCAAAAAGATTTGAAATGACCTACGTGCTTGATCACGTTGGTCGAAAGATGAAGACTCTGGTTTTGGTCTCCAAGGCATCACATACTTTGAACGACCTGCTCTACCGCCAGCGCGCTGAGCTATTGCCAATTGAGATTCCAAGGATCGTGGGAAACCACCCAGAGCTTGGGCACCTCGCTGATTTTTACAGCATCGAATTCGATAGCTTGAAAGTAGAAAGCCAGCAGGAGAAAACGAACTTCGAGAATCACCTGCGGCAGTTGATTGCCGAGCAGGGCATCGAGCTGATTGTTTTAGCCCGCTATATGCAAATCCTCTCCCCTGAGTTCTGCAAGGACTTTGCCGGCCGCATCATCAACATTCACCACAGCTTCCTGCCTGGCTTCAAGGGTGCAAACCCTTATGCCCAGGCACATGCCCGCGGCGTGAAGCTAATTGGAGCGACCGCTCACTTTGTGACCGAGGATCTGGATGAAGGTCCAATCATCGAACAAAACGTCACTCGCGTTGAGCACTCCGATTCCAAGCAGCACTTGGTTGAGATTGGTCAGGATGCTGAGTCAAAGACCTTGACTCAGGCGGTCAAGTGGTTCGCGGAACACCGTGTCCTTCTGGATGGCCAGCGCACCATTATCTTCCGCTAAATCGCCTGACCAACCCGATTGCAAGAAGGGTCAGCGACCCCAAACCAATAAACCAGATCCATTGCGAACCTCTGGTCTGATCAAAATCGAGCTCTTCTCCCGCGACCGCCTCGATGACCACTTCCTCGGAAGGCACCTCAACCGGCTGAAGGGATATCTCCTGTTGTGTTTCGTCCTCTTCTTGAAGGGCTGCAATCATAGATTCTTGGTTCAAAGCAGTCTCTTCTGGTTCGCTATTGGCAGGCGGAGTGACTGTCACCACAACTAGCTCCGTATCCCATTCGACGGCTACCGATTCGGAAATAGTCGCCACTGCCGAATCCGAAACCGATGGGCTCAACGACTGCTGAACCTCAGACGAGGTTGTTGGCAACTCAGCGATAGCTGGCGGAACCGGGACTGGTTCTGGATTTGGAGCTGGTTCTGGATTTGAGATTGGTGGCGGGGTCGGGATTGGTGGTGGTGTTGGTTCTGGACTCGAGGTGGGTGGTGCAGTTGGGCTTGGTGTCGGAGTTGGCACGCTTGGAACTGTGGCAACGATTTCGATGCTGACCACGTGGTTCTGCGATGGCCCCAGGACACTCGATCCAACAGAGTTAGCTAGTAACACCAGTTCTACCAACCCCTAAGGGCAATCCAGAAGCTCAACCTCTGCGGTGGCATCTTGCACCTCTAGGTAGCCGAAGCTGCAGCCAGCGGTTACTCGAAAGTCATCACCGGTCAGGTTTTCGACTGGGGCATCGAACATCAAGATAAACCGCGTCTTATTGGGTGACACCTGTTCTGCGAATGAGCCCATCACCTCTGGTGCTCGGTCTCCAGTTGCACCGGCTGGCAGCGCAGCGAGTCCAATTAGTGCGGATGCCAGCAAGATTTGTATTTGATTAGCCATGGCAGAAAAGTAAAACCCCCAGCAATTTCTTGCAGGGGGTTTTCCACAGCCTTATCGATTAACCGATTCTGGCCTTTAGGTTCTGAGCCAAGGTAGCCATGAACTCCTCGGTGGTCAGCCATGCCTGCTGCTTGCCAACCAAAGCTGCAAGGTCCTTGGTCATGTGACCGGCCTCAACAGTCTTGATGATGACGTCCTCTAGGGTTTCGGCAAATTCGTGAACCTCAGGGGTGCCGTCTAGCTTGGCGCGGTGCATAAGACCTCTGGTCCAGGCAAAGATCGACGCGATTGGGTTGGTCGAGGTCTTCTCGCCCTTCTGCCACTGGCGGTAGTGACGAGTCACGGTGCCGTGGGCAGCCTCTGCCAATGCGGTCTTGCCATCTGGGGTGGTGAGCACTGAGGTCATTAGACCCAATGAACCGAAGCCCTGAGCAACGGTGTCAGACTGCACGTCACCGTCGTAGTTCTTACAGGCCCAGACGTAGCCACCCTCCCACTTGAGCGCAGCCGCGACCATGTCGTCGATTAGGCGGTGCTCGTAGGTGATGCCGGCTGCCTCAAACTTGGCTGCGTACTCGGCCTGGAAGACCTCTTCGAAAGCGTCTTTGAACGCGCCGTCGTATGCCTTCAAGATGGTGTTCTTGGTGGAGAGGTAAACCGGGTAGTTGCGGGATAGACCGTAATTGAACGATGCGCGAGCAAAGTCACGGATCGAATCCATGTAGTTGTACATACCCATTGCAACGCCACCGTTTTCTGGGTAGTCCGCAACGGTCATGGTCTGTGGCTCTGAACCATCAGCTGGGGTCCAGGTGATGGTTACGCGGCCCTTGCCCGGAACCTTGAAGTCGGTCGCCTTGTACTGGTCACCGTGAGCGTGACGGCCAATGATGATTGGCTTGGTCCAGCCCGGCACCAAACGTGGCACGTTCGAGATGATGATTGGCTCGCGGAAAACAACGCCGTCGAGGATGTTACGGATGGTGCCGTTAGGGCTCTTCCACATCCTCTTTAGCTTGAACTCGGTAACGCGTGCCTCATCCGGGGTGATGGTTGCGCACTTCACGCCAACACCGTGCTCGCGAATGGCGTGCGCTGCATCGATGGTCACCTGGTCGTCGGTAGCGTCGCGGTTCTCAACCGATAGGTCGTAGTACTCAAGATCGACGTCTAGAAACGGAAGGATTAGGTGGTCCTTGATGTCCTGCCAAATGATGCGAGTCATCTCGTCGCCGTCAAGCTCAACGACCTTGCCAATCACCTTAATTTTGCTCAATTTTTCTCCTGATAAACCTGCGCTAGATGCGCGAATTAGCCTGTGTAAGCCTATCGGTTAGCATGGCCTCATGAGATTTACTTTCAAGCAACTAACCATCGCTCTGATTAGCGTTTTAGCGCTTGCTGGTTGCAGCCCAAATGCCGACTCTGACCGGTTCGAGGACCAGGTTGGCGTGCAGATGTTTTTGTGGAACTTCAATTCCATCGCTCAGGAGTGTGAGTACCTCGGAGACGCGGGCATCGATTGGGTTTTAGTCTCTCCGCCTCAAGAGCACATTCAGGGTGAGCAGTGGTGGGTCGGATACCAGGCGGTGAGCTACCAGCTTGAGTCGCAACTGGGAACCCAGAGCCACTTTGAAGCAATGGTAAAAACCTGCGGCGACAACAACGTCGAGATTTATGTTGATGCGGTAATCAACCACATGACCGGTAACAGCGAAGGCGTTGGCACTGCCGGAACCGAGTATGCCAAATATGAGTATGGCGACCTTTACACCAGAGACGATTTCCATGCCTGCACTCAGACCCTGGATAGTCAAATTGCCGACTGGATGAGTGTTGACCAGGTGCAGGAGTGTGAGCTACTAAACCTTGCCGACCTGCGCACCGAAGATGAAAGTGTTCGAGCCAAGATTGTTGGCTATTTGCAATCCCTTGTCGATCTTGGGGTCACCGGCTTCCGCATTGACGCTGCAAAGCACATAGCCCTGGCAGATATGGAAGCAATCAAGGCGAAACTTCCAGCGACAATCAAATACATCCAAGAGGTAGTTCCGGGCACCCCGGGAGCCGAGCCAACTGATTACCTCGGCATTGGAGATATCTTCGGGTTTGATCTTGCCTACCAGCTAGCCTCGATTTTCACCCAGCAGGTTGCATTTTTGCCTGACACTTCAACCGAGTCACCTTGGGTTACGCCTTCAAACCAGACTGTGGTGATGGTTTCCAACCATGACACCGAGCGCAATGGTCAGGCCCTGAACTACAGCCAGCCCGCTCAGTTTGAGGCGGCGACCGCCTTGATGCTGGCTTTGGACTATGGACAGCCCATGCTTTACAGCTCGTTCGCATTCGACAGCTATGACTGGGCTCCAAAGGATGAGAATGGTCGGATGCTGGATGCTAAATGCGCCCAATCCAGTGCCATCTACTTCACAAATCACGAGGCCGGAACATGGTTGTGCCAACACCGCATGAACTCGGTAAACGGAATGATTCAGTTCCGCGATGAAACTTCAGGTGAGAAGCTCACCAACCCACAGGCCAGCGAATCGGTTTTGAGTTTTGAACGCGGTGATATCGGCTTCTTTGCGGTGAATGTCACCACCGTCGATCAAAGCGGAGTGGAAATCACAACACTTCTGGCAGACGGCAAGTACCTAGATTTCATATCCGGCAAAGAGCTTGAAATCTCTGGCGGCGTTGTGAAAACTGACCTAATTGCAAACCAGGCGATTGCGCTGATAAAGCGCTAGACCAGCGAGTCTCGCCAAGCCTTGTAAAGAGCTGCGAACTTACCGCCGGATTGTGATAGCTGCTCTGGGCTGCCATCCTCGATTACTCGACCGTGTTCCATAACAAGCACGCGCTGCGCGATTGAAACAGTTGATAGGCGGTGAGCAATAATCACTGCGGTGCGGTTGTGAAGCAGAGTCTTTAGGCCCTGCTGAACCAAGCGCTCAGATGGAATATCCAGCGAGCTGGTTGCCTCATCCAAAATCAAGACTGCTGGGTTTGCCAAAAACGCCCTTGCGAAGGAAATCAACTGGCGCTGACCAGAGGAAACTCTGCCACCTCGCTTATTCACATCGGTCTGATAGCCATCCGGAAGCGAGAGGATGAACTCGTGAGCACCTACTGCTTTAGCTGCGGCAATGACCTCTTCGATTGAGGCATCCGGCTTACCAAGCTGGATGTTCTCGGCAACCGATCCCGAGAACAGGTAGGCCTCCTGGGTCACCATGACAACTTCGTGTCTAAGAGCCGCATTTGAAATGTCTCGAAGATTTACTCCGTCAAGGCTCACCGATCCTGATGAAGGGTCATAGAAACGCGCGATGAGTTTAGCGAGTGTCGACTTACCGGCACCGGTGGTGCCAACCAGTGCCACGGTCTGACCGGCGGGGATGGTCAGGTTAAAAGGATGTAGCACCGTTGAACCGGTGGCGTATTTGAATTCCACATCCGAGAAAGCAACCTCGCCCTTCACGTCCTTGAGGACAACCGGCTTCTCAGGTTCCGGAACAGTTGGCTCCTCCTGCAGAACACCGGAAATCTTCTCCAGTGCAGAAGCTGCCGATTGGTAGGAGTTATAGAACATTGCGATTTCTTCCATCGGGTCAAAGAACCTTCTGGAATACAAAATTGCCGCGGTCAGAACACCGATACCCAAAGAGCCCTCGAGCACTCGGAATCCACCGAAGAGCAAGATTGCGGCCACGGTGACGTTTCCGATGAAGATCAGACCCGGGTCGTAGATACCAAACAGCTGGATCAGTCTGGCGTTGTGTCCGCGATAGTCCTCAACCAGCCCACCGAAGTGGTTCTCGTTGGCCTTCTCCTTGCGGAAAGCCTTCACCGCACGAATACCGGTCATGGTCTCAACGAAGTACTGGATCAATCGCGAGGAGGCTACTCGCTGCTGGCGATAGCCCTTATTGGTTCCAAGTTGGAACCAGCGCGTCAGCACCGCAAGCGGAACAAGAGCAACCAGCAAGATTAGGAAGCTCTCGGGATCAAGCAAGAACAGCGCACCAGCGGTGAAGAGCATAAACATGCCGCCAACCACAAGTTCGCTCAGGCCACCCGATAGCAATTCGCCAATCGATTCAAGGTCCGAGGTTTGGCGGGCGATAACTCTTCCGGCGGTGTAGCGCTCGTGGAACTCGACGGAGAGTTTCTGGGTGTGAACAAACACTCGGTTTCGCAAATCAAACAGCATCGCCTGCGATGCGCGCGCGGTAACCATTAGGAAGAAGTAGGTCAGTGTCGCAGTCAATGCTGCTGCCGAGAGGTATACAAACACCGTCAAGGAGATTGGCGTGTAGTCCCCGACCAAGGCTTTAGGCAGAGCGCTGTCGATACCAAACGCAATCAGCGCCGGGCCAGAAACTCTCAGGGCAGTAGAAATAATTACCAGGAATACCGCTGCAATTACTCGGGCTCGAATAGGCAGAAGCAGCGAACCGAGTAGATCCCTAGAGCGTGCTCTTACAAATCGAGACTCTTCTTTCGTGAGGTCGGTTTTCTCCTCATCGTTGGTTCCGCGCATGCTCATAGGTTCACCTCCCTGGCCTTTTCTGCCGCATCCAGCGAGCTGATTACGTACTTGTAGTGATCGGAGGTTTTCAAAAGTTCCTGGTGGGTTCCGAAGGCGACAACCTTGCCCTCGTGCATCAGCGCTACCTTGTCCGCCAGCATCACAGTCGATGGACGGTGAGCAACAATCAAAGCGGTCGTGGTGGTTAAAACATGGCGCAGGGCGTCCTCAACCATGGCTTCGGTATCAACATCAAGTGCAGACAGCGGGTCATCGAGAACCAGGATTCTTGGCTTAGCGGCAACAGCTCTGGCAAGAGCTAGACGTTGGCGCTGCCCACCGGAGAGTGATAGGCCCTCTTCGCCGATCTTGGTGTCCAAGCCATCTGGCAGGTCGTAGACAAATTGTGCTTGAGCGATCTCAAGTGCTTGCTTGAGATCATCTTCGCTCTGGGTTGGATTTCCAAGCAAAACATTGTCGCGAACCGAGGAGGAGAACAAGGTTGCATCCTCGAAAGCCATGGCAATCAGGGTTCTAAGTTCACCGCGGGTCATATCTCTAATGTCGACGCCATCGATCTCGACAGCACCACCGGTGACCTCATAGAGTCTGGTGCTCAGCGCAGTGAGTGTGGTCTTGCCGCAACCGGTTAGCCCAATAAGTGCAACCGATTGACCGGGCTCTAGCCTGAGGCTGAAGTTAGAGATTAGATCTGGCTGATCCGCTGCCGTGTCTGGATAGCGGAAGCTGACGTCCTTGAATTCCAGTAGGCCCCGAGGCTCGGCGACTGTTTTAGGCTTCTCAGGATCAGAAATCAGATCCGGTTCGTCAATGACCTCGAAGAATCTGGTAACCGCAGACTTTGCCTCCAGGGTAAAGCCCAAAAGGAATCCCAAGGACTCGGTTGGCCAGCGCAGCACCATCGCTGTTGCAACAAAGGCCACCAGTGTTCCAACTGTGATCTGACCGTCGGCAACCAACAGCACACCGGCAAATAGCGAAAGTCCAAGTGCAAATTCCGGAAGCAAGATCAAATACAGCCAAATATTTGCAACTGCTTTGGCTTTGCGGATTTCAGTACCCAATAGAGCCTTGGCATCGGTTGCAAACTGATCTGCCGCAAATCCTCCGCGACCAAACGCCTTCAGAACCCTCACGCCGTGCACAGCCTGCTCGACTCGGGTCGCTAGGTCTCCGGACTGATCCTGAGAGAGACGAGCCACTTCGCCAAAGGATTTCTCGAAGCGGAAACCAATCACCACGATCGGCAGGGATGCGATAAAGAAGATCAGCCCCAACCAGAAGTTGAAGCTAAAGAGAATTACCAGTCCAACGATCAAAGTGAGCAGGTTGGCAACCAAAAGCACCAGACCAAAGCTCAACCAACGCCTGATCATGCTCAGGTCGCCAACTGCCCTGGAGAGTAACTGACCAGATGGCCAGCGATCGTGGAAGGCAACCGGTAGGTCTTGAAGTTTTGCGTAAAGGGCATTTCGCATATCGGCTTCAACGAATGTGCCCGGGGTCAACACCAACCACCGACGAAGCAGCACAAACAGCGCTTCGGCAACTCCCAGAGCCAGAATCAAAACAACCGCTGGAATTAGGGCAGCGATTCCGCCGGCGACCAAGGAGTTGACGAGATTTTGCAAAAACTGCGGGATAGAGAGTGCAAACATGTGAGCGCCAATTGCGGCCACCATGCCCAAGATGATTCTGGGTAGGGCCTTTTTAGCAAATGGCACCAATCGCCACAGCGTTTTGAACGTGCTTAGTTCGGGTTGCATTTATCTCTTCCACCGCCCTTAGGGCAGCCACTCAGAATAGCACCAACCAAAAACAGCAGGGCGTTAGTCCCCAAAAACGTGACCAGATCCTCTACAAATCAGACCAAAAGCTGCCGGTCACCAATCCGAGGTTGTCGCTTACTAGTGGTAAAAGTGGCGTTCCGCGGTGAAGTACATGGTGACACCGGCAGTCTTGGCTGCCTCAATTACCTCTTCATCGCGGACGCTGCCACCGGGCTGAACCACTGCCCTAACACCTGCATCAAGTAACACCTGCAGTCCATCTGCGAATGGGAAGAACGCATCCGATGCGGCTACCGAACCGACAACTCGGTCTCCAGCTCTCGATACTGCCAAGCGGCAGGAATCCACTCGGTTGACCTGACCCATGCCAATGCCAACTGCGGCCAGTGACTTTGCAAGCAAAATTGCATTTGACTTCACCGCTCGAGATGCTCGCCAGGCAAATTCCAAATCAGCCATGAGTGCTTTATCGGCAGGCTCACCGGTAACCAAATGCCACTTCGAGGTGTCAAGATTCTCAAAGCCATCAGATTCCTGAATCAATGCGCCTCCGGATACCTGTCTGATCTCTCGGGCAGGTCTTAGATAGCCAGCCTCAAGTTCCAAGATGCGCAAGTTCTTTTTCTTATTCAAAACATCAAGCGCAGCCGGTTCATATCCTGGTGCTGCAATTACCTCGGTGAAAATCTCCGCAACCTGAAGCGCCATCTTCTCGGTAACAACTCGGTTAGCGGCAATCACACCACCGAATGCGGAAACCGGGTCAGTTTCATGGGCTCTTGCGTGCGCGGAGGCGATGGCATCCGCACTGCCTTCTTGCGCCACTGCAATACCGCAGGGGTTTGCGTGCTTGATGATTGCAACCGCAGGCGCTGTGAAGTCGTAGGCTGCGCGCAGCGCTGCATCGACATCAACGTAGTTGTTGTAAGACATCTCTTTGCCGCCGAGCAGCTTCGCCTGTGCTACGCCCGACCGCCCTGCATTCGCAGAATACAAAGCTGCCTTCTGGTGCGAGTTCTCGCCGTAGCGAAGCACGTTCTTTAGATCAAACCCGAAGTTGACCTGGTGGGCGAAATCTGAATTGTCATCACCCTTGATTTCGCCAAGCATCCAATTTGCCACCGCGCTGTCGTATTGCGCGGTGTGACTAAAGGCTGCTTGGGCTAGCTCCCTGCGAAGAGCAAGAGAAGTTCCACCATTTGCATTGGCCTCTAAAACTTTTGAGTAATTATCTGGGTTCACGACAATTGCGACATTGGCGTGGTTCTTAGCGGCGGCTCGCACCATCGCCGGACCACCGATGTCAATCTGCTCAACGGCAGCGTCCCCGGTTGCTCCGGCTGCAACGGTTTGGACAAACGGGTAGAGGTTTACAACTACCAACTCAAAAGCTTCGATGTCTAGCTTGGCAAGCTCTTGAGCGTGCTCATCCAGTCTGAGATCCGCCAAAATTCCACCGTGGATTTTCGGGTGAAGGGTCTTGACCCGACCATCTAGTGACTCAGGAAAACCGGTCACCTCGGAAACTTCTTTGACGGCAAGGCCAGCATCTGCAATCTGCTTTGCGGTGGAGCCGGTGGAGACCAACTGAACG
>Ga0315905_10004399_pt1 | contig 14382 bp, 12 predicted proteins | sample LakEriMetagenome_5_FD_203522 | JGI IMG/M metagenome (GOLD analysis project Ga0315905, IMG submission 203522) | Freshwater fungal communities from buoy surface, Lake Erie, Ohio, United States - Buoy 4 MA121 | ecosystem: Environmental > Aquatic > Freshwater > Lake | place: USA: Lake Erie, Ohio... | reverse complement strand
CCTCCATGACAAAGGCCAGGTGGCGTGCGGCCACCGCCGCCCGCTTGCCTTTCGACGACTCACCGCAATACTTGTGCCGCTCTCAGAAGATGCGATTGCCCTGGGCCGGCCCGTCTTCGGTGCCGGCCGCCGACTTGCCCGCGGATACCAACCGCTTGGAACGGCTGACACCCGAGCAGGCCCGCACGTTGGCGGCGGAGTTTCCGGGGACTGGCATCGAAATCGAGGTCCGGCGCGCCGATCGCTGGCTCTTGGGGGATGCCTTGCCGCGGGCGACACGCGATGCAAACGACGGGGCCCGGGCGGCTGTCGTTGCGGGCCTCCCGCTGAACGGACTCACGTCGATCGATGCCGAAACGGCGGCGGCTTTGGCGACGTACGCCAGGGGACCGCTGCTGCTCAACGGCCTCACCGAACTGAACTGCGACACGGCCCGGGCCCTCGCGAGATTCGGGCCTCGTTCCTCCTTGATGCTCGAGGGCCTGACCACTCTCGACGCCGACACGGCGGAGGCACTTGCCGCTTACCGGGCTGCCCAGCTGCGGCTCGACGCCGGCACCGCTCGAGCGCTGGTAGCCGCGCGCGGATGGACGGGCAGCCTCCCGAACGTGGCCACGCTCGATCTTGCCACCGCAAGGGTGCTCCTCAGGTTCGACTCCTCGACGTCCGACTGCCTCGATCTCACAGGGCTGACGACCCTCGACGCCGCAGGAGCCCAAAAGCTCACGGCATTCCCGGGCCGACAGCTGGCACTCCCCGGATTGATCGCGCTCGACCCGGCTACCGCACAGGTGCTTGTCGGCTTGCAGGCCACCTGCCGCAACTGGCCACGCTCGACGCCGCCACGGCCCGCGTCCTGGCGCGATTCCCAGGCCCGCAACTCAGCCTCGCCAACCTGACCAGTCTCACGGCCGACACGGCCGCAGCGCTCGCGGCGTTTCCGGGTGAATCGCTGCACATCGGCGTCGGGGCACTCGATGCCGACGCCGCCCAGGCGCTCGCCGCCTCGCGGGCGCGACATCTGCAACTCTCCGGCCTCTCCGTGATCGACGACGAGACCGCGGCCGTGCTGGCGGCAGCGACGAAGTGGGACGGAAGATTGTTGCATGTCTCCGCGTTGACCGTCCGCTCGGCCCGTGCGCTCGCCGGGGCCAACGGAAACACGCTCAACCTGTCCGGCCTGCGCAGGCTCGACCGCGACGTCGCCGACGCTCTCGCGGGCTTCGCCGGCACCACACTGGCCGTTCGCGGCCTGACCGCGCTCGATGCACCGACGGCCGACGCCCTCGTCGCGATTCCTTCATGGGATGGCCGACTCCCCTGCTTGACGGCCTTTTCGGCTCCGGACTCCGTCGCCGTGGCCAAAGCCCTCGCCACGCGCAAGGGCCAGCTCGCTCTCCCCAACCTCCGGAAAATCTCCCCCAAGACGCTCACCGCACTGCTCGAGAAGCAAGACGTCGAGATCCCGCTCATCGAGACGCTGGAACTGATCCCCGAGCCCGACGGCAGCACGACCGAGGACTTCGTGATTCCCGAGGACTTCGCCGAGCGGCAGAAAAGGCGACGGTGACGTCGGCCGTCCCATGCCTCCGGCCCGCTCAATCGGCCGCGAGATTCTTGAGGATCTTGCGGGCCAACGGTTCCTTGACTTCGGAATGGCGCGGCACGGCCTCCACGGCGCCTGTCTTCGGGTTCAGCCACAGTGAGTGGGCACTGCCCTCTCTCTTCAGATAGCAGCCGGCGATCCGCAAACGGCGCTCGAGATCCCGCCGCTTCATTCGACGGTTACCGTCGCTTGGATGGCATCGGTGGGCAAGCCACGAAGCATGTCCTCGCGGCGATCGGCGAGGATCAATTCAATCGCCGATTTGAGGCTCTCCTTGGCCTGTTCGATGGTTTCTCCCTGTCCATTCGCACCAGCAATCTCGGGGCACATCGCCCAGTAGCCACCTTCCGGTGCTGCTTCGATGATGGCGGTGAACTCGGCTTTCACGATGTCCCTCTTCCGGCTGTCTGGCGTGCGGCCGCTCCGACCACGAACACGAAACAGTATGCCCGTTACGGTGCCCGGTGTCGAACATCCGCTTGTTCCACTGGCCAGGACGACTCACATGTGTAAGCCGGCTGCCGCGGACGTCCCTGGCAAACCACCATGACCGCGTCGTGGGCGAAACCGACGACTTCTGGAAGGCCTTCGTCAAGGCCGGACGGGATGCCCCGGCGCGGGGCAATCTCCTGCCCGAATCGTGAGACGAGCCTTGCTAGCCGGGCTCCGCCCGGCAACCGTAAGCCGGAGCAGACGCTGTGTCGGCTGCGACGGCGCGACATCATGTGCGGCAGGCTCGGGACGCCTACAATCCAATGAAAACATGTAGCTTCAGGAGGCTCCGGATGGCAGACACACCGCTTCCCACGACGCTGGCCAAACTCCGCGCCAGCGGCTGGCGGAGCCGCACCGTCAAGGAAGAGGTGCGGGAAAACTTCCTGCGGATGCTCCGCGACGGCAGCGAACTCTTTCCCGCGATCGTCGGCTACGACGACACGGTGATCCCCACCATTAACGTCGCCCTGCTGGCGGGGCACGACATGCTGTTTCTCGGCGAGAAGGGGCAGGCCAAGAGCCGGCTGATGCGGCTGCTGGTGCGGTTTCTGGACGAGCACCTTCCCTACCTCGACGACCCCGCCATCCCGCTCCACGACGATCCCTATGCCCCGATCACGGCGGCCGGCCGCCGGCTGGTGTCCGACCGCGATCCCGAGGACGTGCCGATCGCCTGGTGGCCCCGGGCCGAGCGGTACGCCGAGCGTCTGGCGCCCGGCACCAAGTTCGCCGACATCATCGGCGAGATCGATCCCGCCAAGCTGGCAGCTGGCACGAGCATGGCGAGCGAGGAGGCCCTCCATCTCGGCCTCATTCCCCGGATGCATCGCGGCATCTTCGCGATGAACGAACTCCCCGAACTCGACGAACTCGTGCAGGTGGGGATGTTCAACATCCTCGAGGAGCGGGACGTGCAGATTCGCGGGTATCCGGTGAAGTTCGACCTCGACGTCATGCTCCTGTTCTCGGCGAACCCCTCCACCTACAACCGCTCCGGAAAGGTGATCCCGCAGCTCAAGGACCGGATCGGGTCCGTGATCCACACCCACTATCCCGGCGACCGTGAGCTCGGAATCCGCGTCGCCGAACAGGAGGCGGGGGTCGACCTGGGGGGGGAATGGCCGGTCGTCGTGCCCCACTTCATGAAGCAGGTGCTGGAGCAGATCACGATCGCTGCCCGCCGGAGCAAGTTCATCGACCAGCAGTCGGGCGTCAGCGCCCGGTTCTCGATCGCCAACTACGAGACGATGGTCGCCAGTGCCCGACAGCGGGGCGTCCGGCTCGGCGAACGGCCGGCCGTGCCCCGGATCAGCGACCTCGGCCACATCTACGCATCGAGCCTCGGCAAGCTGGAGCTCGACCTCATGGGGAGCCACCAGATGACGGAGCGGCAGGTGCTCGATGCGGTCGTCGCCGATGCGATCGGCACGGTGTTCGAGGAATACGTCGAGGCCCACGGGCTCGAGGAGATCACGACGTCGTTCGGCCGCGGCGTCAGGATCGAGGTCGGCGACACGGTGCCGTCGGCGGACTACGAGCGGCTCCTCGAGGACGTGCCGGCGGTATGGGAGAAGGCGTTCGAGGTCAACGCGGCCCGCGATCCAGCAGTCCGCGCGAGCTGCATCGAGTTCGTGCTCGCCGGCCTGTATGCCACCGAGCGGATCTCGCGGATCCAGTCCCACGGCCGCACGACCTACGACACCGGCGGCCTGCGCTGAGACGCAACCCCTGGAGCCGCGCACATGACCCGCATGATGCAACAAGAGGGTACGGGAGGGGTTGCCCATGCCCCGGGAGCCGGCGTTGCTGACAAGCGGAGCCATGGATGGCGAAGCGCAGGCAGCATCGAGAGAGCGGAGGCCTGTAAGGCCGACGCGAACGTCCGGCGACGGGGCGTGGGCAACCCCGACCAGCGAAACGCCTGACGATCATGTGAAATCTGCAGACGAGGTCATCCCATGCCCACCCGTGACACGCTCGGCGGCGTCCTCCATACCTACCAGAAGTACGACCCGGCCCGCATTCCACCCCCGCGTCCCCCGGCGACCGACCTCGTGTCGGACGCGATGGAGCGGCTCCTCGAGTTCGGCGATCTCGACGACCCGGAGGCGCTCGGCCTGACGGAGGAACAGCTCGCCGAGGCGGTGGAGATCACGCCCGAGCAGCTGGCGATGCTCGGCCCATCGCTCGACTCGCTCAAGCGCCGGCTGGAGGAGGCGCGACGACGGATCCTCGAGCGATACGAGACCACCACGGTCCGCAAGCGGGCCCGCGCCGCCTTCCACGAGGCGGCCCGCGAGGCCCGGCCACCGGCGCGTCATGCCGAGGCGTTCGCCCGCGCGGTCCGTGAGGAGCAGTTGCGCCGGCTGGAGCGGCTCTGGTACGCCCAGGAGGACGAACAGGGCCGGTTCGCCGCCCGGCTCACCGGCCTCATCGACCTCCTCGGCGAGGTCTACCAGATCGACGAGCTGGCGGCGAAGTGGCAGTTCACGGGACGGGAGAAGCTCTCGGTCGAGGAGGCGCTGGAGGTCAAGGCCCGGCTGGAGGAGATCGAGTCGCTCTTGCGCCAGCTCGAGGAGGCGCGGCGGAACGCGAAGGTGTTCCTCATCGACATGGACGCCCTCGGCCGCCACGTCGAGGAGGGTGATCTCGACGATCTCGGCCGCGTGCGCGAGCAGGTTCGGGAGATGCTCGCCGATCTCGCAGCCCGCCAGGGACTGGAGCGGACCCCCCGCGGCTACGCGCTGACGCCCCAGGCCCTACGGACGTTCCAGGGCAAGCTCCTCGAGCGGATCTTCTCCGACCTTCAACCGGGGCGGACCGGCCGCCATCGGGCCGACGTGACCGGTGACGGGTCCGTCGAACTCGTGCCGACGCGGCCCTACGAGTTCGGCGACTCGGTCGCCCACATGGACATCCCCGGCACCCTCGTCAACGCCCTGCTGCGGCGGGCTGCCGGAGGCGAGTCAGCCGGCCCCCTGCGGCTCGACCCGCGTGACATCGAGGTCCACCGGACCCGCAACACGCCGAAGTGCGCCACCTCGGTCGTGCTCGACATGAGCGGATCGATGCGCTACGGCAACCTGCACGTCAGCGTGAAGAAGATGGCGCTGGCGCTGCAGGGGCTCGTCAACCGCGAGTTTCCCGGCGACTTCCTCCAGTTCATCGAGATGTCCTCCTTCGCCGTGCCGCGGCCTGCCGGGGAGATCGTCAAGTTGATGCCGAAGCCGGTGACGGTGTTCGACTCCGTCGTCCGGCTGCGGGCCGACATGGCCGACCCGCGGATCTCAGCGGCCGACGTGCCGCCGCACTTCACCAACATCCAGCACGCCCTGCAGCTCTCCCGGCAGCACCTGGCCCGTCAGGACACGCCCAACCGCCAGGTGATCCTGATCACCGACGGCCTGCCCACGGCCCACTTCGAGGGGAGCCACCTGTACCTGCTCTATCCCCCGCATGCGCGGACGGAGGAGGCGACGCTGCGCGAGGCCCGGGCCTGCCGGCGCGAGGGGATCCGCGTCAACGTGTTCCTGCTCTCCGGATGGTCGCAGTCGCGGGAGGACATCCGCTTCGCCTATCGGCTGGCCGAGGCGGCAGCGGGCCGGGTGTTCTTCGCCGCCGGCCGCGACCTCGACCGGTTCGTCGTCTGGGACTATGTGGCCCGGCGTCGCTCGATCATCGGCTGATCTGCGGCCGGCGCCGCTCGCGCCACAGCATGCACGCGGTGCCGGCCGCCGCCGCGGCCGCGCCGCTTGCCAGCGTCCACAGCGGCACGATGCGATCCTGCTGCACCTCGTCCCGGTCGCGGGCCCCCTCGGCGAGATCCGCTGCCGGCAGGCCCGCCGCCCGCCGCACCCGCGCGTCGGCCGCCGCCTGCCGGCCGAGGAACCGACCCTCCACCTGCCGCTGGCGGATGGCGAACTTGGGGGCGATCAGGCCGATGGCGAACAGTGCGGTCAGGGAGAACGCGAGCCCCCAGAACCAGGCGCTGTCGGTCAGTGGTCCCGGGCCGGTTCGATCCGGTGCATCCATGCCTGCAGTGTATGCCGGCGGCTCGCCGCCGGGCATGACGCGGTCAGGCGCAGCCCGGCCAGCGGCCCTGGACGTCGCGGCCGGCGTAGATGCCGCCGTCGCCGAGCGACTCCTGGATTCGCAGCAGCTGGTTGTACTTCGCGATCCGGTCGCTCCGCGACGCCGAGCCGGTCTTGATCTGGCCGGTGGAAAGCCCGACGGCGAGGTCGGCGATCGTCGCGTCCTCGGTCTCGCCGCTGCGATGGCTGGCGATCGAGGTGTAGCCGGAACGGTGGGCGAGCTGCACGGCGGCGATCGTCTCGGTCAGCGTGCCGATCTGGTTGACCTTCACGAGGATGCTGTTGGCGATCCCTTCGCCGATGCCGCGGGAGAGCCGCTGCGAATTGGTGACGAACAGATCGTCGCCCACGAGCTGGACCCGCTGCCCGAGCTTCTCGCTGATCAGCTTCCAGCCCGTCCAGTCGTCCTCCGAGCAGCCGTCCTCGATCGACACGATCGGATACCTGCCCGCCAGGTCGGCGAAGAAGTTCACCATGCCGGCCGAATCGAAGGTCTTGCCCTCGATCGTGTAGCTGCCGCTCTTGGCGTCGTAGAGCTCCGTGGCCGCGACGTCGAGCGCGATCGCGATCTGCTCGCCCGGCACGTAGCCGGCGTTGCCGATCGCCGCCAGGATCACTTCCAGCGCCTCGGCACAGGTGCCGATGTGGGGCGCGAAGCCCCCCTCGTCGCCGACCGCGGTGGCGAGCTTCTTGTCCTTGAGCACCTTCTTCAGGGCGTGGAACGTCTCGACGCCGGCCCGCAGGGCGTCGTCGAAGCGGTCGAAGCCCAGTGGCATGACCATGAATTCCTGGACGTCGAGCGGATTGTCGGCATGGGCGCCGCCGTTGATGATGTTCATCATCGGTGCGGGCAGGATGCGGGCCGTGGCCCCGCCGAGGTAGCGATAGAGTGGCAGGCCGCAGTGCTCGGCCGCCGCGTGCGCCACCGCCAGCGAGACGCCGAGGATGGCGTTGGCCCCCAGTTCCTTCTTGTTCGACGTGCCGTCGAGCTCCAGCATCAGCTCGTCGATCGTCGTCTGGTCGAGGGCGTCGCAGCCCTCCAGTTCCTCGGCGATCCGCGTGTTGACGTTCTCCACCGCTTCCAGCACGCCCTTGCCGAGATACACCCCCTTGTCGCCGTCCCGCTTCTCCCAGGCCTCGTGGGCGCCCGTGCTGGCACCGGAGGGGACCGCCGCGCGACCGAAGGCGCCGTCGGCGAGGGTCACGTCGACCTCGATGGTGGGATTGCCGCGGCTGTCGATGATCTGACGGGCGTGAATGTCGGCGATCGTGGACATGGTGATCCTCGGGGGGCTGCGGGACGAAACCGCGGCAATTGTGCCAGTCTTCACCCGCCACGCAAGGCCCGCAGCTGTCCTCCCGTCCGCCCCCGGGGTATCCTCGACGTGACTCGAGTCCCTCCCGATCGACCCCGCGCACACCCATGTTCACAGGCCTCGTCGAATCGCTCGGGCTCGTCATCGCGGCCATCCCCGAGCCCCCCGGCCTGCGGCTGGCGGTCGAGGCGCCGGAGGTGGCCGCCGACGCCCGGCTCGGCGACAGCGTCTGCACAAACGGCTGCTGCCTGTCGGCGGTACGGATCGACGGCGACCGGCTCGAGTTTCAGCTCGGCCCCGAGACGCTCGCCAGGACGACGCTCGGCGGCCTGGCCGCCGGTGCGGCGGTCAACCTGGAACGGTCGCTGCGGGTCACGGACCGTCTCGGCGGCCACATCGTGACCGGTCACGTCGACGGCGTCGGCCGGCTCGAGTCGCGGGTCGACGACCGCGACTGGTCGACCTGCCGATTCTCCGCCCCCCCTGCCCTGCTCGCGCAGCTGGCGGTCAAGGGCTCGGTGGCCGTGGACGGCGTGAGCCTGACGGTGGTCGAGGCCAACGCCGCCTGGTTCAGCGTGGCGTTGATCCCGCACACGCTGGAGCGGACGACGCTCGGCCGGCTCGCCGTCGGCGACGCCGTCAACCTCGAGACGGACCTGCTCTTCAAGTACGTCGCCCGGCTCGCGGAGGCCCGCGTCGCGGCGCACGGCCGATGACGCACGACGCCGGCAGCGACCAGCCCGGAGCCGCACCGCGGCAGACGACCGCCTATCTCAAGCGGCTGTTCTCCCAAGTCGGCTTCACGATCGACCCGCGGCGCGGCCAGAACTTTCTCGTCGACCTGAACCTGGTCGATCTCGTCGTGCGCACGGCCGCCATCGCCGCCGAGGACGTCGTCCTCGAGGTCGGCACCGGCACCGGCGTCCTCACCGAGCGGCTCGCGGCCGCTGCCCGGCGGGTGGTGACGTGCGAGATCGACCCGCGGCTGGCGCAGCTCGCCCGTGACCGGCTCGTCGATCGCGACAACGTCACGTTCGTCGAGGGGGACGCGCTCGCCGGCAAGCACCGCGTCGCGCCGGCCGTGCTGGAGGCGATCGCTGCCGGACTCGACGCCGCGCCCTCCGGCCGCCTGCTCCTCGTGGCCAATCTCCCCTACTGCGTGGCCACGCCCGTGATCTCCAATCTTCTCGCCCTGCCCCGGCCGTTCGCCGCCGCCGTGGTCACCGTGCAACGCGAGATGGCCGAGCGGATGACGGCTGCGGCGGGCGCGACCGCCTATAACGGCCTCTCCGTCTGGGTCGGGGCCCAGTGCCGCGGCACGATCGTGCGCATCCTCCCGCCGAGCGTCTTCTGGCCGCGGCCCGCCGTCGAGTCGGCGATCGTCCGGCTCGACCTGGAGCCGGAGCGGCGTGCGGCCAGCGCCGATCTGCACCGCTTCCATGCCTTCGTCCGCGATGTCTTCTGCCACAGGCGAAAGCTGCTCCGCGGCGTGCTCACGCGGCTCGCCGGCGGGGAGCGGGACCGGGCACGGCAGGCGATCGACAGGCTCTTCAACGACCTCGGCCTCACGGCCGAGGCCCGCGCTGAGGAGATCCCGCCGGACCTGTTCGTCCGCTTGGAACAGGGGTTCGCCCAGGCGTTTCCCCCTGCCTGACCGGCGCCGCCGGCAGCGGTCGTCGTCCGGCAAGACTCCCACCGTCCCCTCCGGCCGGCGGATGGGCCGGTGATGGGCCGGAAAAACACCGCGAAACCACCGGTTCCCGGCGGCTGATCCGGAACTTCCGGTTGTCCCGGCTGGACGGGTAGACTGTGGCGTTCCCGGGACGCTCCTGCCGAATCCCTTGCTGGACAGGATCCCCTGCTGGCCGTGCCCGAGTGCCGGCCACGGGCCGTTCCCGCGGCAGAGGAGAGTGCGGAGGCTTCCCCGGCAGTGAATCCCAATCCCACGAGCGAAGCCTCGTTCGCCCCGACGATCGTCGATCTGCTCCGGCAGCGGGCCGCCTACCGCCCCCACGACCGGGCCTTCACCTTCCTCGTCGACGGCGAAAACGAGGAGCTGAACATCACCTACGCCGAGCTCGACCGGAAGGCCCGGGCGCTCGGCGCCTGGCTCCTGGACCGGGGGATGGTCGGCAAGCGGGTGCTCCTCCTCTACCCGTCGGGCCTCGATTTCATCGCCGCCTTCATGGGCTGCCTGTATGGCGGGGCGATCGCCGTTCCCGCCTACCCGCCGCGGAAAAACCGCTCCGTGGAGCGGATCGAGGGGATCGCCACCGACGCCGACGCCGCCGTGGCGCTGACGACCCGCGACGTCCTCGACCGCTTCGACGGACTGCGGGCCGCCGCCCCGAGCCTCGAGCACCTCGTCTGGCAGGTCGATTCCGAGCTCGATCCGGGCTGGGCCGACCGCTGGGAGCGGCCCGACATCGCGGGCGAGACGCTCGCCTTCCTGCAATACACGAGCGGCTCGACCGGCATGCCGAAGGGGGTGATGCTCTCGCACGAGAACCTGCTCCACAACTCGCTGCGGATCATGCAGGCGTTCGAGATCACCCGCAGCCAGTCGGGCGTGTTCTGGCTGCCGAGCTTCCACGACATGGGGCTGATCGGCGGCATTCTCGTGCCGCTCTACGGCGGGAAGTTCAACGTGCTCATGTCGCCGGTCGCCTTCCTGCAGAAGCCGCTCCGCTGGCTGCAGGCGATCGCCAAGTACCGGGCGACGATCAGCGGCGGTCCGAACTTCGCCTACGAACTCTGCGTTCGCAAGACCACGCCCGAACAGCGGGCCGCCCTCGACCTGTCGAGCTGGTCGCTGGCCTTCAACGGCGCCGAGCCGGTGCGGGCCGAGACCATCGACGCCTTCTGCGACGCGTTTGCCCCGAGCGGCTTCCGGCGGCAGGCTTTCTACCCCTGCTACGGGCTCGCCGAGAGCACGCTCATGGTCACCGGCGGCATGAAGTTCGAGCCCCCCGTGATCCGCAGTTTCGACACCGCCGCGCTCGAGGCCGGCGCTGCGCTGCCCAAGCCCGCGGCCGGCACGGCCGCCCGCCGCCTCGTCGGCAGCGGCCGCGAACTCGACGGGCAGGACGTGCTGATCGTCGATCCGCAGACCTGCGAGGCCCTGCCGCCGGGCCGAGTCGGCGAGATCTGGGTCAGCGGCCCGAGCGTGGCCCAGGGCTATTGGAACAGGCCCGACGAGACGCAGGCCACCTTCGGCGCGACGCTCGCCCAGGGGGAGCCGATCTCGGCCCCGCAGGGGGTGAGCAAATGGCGGCCGAATCCGGGGCCCTACCTGCGGACAGGCGACCTCGGCTTTTTCGACGACGGCGAACTGTTCGTCACCGGCCGGCTCAAGGACCTGATCATCGTCCGTGGCCGCAACCATTACCCGCAGGACATCGAGCGGTCCGTGGAGGAGGCCAGCGGACTGATCCGTGCCGGATCGGTGGCCGCGTTCGCGGTCGACGTCGACGACCGCGAGCGGGTCGTGGTCGTGGCCGAGGTGGAACGGGGCCGGCGCGACGCCGCGGAACTCGGCGACGCGTTCGAGGCGATCCGCCGCCGGCTGGCCACCGGCCACGAACTGGCCGTCGAGGGCATCGTGCTCGTGCGGCCCAACAGCATTCCCAAGACGTCCAGCGGCAAGATCCAGCGGCATGCGGCCAGGCGGCAGTTTCTCGACGGCAGCCTTGAAGTGATCGAGCAGCACGTCGCCTGGCTCGCACCGCTGCAGCCGGCCGCGGCCGGCCCCGAGCAGCCCCGGCTGGCCCGCATGCGGCCCGTCGGCGAGGCGGCCCGGCCGCACCGGCCCGACCGCGAACTGCCGCAGGAAATCGTGCAGACCGTCTTCGAGCACGTCCGGCGGATCGCCAAGGAGCGGGCCGGCAGCCTGACACTCGACACGAACATCGTCGAGCTCGGCCTCGACTCGCTGGAGCGGATGGAGATCGTGGCCAGCCTCGAGGAGGCCTTCGGCGCCCGCTTCCCGGAGCAGGTGCTGCCGCAGATCGAGACCTGCCGCGAGGTCACGGAGGCGATCATCGACCACATGCCCGTCGAGGGCCTGGCCAAGGTTCAGTCGGCCCGGGTCGTCGCCGAGATCGCCGCGGATTCCTACCGCATCGAGGAGTTCCCCGAGGTACGGGCGCTGGAGCAGAACTTCGCGATGGTCCGGGACGCGGGCCTCGACAACCCCTACTTCAGCCTCCACGAGGGACTGACGAACGACCGGACGGTGATCGGCGGCCGGGAGATGATCAGCTGGGCCACCTACAACTATCTCGGCATGTCCGGCGAGCCCGAGGTGGCGACGGCGGCAAAGGCGGCCATCGACCGCTTCGGCACCAGCGTCTCGGCGAGCCGACTGGTGTCGGGGGAGAAGACGATCCACCAGGAACTGGAGCGCGAGATCGCCCGTCTGCTCCGCACCGAGGACGCGATCACGTTCGTCGGCGGCCACGCCACCAACGAGACGGTGATCGGCCACGTCGTCGGCCCGGGTGACCTCGTCCTTCACGACGCCCTGGCACACAACAGCCTGCTCCAGGGAGCGGTGCTCTCCGGGGCCCGACGCCGGCCGTTCCCGCACAACGACTTCGCCGCCGCCGAGGCGATCCTCGGGCAGATCCGCGGCCAATACCGGCGCGTGCTCCTTGTCATCGAAGGCATCTACAGCATGGACGGCGACTTCGCCGACCTGCCGAAGTTCGTCGGCGTGGCCCGGCGGCACAAGGCGCTCCTGATGGTGGACGAGGCCCACTCGCTCGGCGTGATGGGGCCGCGCGGCCGGGGCATCGGCGAGCACTTCGGCGTCCAGCCCGGCGACGTCGACCTGTGGATGGGGACGCTCTCCAAGGCGCTGGGCAGCTGCGGCGGCTACATTGCCGGCAGCCGCACGCTCGTCCGCTGGCTGAAGTACACGGTGCCGGGCTTCGTCTACAGCGTCGGCCTCCCCCCGGCGGCGGCCGGCGCGGCGCTCGGGGCCATCCGGCTGCTCGACCGGGAGCCGCAGCGGGTGGAAAAACTCCACGCCAACGCCCGGCTGTTCCTCCAGCTCGCCCGGGAGGCGGGGCTCGACACCGGCGTGTCCGGCGGCTCGGCGATCGTGCCGATCATCCTCGGCAACTCGCTGAACAGCCTGCGGTTGTCACGGGCGCTCTTCGCCCGGGGGATCAGCGTGCAGCCGATCCTCTATCCGGCGGTCGAGGAGCGGGCCGCCCGGCTCCGGTTCTTCATCACCTCGCGGCACACGCCCGACCAGATCCGGCGCACGATCACGGCGCTGCAGGAAGAACTGGCGAAGATCGACCCCGGGTACGCCCGCCGGTCGGCATAGCACGGAAGAAACGCGGACGGGGGCGATTGCCTTCCTGGAGAAGCGGTCTCGTTCCTTTTTGGTTCCTCAGCAGAATCTGTGGGTAAAAAACGCTTCCTGAATAAGCCTTGGCGTTGCGGGTCCGAGTTGCGTGCCGCGACGACGCCTGCGTTGGGCGTGGTGAATCTCCCGCTGCAGCGCACGTGATGGCTGGATCGAGATCGGCCTCCGCGTAGCAGTCTCGGCGACTTGATGCGGCCAGCCGCTTTGCGGTGGAAGCCAGCATGCGGCGGCGTTCCGCCGCCTGGAGGCACCGCCCTTCGGGCGGGCAATGAGGGAAGAATGCATCCTGCGGCGTCATTCGGTAAAGATGCGGTTGCTTGGACAGCCCCTTTGCCGGAGCCACCGCAGGATGCATCTCAAGAGTATTCTCAATCGTGTCGAGCCGCTCAAGTCCTTCGTCTACAAAGAGCAGCGACTGGTCGAAGTCGCGGGGCAGCAGCCCTTTTTTGGAGGTGGACATCGAGCCCCGGGCGAACGGCCGGCCGATCTGCTCTCGCTGCGGCAAGAAGGGGCCTGGGTACGACCGGCTTGCGTCCAGAAGATTCGAGTTCGTCCCGCTTTGGAACATGGCGGTGTGCTTCGTCTACGCGATGCGGCGGGTCGATTGCCCGACCTGTGGCGTCATGGTGGAACGAGTGCCGTGGGCGACCGGCAAGGGGCAGCTGACGACGAGCTATCGCTGGTTCCTCCCCCCGCTGGGCGAAGCGGCTGTCGTGGACGGATACGGCAACCGCCTTCGGCACGACCTGGGAGAACGTGTTTCGCTCGGTAAAACATGCTGTCTTGTGGGGAGTCGCCCACCGGGATCTCTCGGGTATCGAGGCCATCGGTGTGGACGAGATCCAGTGGCGCAGGGGCCACACGTATCTCACGCTCGTCTACCAGATCAGCGGCGTCAAGCGACTGCTTTGGGTGTCTCACGAACGTACCGAGCAGAGCCTGCGACGATTCTTCGACGTGCTCACCGACGACGTCCGCAAGGGAATTCGTTTCGTGTGCAGTGACATGTGGAAGCCGTACCTCAACGTGATCGCGGAACAGGTTCCCCACGCCCTGCACGTGCTCGACCGTTTCCACATCATGAAGAACATGAACGCGGCGATTGACGAGGTGCGCCGGCAAGAGGTCGCCCAGTTGCGCCGGGATGGGTACGAGCCGGCGCTGACGAAGTCCCGATGGTGTCTGCTCAAGCGTCCGGAGAACCTGACGGACAACCAGGCCGCGAGGCTTGCCGAGTTGCTGCAATACAACCTCAAGAGCGTCCGGGCCCACCTGCTCCGCGAGGAGTTCCAGCGGTTCTGGGGACACACGACCCCGGCATGGGCCGGGAAGTTCCTCGAGTCGTGGTGCACCCGCGCCCTCCGTAGTCGGCTTATTGACGCTTGAAAAAAAGATTCATGGCCGATGGGCCGGGTGGCCGATACCCCATGCATGCCATACAGCGGAAAACGAAAAGACGCGGAAACGCGCAGGCTGAAAGCCATGGAGTTACTGGAC
>Ga0315905_10004396_pt1 | contig 14385 bp, 14 predicted proteins | sample LakEriMetagenome_5_FD_203522 | JGI IMG/M metagenome (GOLD analysis project Ga0315905, IMG submission 203522) | Freshwater fungal communities from buoy surface, Lake Erie, Ohio, United States - Buoy 4 MA121 | ecosystem: Environmental > Aquatic > Freshwater > Lake | place: USA: Lake Erie, Ohio... | reverse complement strand
ATGAAATCTGTTACTTTATGGATTTTGGAACAGCAGCAAGCCCATCGATGAAACCAAAATTTTGTTCCACAATCTGAGCCATATTTTGCTCCAAATAAGTTTTAAACGCTTGCGCTACACCACTGTGCTTTTTTCCTTTGGGCCAAACAACACGCCACATAGACTCAAGCGGTAAATCTGGTAACTGAATAATCGTAAGCTGGCCTAACTGTAGTTCATTTCTAATACCAATCAAAGGCATAATGGAGTAACCTAAACCGGCGATGAGCGCTTGTTTCACGGCTTCATTGGAGGTGAGTTCAATATGTCGTCGCACCTGAATTTGATGGCTATTTAAGTATTCATCTTGCGCCTTTCTTGTTGCCGAACCCGTTTCTCGCTTGACCCACGTGATATCCTCTAATTCTTGATGCCATGGACCTTTTTTTGAGAGCGCCAGCGCTTCTTTACCAACAAGAAAAAGCTGATTTTTCATGCAGGGAATTTCTTCGAGATTCAAACGTTCTGGCAGCACTGATACCAAAGAAAAATCGGTTTCGTTTCGTTCCAAATTAAGGGTCACGTTAGCGCGATTAGAAACATCTAAAACTAACTCTACGCCCGGATGCGCCTTCATGAAATCAGCCAATAGGTACGGAATGATGTACTTTCCTGTCGAGACCACACTAATCCGTAGTCGGCCACTTAGTTGACCTTTATACTGAGATGTTTTATAATTAATGGCATAAACCTCTTCGAGAATTTTTTCTGCTGCGGCAGCTACTTCGCGACCGAAGTCGGTAACATATAATTTCTTATTGACAATTTCTGTAAGGGGAATGTCAAATTGATCTTGAAAATTCTTTAATTGAATGGATACCGCAGGTTGGGTCAAGAATAGCGCTTCGGCCGCTCTTGTGATGCTCTCCTTTTGAACAATCTTTAAAAAGATACGTAGTTGATTGAGTGTATAGTTCATAATATATATTTATGATTGGTATTCTATTGTTATATATTAGTTTATGCAAATAATGTGCCAAATTTGCAAAAAATATTCTTTCCATGACACATGAAATTGAATTAATTCAGAGTAAGTACAACCCGGAAGAGGCACTGGAAGTGATGTGCAACCTCATTCAGCAAAAAATTGCTTACCACACTCAAAAAACACTCAGACACCAAGAAATGTTTGGTTCACCTGATCTTCATGCCGAACAAAGATGCGCTGAACTCCAAAAAACCAAAAAAATGCTCATTCAAGAACTTAAACTTCTCGATCCAAATACCTTATTACAGATCAATGGCAGCATTTCCATCTCAGTTGTTGCTCAGCAGCAAGCATCGTAAAGAACGTATTTTACAACGCCTGTTTGAACCATTGGGAGTCCGGCTGTTTACTCCAAATGGTTTTGACACCGATGCTTACGGAACCTTTTGCGGCGAAACACCACGTATCGAGGGCCCCAAACAAACAGTTAAAGAAAAGTGTCTTGCCGGAATGCACTTTGCAAATCAACGTCAAGGGCTGGCAAGTGAAGGTTCTTTCGGCCCGCATCCGAGCATTCCATTTTTAACCATCAACGAAGAAATTTTAATCTATATCGACTTAGATCAAGATCTTGAGATTTACGGTCAAAGCAGCAGCTTTGATGTTTGTAATCAGCACTTGACATACCGAGAGGAGGGCCAACTCGAATCTTTCCTAGAACGAATTGATTTTGGCGCTCAAGGGTTGGTGCTCAAGAATGCGTTAAATCATGAAACAATTGACAAAGGGATTACAGAGCGGAGCACATTAATGGAACGCATGGAGAAGCATCCGGAATGGCACATTGAAACAGACTTGCGCGCACATCTCAATCCTAAGCGTCAAAAGAATATAATTCAAGCCGCTCAAGACCTCATTGACAGAATGCATCGTTTGTGCCCTAGTTGCCAGCATCCAGATTTTTCAGTGAGAAGATACAGTGGCCACTTAAATTGCAGCTGGTGTGGCAATCCGACAGAAAGTTATGCTTTTTTAGAATTTGACTGTCAACACTGTTCCTTTCAACACACAACAAAAAGACCTGACCGAACGCTTGAAGACCCCCAATATTGTCAGCATTGTAACCCATAATCTTTAACACTATTTGACCAAAATGAATCTTTCCTTTTTATCACACGACCTTAGCAATCCAACGATCCTTTTCTTTTTACTCGGCATTATTGCCGTTCTGATTAAAAGCGACTTAGAAATTCCTGAGTCATCTTTCAAATTTATTTCTCTTTACTTGCTATTTTCAATCGGATTCAGAGGAGGTCAGGAACTACAACATAGCCCCTGGACTTCCGAAATTTATTGGTCCTTACTATTCGGAATGGCTATTGCCGCTTTTATTCCTTTATATAGTTTTTTTATCATCAAGAAACGTGTGGGTGTATCTAATGCCGCCGCAATAGCGGCGGCATATGGTTCTGTGAGTGCTGTTACATTTGTTGCGGCGCTCTCATTTTTGGAACTGCAAAACCTACCGTTTAATGGACACATGGTAGCGGTAATGGCTTTTATGGAGTTCCCTGCTATCATTGTTGGGGTTTTGCTACTGCGCATTTATGAAAACAACGAGACCAACTTTTCTCTGCGCGAACTTCTCAGACACTCCCTGGCCAATGGAAGCGTACTCATGATCATGGGAAGCTTAGTCATTGGTTTGCTTTCAGATAGCAAACAAGCGGCAGATATTGCGCCATTTACAACAGATATTTTCAAAGGATTTCTCGCACTTTTCTTACTAGAAATGGGTATGACTACAGCCCGACGCATCAAATCTTTTAAAACACACGGTTGGGCACTTGCAGCTTTTGCAATCCTGTTGCCTGCGCTAAACGGAATTGTCGTTGCTTGGCTTTCTCAATTCATCACAGACGATATTTCTAATCGGTTTGTATTTGCGGTTTTGGCAGCCAGCGCATCTTATATAGCTGTTCCAGCGGCCATGCGTTTGGCTGCACCAAAAGCTGACCCTGGCTTGTATATTCCGATGGCGTTAGGCCTCACATTCCCATTTAATATTGCGTTCGGTATGCCGCTATATTATTGGATTATCTCACTAAGCTAGCCTGAAGAAATTCCCATTTAAGCCAGAGCTGCTCGCATTTAGCCTGATACTCAATTACTTTGAGTGAGGCCTGAAATGCAGCGCTTTCGCGCATATTGACCATAAATAATGAACTCTCGCCTGTATCAAATAAATTGAGTTCAGCAGCAAGCAACTTTTTCGTACTAACCGCATTTTCCGTAAATATGATCAATTGTTTTCGCGCATTGATGTATTCTGTACGAGCGGCCAACATTTTAGCAGTGAGTTCTGCTGAACGGTCTTGGCGCTCAAAAGTAGTTTGTTCCATTTTGAGTTTGGTCTGCTGCAAAGATGCCCGCTCCTTGCGCAAAAACAAAGGCATTTGTGCTGACACTCCCCATTTGTAGTCATTGATTGAAAACTGGGCCAAGGGATTGTATTGTATCGGTTCATTTAGAAAATTATATTTCAACTCTACTTGTGGTTTGAGTTGCTCTTGGTTGTAGCGTTTTTCAATTGCTAATACATCGAGTTTATAATCAATGATTCCTAAATAAGGATGCTGCTGCACCAAAGTATCTACAGGCCCTGTATAAATTGGCTTTGGTGCTTGAAAACTCAGAGAATCAGACAAAATTGGCTGTGCATTAGCGCTCATTTCTAGAGGCGTGCCATCTGCTTTCCAAAGATAGCGATTCAAATAGGCAGCAGCAGCAGCAAGTTTGGCTTCTTGATCTGCCACAGCGGCTGCCCTGGTTTGGTATTGGATAGCTGCCTCAACGGTATCAATAACAGGTCTGTCTCCGAGTTCAGCCATTCGCTGAATTGCCGTTAAGCGAACGGCACCAACCTGCAATGCTTCTCTCAAAATTTGACCTGCATGAAACTGTAAATACCAATCCCAGTATGCGTAGCCAGCCTCCAACATGAGTTCATTCAAGGCCAAACGTTGTTCGAGTTGGCTACTTTTTTGATAAACGTTGGCTTTTTGGAGTTCGGCACGGCGTTCATCGATGAGCAAACCATTGCCTAAATTGGCGCTCAGACCGCCATACCACAGCCCATTTTGAGGCGTAAGACCTTGCGGATCTAGGTATGTTCCACGATTTTGGTCCAGACCTGTTTGAAAACTAAGGCCGTACCAGGTAGGAACCTTAAGCTGCGCATTAGACAAACTGTAGTACATTTTATTGCCATAATACTTTTGAGAAAGATCATAGCTCAATTTGGGGTCGAAACCGCCACGGGCTTTAAGGACGTATGTCTCGGCAAATTCTGGAATTAACTTTGCCTGTTTGGCAAGCGGATGACCTTCCAAAACCTGAAGCATAAATGCTTCGGGGCGAATGACCAAGTCTTGAGACCAAAGACCAAAAACGATAAAAATACTTAAGCAAAGGGTGCTGAGCTTACTTCTCATTTTTCTTGTTTTTGATGGTTGATTTTGGTTCTTTCGCCTTATAGTAATCTGGCGGGAAGCCATTGACGTTTCGCCAGAGTTCGTACCAAATAGGCACATCGTTGAGTAAGAGCATCGCATATGCTCCGCCACCTACGCGCAATGCCTCAGGCCATTTGTTGTCTTTTGAATCTGGGGCTACCAATACACGAAACTCTCCGTTTTCGTTGGCAAACTGATCAATTGCAAAGACGGTTCCGCCATAGGTTCCGTAACTTGTGTTTGGCCATCCTGAGAAAACGATGGCCGGCCAACCATCAAACTGTATGCGCACGTGCTGACCCACATCAAGTAAAGGAAGGTCCATGGGGCGCACATACATTTCAACAGCAAGGTCATAATTGGTAGGCATGATTGTAGCGATTGCAGCTCCTTGTTTGATAGTCTCACCTATTCCACTAGACAAGGTTTTGGCAATGCGTCCGTCTTGTGGCGCAAGGATGTAATACATGCCATTTCTGATGGAGTAATTTGCCACTTGACTTTGCATTTTACTCACATCGATTTCAGCTTCGTACATGCTAGAAAGCGCTGTGAATTTTTCGGATTCTGCCTTAGAAACTTCATCTTGAAACTTTGTTTCAACGGCATTTAATTCTACTTTGGCATCAATGATGTCGTTGCGGCTTTGCAATAATTTTTGCTGGGCGCTGATCATGGAGGCCTGCGCACGCTGCATCGCTACTTTTCTAGTTTCTACTTCAGTTTTCGATTTGAGGTCTTCTTTGTAAAGCTTTTCAAATCGATCGTATTGGTCTTTGGCGATTTGATAATTCGCTGTTGCAGCTTGGTTCTCGATGCTGTCGGACTTGAGTTTGAGCTGGGCTTGTTGGGCCTTGATTCTGGCTTGTTGTACTTTTAATTTACCAGTCTCGATAAGAGCATCAATGCGCTTGTCTAAGGCCTGAACTTTATCGCTGTACGATACTACACTCAATTCTTTGCTCTTGAGCTGCTGCTCACTTCGACCTACCAGTTGAGGGTCAAAATAACCCTCTTTGATCTCTGAAATAAACATTATGGTATCGCCTTGTTTGACTAAATCACCTTCCTTGACGAACCATTTTTCTATGCGACCTCCAATTAGTGCATTGATTGTTTGAGGCCGTTGTTCAGGGCGCAGCGTCAGGACCTGTCCATTGGAACGTATGTTTTGAGTCCAAGGCAAAAAAAGAATGATCAGACCAATGATCAATAAAGCGAGAATAGAATTGCGCAACAACTTTTTGGGCGCCTTATTCAACATTTCTGTTGCCACAAGACCATCCACTTCTACTTGGTTGCGATTTTGCGGTGAGATATTTAACATAAGTTCAACTTTTCGTGTATTTGCGATAGATTATATTCGTGGATACTGGCCAACAGAACCGTTCCTTTAAAAGATTTATTTAGGTAATTCAGCACCAATTGGAGCTCGTCTATGGATAAATAATGTGTGTGTGTGTCCCATAGTAATGCAGCAGGATTTGAAATCAGTGCTCTGCATAAAATAATCAATGTAATTAACTGCCTATCTAGTGTGCTAGACTCAGGATTGAGGACCGTCTGATAAGCGTCGGTCAAGGATAAAATATGCTTATCTAAGCCTATTGATGCGCTAATTTCCAAAACCTGCTCCACTGAGTAGGATCTGCCCATAACGATGTTTTCGAGCACGGTGCCGTATATCAATTGATCGTGTTGAGACAAACTCGCAATCTGGGAACGAAGCAATGCCGGTTGGAGATTACTAGTGGGCAAACCATTGATTCTAACCTGACCTTTATTGGGCAGCGCCATTGCTGTGATCATCAAAAATAAACCCTGCGCTTGATTACCTTTAAAATCTTGGATGTGATAAAATTTACCTGCTTCAAAACGGCACGACAAATTAGACAAAAGTGGCGCAGTGCTCCAACTTGTATGGTATTCCAACTGATCTATTTCTATGGTCAGTGCAGGAGCAGACTGCAATGCAATGCCCTCTTGGGTATCCAAAGGCAAGTCAGTGATTTCGCCTATTTTTTCAATGGCAGTAAGGACATCATATACCATTTCAAGACTCACAATTAATTTTTCAACTGAATTGAGCACTAAAACGATGATGATTTCAGCGGCAACAAATTGTCCGATATTCATTTGTTGATTCAGTACGAGCAAACCTCCGATGATCAGTAAGGCGAGTGCAATTAGTACTTTAAATCCAATTAAGTAGATGTATTGCTGAACGAGCACTTTGAAATGCGCATCGCGCGACTTCAGGTAGCCTTGCAGATACAGATCGGATCGCTTTAATAAAATGCCATCACTTCCTAGATGCTTAAATGTAAGCCTATTGCGCGCTATCTCTTCTAGCCAATTGGCCACTTTATATTTGTATTTGGATTCATCTAAGCTCGTTGTAAAACCGCGCTTTGCCGTCATTCGAAAAATAAAAGCAAGCAATAAAAGCAATGCAAAACCAAAAATGATAAAAAACGGATGGTAAAAAGAGAGTAAAATGAGGCCAAATAAGATTTGTAAGGAGGCAGCCGTGAATTCTATTAATAACTTAGATATTCCTTTTTGTATTGTAAGTGTATCAAAAAAGCGGTTGGTCCATTCAGGCGCATAACGCATTAACAATTCACGCAGCTGAATTTTTGGAATACGGGTTGCAAACTCTAAGGCAGAACGAGTAAATATACGTTGCTGCAAGTTTTCTGTAATACGCAATTGGGCTATATTCATATAACCGGTGAAACCAATAGCCGACACCACCAATCCAACGAGTAAAAACCAAGAAGTACTCACCTTCCCTGCTTGAATAAAGTTGATAATTGCTTGTATGCCCAGCGGTAAGCCTAAACTCAAAATACCACCAACAATGGCGAATAAATATATGTCGCGGATATCTTTACTATCGGGTTTGAGAATGGCCCAGAAACGGTTAAAAGGTTTAGTTACATCTTTGTTCATGGTCGAGATAGCTAAAAAATAATTGTGTATAAAAAACAGCAACTGCATCCTCTTGTTCTGATGCATTGGTCACTTCTGGTAAATGTTGACTAAAAAAACGTTGTTGATGACTTCCTTCTAGCAAGGTAGTGACGAGCATTTCAGGGTATTTACATTCCGGTTGGTATTTGCGGATGAGGTCCGAAATATAACGCACAATTTCTGTGTATACACTGTGGTAACCCGTCTGATGATCGGAATCGACTGCTTTGGTTAAAAACACTTTAGGCGCTTCGTGAATGACAATCCGTTGCAAACGTTTTTCAACAGAAAACGACAAGGTGCTCGCTTGCAATACAAGCACAAGCTCTAATGCTTTTTGTAAGCGTTCTCTTGTGGTTCCGCCTTGGGTTTGAAGTAATAAACGGCATTCCAATCGTCCCCAATACCAATTGATTAAATACAAAAGCAACTTTTGCTTACTAGAGAAATACCTGTAAACAGAGGCCTCGGTAGTGCCAACCGAAAGGGCTAATTTCTTAAAAGTAAACTGTTCGAAGCCCAATTCATCAATTAAAAAAATACTGCCCTCTATAATCCGCTGACCGAGTTGCGTTGCTTGTGGATTGCGCAGCGCAATTTCTTCAAGGACAGGAATCTGAAAGCGATCAACAAAATCCATAAAAGTAATTTTGAGCAAAAATAATAGCATTGCTATTGCAAATTAGTAGGATTATTATAATTTCTTTTTATCGACATAATAAGTAATTTTGTAAATGCAAAAATCTGTTGTAATACTCGGTGCAACAGGGCTTGTTGGATCTGCCCTTTTGAATGAATTGATCCAAGATTCGAAAGTTTCAGAAATCAGGCTCTTGACCAGACGCCCCATTGCTGTGGCGCATGCAAAGGTTCAAATTTTTGAAACTGACCTCTCTCAACCAGATTCAGGAGCTTTTCATGGTGTGAGCACTTTATACTGTTGCATAGGCACCACACGCAAAAAAACGCCCGATCAAACTCGCTACCGCGCCATAGACCACGGCATGACCCTCGCTGCTGCCAAAGCCGCCAAAAATGCCGGTGCGACAGAAGTTCATCTCGTGAGTGCGATTGGTGCCAATATAAAATCTAAGATTTTTTACAGCCGTTTGAAAGGTGAAATTGAACAAGATCTATTGAAGATCAACTTTGAACGCACCGTCATTTACCAACCTTCTCTGCTGATCGGACCCCGATCAGAAAAACGATTTGGCGAACGAATCGCTCAAGTGTTAAGCCCGATTTTTGATTTTTTACTTTTTGGTTCGCTGCAAAAATACCACAGCATTAGCGCTAAAAAACTAGCATTGTCTATGCGCCAGCATTCTTTTCAAGCTCACAAAGGCGCACAAATTCTCGTATATCCAGACCTCACCGATAAATAACACAAAAAAGCCACCCCGAAAGGTGGCTTTTACTACTGTTTTGAGAGGAAAAAATTGATACTAAACCCATGCTCTGATTGAATCCTCTCTCAATTGTAAGGTTACGATAGTTAAATGTGTAAACCCAGTAGTGTTGTTCCGTTGAACAATACAAAGATGCTTGTCTTTACACAAATTAATTATGAGTTACACAAAGCAAAAAACATGACATTTATCAGTTTTTGCACTTAAGAAAATTCGCTATTTTTTTCTTACCCCGACTATATTTGGCAAGGGCCAAAAGTGCTTATTCGCATCGCTTTCCCAGGTATCTGAAACCCAAGAACCCACTTTTTTGATGTGGTGTCCATTGACATTGATAAGCAAACTCGTTTCTGGCCCACCTTCTAAATAGATCGCATCGTGCAGGCCATACGGCATTTGTTTCATGAAAGCAATCATTTGATTGTGGGTATAGGGCGAACGCGTAAAAATCAAGTAAAACCAACCCTTTTCGTCTTCTGCTGCCACCAACATACTGCAAGATTGAATATTTTTTTGCCAATTCATGGGTTTTGCGTTGCAGTCAATCATGCGCAAACCTTGTGCGAAGCTATTGAAATTCCTTTGCTCTTGCTTCCAGTCAGCGCAAGTGAGATCGAGTACTTCGATATTAGATCGATTGGCATGCGGTTTTGGGCCAAGAGCCAACATGAGATTGAAGTCTTGTAGTAACTCGCCATTGTTTATATGCTCACCCGCTTTTAAATAAGCTCGACTTTGGAGTGGTTTTACTAGGCTATACATTCCAGCATTAAATGCCACTATTAAATCAAAGGAGTCAGCCCATGTATGCAGGTCTTTTGGTTTAGAGTCGTATTGGCTTGCCGCAAATAAATCAAAGCGAAACTTTGCTGGATCCATGCGCAAAATTGATAATTTGGAATCGCCTATAATCGATTTGACCGGAGCATTTGTTTCACGGTATTCCATACCTTCTGTGAGGGGCACCCAATTGGAATAATTGCGTACTTCTTTAGTGCGCTTTTGCTTTGGTGATGAACAAGCAAGCACGAATAGAAAAGCGGACGATAAAATCAATAAACGCTGCAATGTCGACATATATTCTTTATTCAAAGTTATGGATTTTAATAGTTTTACTTTCTTTGTATTCTAGACCTTATGTATATGAAAGCACTCCTCCTCTTTTTACTCCTTCCAATAGTGAGTTTTTCTCAGGCAGTTGCCAAGAAAGACCAACTCAAAGCCAATCGAATTGTTACAAATGCAATCACCTTATTCAACGAAGGACAAAGCAGCAACGCCTACATGTTACTCAAACAAGCGGTAGCTATTGATCCTAATAATGGCAATGCCTTCTTTTGGCTTGCCACCACCGAATTTGATTTGCGTTCTTACAACTACGCCAAAGAACACAGCGACCAAGCCCTCAAAATTTTTGGTGCGGCAGCAATAACCGATCATTTGTTTTTAGCAGCTCAAATTGAACTCGCCTTAGGAAATGCCAGCGCTGCCATAGCTCATATCGAAAAAGCCAAAGCGAAACTTAAAAAAGAAAAAGATTTTGAACTTTTAGGTTTTGCCGCTCTGCAGCAACAATGTGCTTATTTTGTATCTGAACAAGGTAAAGGAATCTCCTTTCAGGGTACGCTACTCGGAGGCGTTCTCAATACCAAATACGACGAATACGGCCCAATTCTATCAGCCGACAACCATACGCTCTACTTCACAACACGCAACCCCGACGCCATGGGCGCAAACCTTAATCCAGACGACCAACGCTTTTTTGAAGATATTTACCAAGCTGGTATTGATCCAGAAAACAACAGACAATGGCTGCGCAACTATAGCAATAATGATTTATTGAACACCGAAGGATTTGATGCGCTATCCTATGTTTCTAAAGATGGTTTAATGGCGCTTGGAACACTCAACACTACCGCCTCCAAAGAGGCCAGCACGCAAGGTTCAGATATTTTTGAACTAAGTACCGAAACACCCGGTACCTGGGACGACAAACGCATCATTGCTGATATACCAGGACTCAATACCAGCTTTTTTGAAGGCTCCCCGAGCAAAACCGACACCCTTTGGATCGATGAATTCACCTATGTAGAAGAGCTTTATTTTGTCTCTGACCGCCAAGCAGAAAAATACGCAACAGAAATCTATATCGCAAAAAAAATCAACGGCATTTGGCAGCCTGAAGTTCAAGCCCTCGGGCGCAGCATCAATACAGAAGGTCGTGAAACCACGCCCTACGTAACGCCAGATGGACAATATTTATTTTTTGCCTCTGATGGGCATCCGGGCATGGGCGGATACGACCTATTTGTTTGTAAAAGAGAAGGTGCAGAATGGTCGGTACCCAAAAATCTAGGCGCAGCGCTCAACACCACCCTCGACGACACCCATCTTCAAATTTCAGCTGACCTTCAGAAAATCATCTGGGCGAGCGTCAGTGAATTAGAAGGGCTTTTTAGCTATAACTTGTTTGAAGCGCCTATTGGCATTCTACAAACCGCAGAAAAATAGACCTTTGCCGCGTTATTTCATCTCACTTTCCTACGACGGTTCAGCCTATCACGGTTGGCAAATCCAGCCAAACGCAAGAAGCGTGCAGCAAGAAATTGAAAGCGCTTTGTCAAAACTGCATGGAAATCATCATGTAGAAGTTGTAGGGTGCGGACGCACAGATGCAGGCGTACATGCGCAGCACTATTTTTTACACACCGACCTGCCACAAACTTGGGATCCTCAACAACTTGTTTTCAAGCTCAATCGCATGACTGCCCCCGACGTAGCTTTCAAAAAGGCCTGGGAAGTGAATCCAGACTTACATGCCCGCTTTGACGCCAGCAAAAGAACCTACCGTTATTTTATCCATCAGCGAAAAAATCCTTTTGCACGCAATGAAAGCTGGTACCTAGAAAGCCCCTTAGAAATTGAAGAAATGAACAAGGCTGCTCGGTATCTAATTGGCAAACAAGATTTTGCCTCTTTTGCAAAAGCACACACAGACGTCAAAACCAACATCTGCGAGGTGTTTGGTGCCGAATGGTTTGCCACTGCAAATGGCTTTTATTTTGAAATTAGTGCCAACCGCTTTTTGCGCAACATGGTTCGGGCCATTGTCGGGACGCTCGTTGAGGTCGGTTTAGGCAAAATAAAAGCCTCAGAACTGCCGAGCATTATTGCTGCTCAAGACCGTTCGGAGGCGTATGTATCTGTACCCGCTCAGGGGCTCTTTCTTTGGGAAATTGCCTATGAGAAGGCGCCTGAACTTACTCAGGCTGATTGATCTCCCATTCGCGGTAAAGATCAAAGTAACTTTTAGTTTCTAATATAACAGCGCCACCAAGTGTATCGCCATATTTAGCAGGCAGGCCTCCGGTGTAGACTGTTACACGGCCAATTGCACAACTAGGCACGTTAAATACTTCATTGGACTTGATGCCGTCGAGTACATAAATCATGTCGCCTTTGCGAGCGCCGCGAAACATGAGGCCACCATCTTCGTCTTTTTTGACATCCGAATTGGAATTTGCTACCATATCAACAACACTGAATTTATCTGGGCGGTTCTTGATTTCTTTTGCAGTTAAGGTGGTGACAGGTGTTTCTCCAATGCGTATACGCGCCTGCTCATAACGACCGCCGCCTACGCGCACTGCTTTGGTGTCTTGGGTCTTGCTCTGAAAATAAACGATACCGGCATTTCCATAGGCCTCTACAGGGACATCTACAGTAACCTTATCGGTGGTATCTTTTTGAAAGCACCCAATAAGCTGATAAGTTCCGGCTGGAACGCCAACAATACGAAAGCGACCTTCGTCATTGGAGAGTGCTAAATAAACCCGTCCATTTTCGCGGATCATCGCTTTTGCACCAACTACTGGTTGTTGGGTGTTGAAGTCTAGGAAAGTACCAATTACATCACCAGTACCAGATTGTGCAACTGTGCTTACTGCTGTCAAGAGCATCCACACCATCATTAAGTTTTTCATAAGCATGTTTTCTAGAAAGATGCCATCAACCTAATTATTCCACAAAAATACTTTAAATACTTGCGCTACTCGTTGGGATTTCGCGGTCAACTTTCTTGAAAAGCCCTTGCAACACTTTCCCTGGACCAACTTCAATTACTTCAGAACAACCATCAGTGAGCATATTTTGCATGATTTGTGTCCAGCGAACGGCACCTGTAAGTTGTGTGACCAAGTTGGCTTTGATTTCAGCAGGATCCGTTACGGCCTGCGCATTGACATTTTGATAAACAGGACAAATGGGTTGAGCAAAGTGTGTAGCTTCAATAGCTGCCGCAAGTTCTTCGCGTGCAGGCTCCATGAGTGGGGAGTGAAACGCACCGCCAACCTGCAAGACCAAAGCGCGTTTAGCGCCCGCCTCACTCAATTTGGCACAAGCGTCTTCAATGGCGGCAATACTGCCGGAAATGACGAGTTGCCCCGGACAATTGTAGTTTGCGGCAACCACTACTCCATCAATTTCAGAACAAATACGCTCCACCACTTCGTCTTCTAGACCGAGAATTGCGGCCATTGTACTCGGCACCAATTCACAAGCTTTTTGCATGGCTGCTGCGCGCTTGGCAACCAAACGCAAGCCATCTTCAAATGATAGTGTCTTGTTGGCAACTAAAGCCGAAAACTCTCCAAGTGAGTGGCCGGCAACCATGTCGGGTTGAAAGCTGTCGCCAAGGCAGGCAGCCATGATGGTACTATGTAAGAAAATTGCTGGTTGCGTTACGTTGGTTTGCTTCAAGGCTTCGTCTGAACCTTCAAACATGATACTTTGGATATCGAAACCAAGAATGTCGTTTGCTTTTGTAAATAAAGAGCGGGCAAGTTCTGATTGCTCGTAAAGATCTTTACCCATTCCTGAAAATTGGGCGCCTTGCCCAGGAAAAACATATGCTTTCATGTCATTAATTTGGGAGTAAAATTAAGTAAAAGCTACAGATTAGAGCTGCCCGTCGGAATGATACTTGCCCAATTTATAAATTCGGACCTTTTGTAAAATTCCATCTTGGTCGTAGTCGTAGACCTTTCCATCGTAAAGTTGGCCACTTTTGAACTCGCCATCCATCCAAATTTCGTCGTTGTCATTGAAAACTTTGTTGTATCCGTTCGGGACAAAACGCAATCCTTTGGTTTTAGGGTTTGACAGGCGCGGAGGATAGACATTTGAATTTGGAGCTGTTACTGGCTTGATGGCCGCTGTGCTCTCTTGCACTGATGCTTTCTGCAGTTTGCCTACCTCGCCTTCGGCAGACACCTCAAATGACTTGAGTAACTGACCATTTGTGTTGTAGCGCGCCACTTGCCCTTGAACTTGTCCGTTTTTGACAGTATAACTCAAGGCCAATTTACCATTCGGGTGGTAATAATTTACCTTGCCACTTTCTTGACCCTGGTTGTTGAAATTAGCACGATACGCAAGCTGTCCGTTTTCGTGATACCGTACAAGTAAACCCTTGTAGCCATTGGCGCGAAACTCTCCTTGTTCGGCGATTTTACCATTG
>Ga0315905_10004395_pt1 | contig 14386 bp, 15 predicted proteins | sample LakEriMetagenome_5_FD_203522 | JGI IMG/M metagenome (GOLD analysis project Ga0315905, IMG submission 203522) | Freshwater fungal communities from buoy surface, Lake Erie, Ohio, United States - Buoy 4 MA121 | ecosystem: Environmental > Aquatic > Freshwater > Lake | place: USA: Lake Erie, Ohio... | reverse complement strand
TGGCAAGGTGAAAATCACATCAGGGGCCGCCACAACGTACAGCAACTGCTTCGTCAGGACGACCCTGTTATGAGGTCGTCATTGGTTGCATTGATGCTGCTGCTGGCTGGCTGTTCTCAAGCCTCGTGGCACCCACTGCCTTCGCAACCTAGAGCACTGGTAGCACTTCCAGTTGTCCACCCCCTGTGCGTTGTTTGGTGCCACGTCACGGTGACCCTGTCTGACGCCGAGGGTGCAGATGTGGAAGGTTCCGGGAACTCTGTCACTGAAGGTGCAGTGACCCAGACGATTCAACAAACAGAAAGCGTTTCAGCTGGCGTGAACCGTGGGATTGGCACCGGCGCGGCGGCGGGAGCGGCAGGAGCAATCGTGCAATGAGTTCCTGCGCGGCTGTGCAGGCGTAGACAAAAGCATTGGAGCAAAAGTAGCGATGAGCAATTACGGTGATGTTTCTCCGAACTCGTCTTACCCGGCGCAGATCAACGACACCGCCCCGTTCAACCCTTCGAGGGGGACGGTGTGGTATGCGCCAGCTACCGGCCTGACATCGGTATGGGATGGCACTGCTTGGCAGCCGATGGGCGGTGGCGGTGGCGGTGGCGGTGGCGGTGGCGGTGGTGCTGCTGTGTCCGGTGCTGCAGTTGGCGGTAGTGCCGCCGATGCGGGCAAGGCGCTCTTGCTTGACGCGAACGGCTTACTGCCGATGACTGGTCTGCCGGCTGGACTGGCGACGGGGACGGCGACCGGCGGTAGTGCCGCTGACGCGGGCAAGGCACTCCTGCTCGACGCTACAGGCGTGCTCCCAGTCACGGGATTGCCATCTACTCTCGCCACTGGTACTGCCACTGCAGGCGCAGTCGGAGATGCGGGCAAAGCTCCGCTGCTGGATGCTGCCGGAAAGTTGCCAGCAAGCGCGCTCCCCTCGAGCACCACCGGAGGCGCAGTCGGAGACGCCGGCAAGGTTCTCCTTCTCGATGCAACCGGCGTGCTGCCGAGGACGGGCTTGCCCGCCACGTTGGCCACCGGCACCACGACTGTCGGCGCGGCGGGCGATGCGGGCAAGGCACCACTGCTGGATGCTTCGGGACATATACCTATTGGCGCGCTGCCGACCAGCGTGGTCGGGGCGATGCACTACAAGGGCGCGTTCACGCCGGCTACGTCGCTCGAGTATCCAGCCACTCCGGCGGCTGGCGACACCTATTTGGTCGCAGTCAACTACACGTTCACAGGCGGGTCGTTGACTGGTAAGACAGCAAAGTCCAGTGACCTGATGGTGTATGACGGCACTTCATGGGCACTCGTGGATCAGACTGCGGGCCTGCTCTCCACGATCACCGCCGCTGCGACCTACGTCGCGAAGGCTGGCGACACGCTGACCGGCCAGTTGACGCTGCCCGCGCAGACGGGTGTCGGCATTGTCTCTCCGACCACGCTGCAAGCTGTGAACAAGGGTTACACCGACGCGCAGTACCTACCGTTCACTGGCGGGACGCTGACGGGCCAAGTGACGCTGCCCGCGCAGACGGGTGGAGGTGCTACGGCACCGACCGCGCTGCAGGCCGTGAATAAGGGCTACGCCGACGCGACCTACGTCGCCAAGACTTCGCTGACCAAGACCGGCGGCGCGGTTACCGATGCCGACAAGCTTGTGCAGCTAGATGCGAAGGGTCTTATCCCAACGACCGCGCTGCCTTCGTTCCTCCCGCTCGCAGGCGGGACACTGACGGGTCAGGTAACCTTGCCCGCGCAGACGGGTGGAGGTGCTACGGCACCGACTGCTTTGCAGGCCGTGAACAAAGGCTACGCTGACGCGCAGTACTTGCCGTTTGCAGGCGGGACATTGACCGGCCAGCTGACGCTGCCGGTGCAGACCGGCACAGGCGCTACGGCACCGACTGCTCTGCAGGCGACCACGCAGGGGTATGTAGACGCGACCTATGTTGCCAAGACCTCGCTGACCAAGACGGGCGGTGCAGCCGCTGATGCCAACAAGCTTGTGCAGCTAGATGCAAAGGGCCTTATCCCAACGACCGCGATGTCAGCCCTCCCGCTCACGGGCGGCGATGTCACCGGCCCTGTAACCATCAAAGTTTCGGACCCGGTCAAAGCCGGGTTACAGATTGACCAAGCGGACGCTGGCCCGTCGCTGGTGGTAAACGGCGACAGTGCCGCCTCTATCAACAAGGTTGGGATAAGTGCCACTGGCGGGCTGACTCTCGGTGCCGATGTGCCCCCGGCTGTTTTGTACTACAAGCACAACATCATCGGCACTAGCGTTCTTGACTCAACGGTATCGATGTCCAAATGGGGGAATGATACTGATTGCGCCACGCTCGAACTCGGCAGTTCGCGCGCAACTGTTGTCGGTGACTACACTGCTAGCGTAATTGGTGATCCGGTAGGTACTGTATCGTTTTGGGGCGTGGACAGTACGGCTGCGCAGCATTACGCTGGGGCGGTTCGAGCTTATTGTGTGGCCGCACCGCCCTCTGCCGCAGCCGGTAGCTTTAACGCCGCTTTGAAGCTCGAAGTTGGCAATCACGTACAAGCCGGAAACATTGAGCGACTTGCGCTCTATGGCGACGCCAAAGTAGTAGTTACCGGGCAGACGACCATCATCTCAGATACGTTGGTTCTCCCGGCAACTGATCCTTTGCTGTCGCTTGTTCAACTGAGCACAGAGGCATACCTGACCTGCTCCAGAACTAAAGGTGGGGCGATCACGGCGCGCATTAGCAACACGGGCGAGATCGGCGGCACGGGCGCATTCGTGAACCTCTCGGACGCTCGGACCAAGGAGGACATCACCGATGTGGTGAACGCGCTCGCCACGGTCACCGCGCTGCAGGGACGCCACTTCCGCCGGATTGGCCACGTCGATCACGAGTACGGGTTCATCGCGCAGGAAGTGCAGCAGGTCTTGCCAGAGGCGGTGCGGGTGTTCCAGCCCGCCAACCCGGAATCGGGCGCGGAGGAGTTGCTCGGCGTGCAGAGCGAGCAGATCATTCCGTTCCTAGTAGAGGCGATCAAGACCTTGCAGGCCCGCATCGAAGTATTGGAGGCACGCGCCCATGTTTGACTTGGTGGCGGCGAAGGCGCGTCTGAACATCACCGACAACTTGAAAGATGCGCAGGTGATGGCGATCCTTGGCTCGACTTTGCTCTGGGCCGAGAGCTACTGCCGGCGCAAGTTCACCGTCTCGCAGCAGACCGAGACCTTCAACTACTTTGCCGGCTCGTCGTTCCCGCTACTGCGATACCCGGTGAGGACCGTGGCGTCGGTGCGGGTCAACGGCAACGTGGTGAGCGACTACGCGCTCATCCGCCAAATCGGCCTAGTCGAGATCCAGCCGGGCTTTGGTGCGCGCAAGGTCGAGATCGACTATGTCGGCGGTTACCCCCCGGATGAGTTTCCGGCGGATTTGGAGCTCGCGCTCTGGGCGATCTTCGATTACCTGTGGGCACAGACCCCGGGCGCTGGCATTGCGGCGGGTGGAGGTGGCGGCGGTGTTTCGGCCGGCGGGATGAAGTCTTTCAGCATTCCGGGCGTCATCAGCATTAACTACGATGAAAGCACCAAGGGTAACACCAGTGGAGGTGCCCACATTTCATCTGGGGCAATGATGCCACCTCTGGCAATGACCATCCTCGACCTCTACCGCAGGGAGCTGGCGTGAGCATCACACTTCCCACCGCCGATATAACCGCAGCGTACCGTGACGCTCTAAAGGCGGTCGGCGTGCCAGTGGTGCTGCGTGTGCGCCAGGCTGACGGGTCCATGGTAGACCACAACGCCGTGGCGATGAAAAAGACCTACCGGCCGCAAGACCTCTTGGCTGGCGGGCTGGTGCAGATAGGCGACTTCTCTTTGATCGTGCTGGCCGAGGACGTTCCAGGCATCGTCACTATGGAGCAGCGCGACCGCGTCCTACTCGACGGGCGTGAGTACGGTATCGTCGGGTTCGATCGCATGACGCGTTCGGTGGCTGGCCGCGAGCTCGCCTACGACATCGTGTGCAGAGGCTAGCGATGGCCAAATTCGAGATGCCCACCGAGATGCTACTGAAAGACGCTATCGGCGACGGCGGGCGGCTGCTGATCGATTACCACATTGGCGTGGCCCATGAGGAGTTCCGCGCGGCGGTGGCCGAGGGCGTGTTCACCGACAAGCCGGTGCTGTTCGTGGATGGTCGCCAGAAGAAAGGCATCAGCGGTCTCAAGTTCGGCGGCAAGCTAGAGTTTGTCGACTCCTCTCTTGGCCCCATCAAAGAAGCGGTCGAACTGGCCGTCGAAGAGATCCTCCACCGAGCGGTGGTGAAGACAGGCCGGTACGTCAGGTCTTTCGTCATGGAGATCAACGGCACCAAGCACCCGATGACTCTGCAGCCGGACGTAAAGCCGGGAGATGTAGTCAACATCTACCCCGAGGAGATTCCATACGCGGCCAAGCTGGAACTGGTCAACCTCAAAGAAGACGGCGTCGTCTACGGCGCCTGGAAGCTGGTCTCTCGGAAATACAAGCAAGTCCTCGGTGTTAAGTTCAGCTACCCCGCCGCCTACGCGGCAGACTATACCACCAAGGACGGACAGGCGAGAGCTCGCAACGTTCCGGTGCTGACCATCGGGGCGCGTGAAGATGTATTTACTAGTGCCACGAAGCCTGGTACAGTTACCAAGTATCGTCGCAAAGGCGGTAAGCGTGGACCAAAGCCTAAGAGGCGAGCATGAGCAGCTTCGAACTTAGACAAGCGCTCTTCGACGAAGTCAAAAAGCTGGCGCCTGGCTTGCTTGTCATTGATGCAGATGACGACCCCCGCTTCTCCGACATTCCCCCATTGGATACTCCTTGGCTAGCCGTGGTGCATTCATCCACGAGCGAGGAGTTGGCATCAATCGGGTCGAGAGGATCTGATTGCTGGTCTGAAGTTTCCGTTGTCAGCCTCCACTACTTCTCTCCGGCTGGCACGGACAAAAGCACTTCATTGAAAGCGTTCGATGATCTCCGAAAAGGTCTTCGTGCTGCACGTCTTTCAGACGGAGTGTACGTTCTTGACGCTGCACCTCCCCAGACGGTGGGTGTATCTGGAAAGTGGCTTGAACGTGTTTCATTCGTAGACGTTGAACGTCGTAACTTTGGCTGATAGGAGGCCTTCACATGTCTAGTTCCAATCTCGTGCAGGTCGCCTACGTCGCTGAGACGACCTACGGCACCGCTCCCACTCCCGCAGGTACCGTGAAACTTCAAACGGCTCGCTTCACCAGCGAGTCGCTTTCCGGCACGCCGTCCACCACGCAGTCCGCCGAGATGCGCACCGACCGCCTGTCGAGCGGGCAGGTGGTTACCGGGCTTGATGTCGGCGGCGACATCTCGTTTGAACTGCACGCGGACACGTTCATTGATGATTTCCTGCGCGGTGCTATGATGCGCAACGCATGGACGGCGGCATCATCGGACGTCTCTGCGGTTGCCTTCACACCTGACGGCACTGATCCCCAGAAAGGCACCTTGGCCGCTGCCGGGATTGGCACTGGGGTCGTGGCCGGCGATATTGTCGTAGTGAAGGTGACCGGGAAGCCGGATGCGGTGTTCATGGTAATCGCGGCTACCGCCGCCTCATTGACGGTAGCATCCAAGCGCGGACTAGCGGCGTTCACTGGCGGCACCTCGCATCGCGCTTCGTACTTGGACATCGGCAAAGACACCCCGTCATTCACTTTGGCGAAGGCGTACCTCGACGTTCCTCACCTCGCGACCAACGACGTGCATTCGCAACGGTACACGGGTTCGCTGGTGTCGGGTTTCAATCTGAATGTCGCCACCGGGCAGATCGTTACAGGATCGTTCTCGACGGTCGGCAACGGCTACCTTCAAGAGGAACCCAGCTACGTGCAGCAAGTGATCGCCGCCGGGGGAACTCTAGGGGCGGCGGGAACCTCGCAACCGCTGAACGCTTCTATCGACGTGCCTGTTGTAGCGGTAGACGGTGCATCTACAACGTTCTGCATCGAGAACTTCACGATCTCGCTGGACAACGGTCTCACCCCTCAGAACTGCATCGGCTACACCGCACCCCGCCGCTACGAGCTCGGCACGGCATCCGTGTCGGTCAGTGCCAACATCTACTTGGGCGACCAGAGCTATGACGCCTTCATGCCCGCCAAGCTCTCGCAGGCTCCGGTATCAATGGCCTTCACCATGTCCAACGCGGACGGCGGTTACGCCTTCGTCCTCCCGGCCGTGCAGCTCTCCTTCCCCGATCCCTCGGCGGGCGGTGCAAACCAGCCCGTGATGATCGCGGCATCGGGTGTGGCCAAGGTCGGGCCGAACGGCGCATCCAGCCTCCGCATCTACAAGCTCTGAGGAACAGCCTATGTCGCTTGACGCCTACGCACTGCCGCCAGCCTTCACTGAGGGAGAGTGGATTGCCGCCGACCGCGCACCGGAGATCGAGTTCCGGTGCCTGATCCCCTCCTCACTGAACGGCGCGTGGACGCGAGCGATGGGGGCGGCCGCCTACAAGAAAGGCAACGCGGCCGACATGGATGCCGATGACATGTACACCATGCTGGCCTCGGTGTTCTGGTCGAAGTTCGTGCGGGAGTGCCGGGGAACCACGATGGCCATCTCGCTATCGACGGTGCCGAGCGTGTTCCCAGATCTGGCGTTCGAGATATTCGAGAAGGCCCGGGCGCTGGCAGACGCCATGGAGAAAGAAGCGGAGGAGGTCGAAAAAAAGTGACAGCGTACCTCACGCATTCCGGCAAGTGGTCCGGGGTGTCCTCAGAGTTCATCGCGCACCTGCGCGAGACAGGGCGTCTGCGCCCAGAGGATGAGCCGCCCGACGTGGGGCCGTGGGCGTGGGTGGTGGGTGCGTTCTTCGACCTGTGCACTCAGAGGGCGGTGGGGATGTCGCTTGGCCCCCTCCCCGTACTAGACATTGCAGCATACGGCAACTGGCAGCGGATCGAAGAGCCGTGGTTCGTGAGAGTGATTGGCGCGATGGATATCGTTTACTTGTCGCAGCAGCAGCGGAGCAAGGGTAATGGCTGACAAGACTCGCGTCATCCGCCTAGTCGCTGATGCATCGCAGTTCAAGAAAGAGCTGGGCGAGCTGGTCACTGCGACCAAGAAAGTGGCCGAGGCGTCTGAGAAAACAGCTAAGTCGATGGGCAAGATCGAGGGGCTCGGTAAAAACATCGGGACCGCGATCAAAGCAATGGCCTCTGCTGCTGCTGCACTTGGTGCACTAAAGGCGATTGGTCAAGCCGCTGAGGATATGGACAGTCTGTACAAGGCGTCCCAGCGGGCGGGCATAGGCATAGAGGGACTTACCTCCCTAGGGTACGCGGCCGAGATGGCCGGTTCCAGCATTGCCGGATTAGAACTCGGGATGAAGCATCTCAACCGAAGTCTAGTCGACGTCGATACCGCCACCTCCAAGTCTGCCAAGGCGCTTCGTGCACTAGGCGTCACGGGTGCGGACAGCGCGGAAGAGGCATTCAAGAAGATCGCTGACCAGTTCGCCCGTATGCCAGACGGTGCAAACAAATCTGCGCTGGCCATGGCCGCCCTTGGCAAGAGTGGCACTGAGCTCATCCCTACCTTGAATGGAGGGAGCGAAGGCCTGAAGGATATGGCCGATCAGGCCGAGCGTCTTGGACTGATCATCGACGAGAACACTGCGCGCCGCGCGGAAGACTTCAACGACGATATCGCGACGCTCAAAGATGCAATGGTCGGGGCTACTCGCCAGATCACCAAGGGCATGCTTCCAGCGCTCGGAACGATGGCCGAAAAGATGGCCGACGCCGCGCACGTAGGCGAGGAGTTCGCAAAGACCGGCGCCTACATCGGCGACGTGATGATAGAGCTCGCGGCTACCGCACTCCATACGTCGCGCGCTATCTCGACTTTCGCCAAAGGGATGGGTGCCCTCGCCGCCATCGCTACGCCGCTGTATCTCGGTAAGCTGGATGAAGTCCGCGCCATCTGGTCTGAGTTCTCGCAAGACGCCGTTGCCGATGCAATAGCGATGGAGAACCGGATCAAAGATCTCCGCGCCACATACGAGCGTAACAAGGTGGACCGCCCTCAAGGTTCCCCCGGCGGTGGCGGCACGGACGATATAGGCACCGACTGGGCAGAGACAGGCGGCTCGGGCAGTACCACCAAACGATCACTCCCCAAGTATTGGCAAGACGCCTTAGCTGAAGCCGAGAAGTATTTCGATGCCCTGATCAAAATTCGGGATGAGATGGGCGCCGCAGCCTCCGAGGTCGCCGATCTTGAGCAGATCGCTGAGGCGTGGAAGAAAGGTGAGCGGGCAGGCAAGGCGATGGAGGAATCTCTCGCCCGCCAGAACGAGCTGATCCAGTGGAAGAAAGACAACCCCGAGGTCACCGACGCAGACGTGGCCAAGATGCACGAGCTGCTTGTGGCGCGTGATGAGCTGAACGCCAAGATCGGCGAGACGCAGGAAAAGATTCAGCAGGACATGGCCAACGCCAAGCAGGCGGCCGATGCCGTCTCGGGCGTGTTCGTGGATTGGGCCACTGGCATCATCGACGCAGAGGGCGCGCTGAAGGGCTTCGTGGCGATCCTGCTCGACTTCCTCGCGAAGAAGTACGTCTTGGACTTCCTGATGAACTCCTTCGGCGGCGGCAAGACCAACGCCAAAGGCGCGGCGTGGGCCGGTGGCGTCACACTGATGGCAAAGGGCGGTGTGCTGAACTCCGCCACCGCCATGGGCGTTGCTGGCGGCAAGATGCAGATCGCTGGCGAGGCAGGCCCCGAGGGTGTACTCCCACTGCGCCGGGACCGCAGCGGTAATCTGGGCGTGATCGCATCCGGTCGGCCGCAGCTCTCAGTGGTGGTGAACAACAACGCGAACGTAGATGTCTCGACCAGCATCAGCCCGGACGGCGGGCTCACGCTCGACATCGTGCGCAAAGCTATCTCGAGCGACATCGCGCGCGGCGGTTCATCCGTTGCTCGCAGTCTTGAGCGCACCTACGGCATGGGGCGTGGCCGATGACACTTACGCCTGAGATGATGCGTGTCTATGCGAGCGCACCTACGGATGTGCAGGTGTACTTCACAGTCGAGTTCGCGCACCCGCGCTTCAGCGCGCCTGCCCGGCTGGTTCACGGGCGATACGAGCCGCTGCTCGTGCAGCTGGAGGACGGGAGCTCCGCCACGTTCCTGCCGGTGCCTTTCGAGATCTCGCTGCCAGGAGCGAGCGCCGAAGGGCACCAAGACTTGCAAATCAGCATCTGCAACGTGGGCTATGAGTTGATCCGCGAATTGGACGCGGCCATAGAAGATCCATGGACACCCGTCGCGGTGTTCTTCCGCATCTACCTGTCCACATCCACCACGCCGCACCAAGTGCTGGAGTTGAAACTGCTTGATGTGAGCGCGACCACAGAAACCGTCACCGGGGTCGCATCGAGATACGATATTGTGAATCGCTCGTTTCCTACCCGGAAGTTCCGCGCAGCGGACTGGCCGGGGCTTGTGCGTTAACCTTGTAGGAGTACCTGAGATGAAGTATGCAATTGCAACCTTGGCCCTCGCCGTATCGGCCGCTGTCAGCGCGGCACCCGGCGGCCAGGCATTGAACAACAACCCGAACCTTCAGACCTTGGCCGATCAGATCGAGGAAGCGAAGATCACTGGCTCGTGCGGTGATGGCTCGTATGTCGTCGCGATCGACGAGGAAGGCGTGCTGGTCTGCGAGACTGCGACGGGCGGCAACATATCCGGCATCCTGACTGCGATCAGTGCCAACGTGCTTGTCACCCCCGGCTCGGCTCGCCCACTCCAGATCAACTGCCCTGCAGGAAGCAAGGCAACTGGCGGTGGCGGTTCATTCGGCAACTACGGTGTTGCGCACAGCTATCCGCTGAGCGACCTGACGGGCTGGATGCTGAAGTCGGACAAGATCCCCGGAGACGGTACGGCGGCCACGCTGACCGGCTACGTGATCTGTCTGCAGTGATAGACGATTCTGAAAAGATATACCTCGCTCGCGTGGAGCCTCTCCGCGCGGGCGAGATGATCATCGTGTTTCCAGACAAAGCGATCCGCGTAATGTCCGCTTTGTTGGGCGCACTTGTGCGAACGGGAGATGTTGAAGTTCTGGCAGATGGTCGCGCGTACTTCACCGTGCGCGGTGCCGTGAACGTCCGAAAGATCGGCGAGACCTACGAGGGGCCGATAGTATGGGAGTACCCAGCCGAATGAAGGCGCTGCACGACATCGCTAATGGCATCGTCGGCACCCGTTACCAAGTCGGTGGTGCCACGCTCGAGGGCGCGGATTGCTGGGGCGTGGTGATGATGGCCCTCGGGCAGGCTGGGCTGGACCTTCCCGCATGGAACACAGGCACCGAGGATCTCGGACCTCGTGCCTCGGTGACCATCTCACGCCATGCCAAGCGCGCGTTGATCGACGGCACCGTAGCACCTATCGAGCGCCCCGAACCCGGGGCCATCGTGGTCTGCCGGGACGCCAGCGACAACAGCCCGCACGTGGCCGTGCTGGTCGATTCGGAGTGGGTGCTGCATGGTACGGCACCCTCGGCGCGCTGCGAGCGCCTGAGCGCGTTCCAAGAGCGTTACCGCGACCTGTCTTTTGTTCGATGGATGGGTCGCCGCTATGGGTAAACCGACCATCGTTTTTATCCCCGACGTTTTCAGATCAAACGACGAAATGCAGGTTGAGGATGTCGAGGTCGGGAGCTCGCCCTACGACTGGTTGAAGAAGACCGCGCCGGATGGGTTCGGCATGGCGGTGGAGATCTTCTTGAACGGCGAGCCGCTGCCTCTCGCCCAAGCCGACACGCGGTTGATTGAAGACGACATGGTGTTGGTGGTGCTGCGCCCCGGCGGGGAAGCTTTCATGGTGTACTTCTGGCAGGCCGTGATTGCCATCGCGGTCGGCTTGATAATGCAGTTGCTGTTTCCGCCACCCAAGGCCAAGTCGAGAGAAGGCGCAACGCAGCAATACTCCCTCTCCCCGGGCAACGAGATGCCGCAGCTGGGTGCTCCGGTCCCAGTCGCGTATGGCACTTCGCTCGCGGTCCCGTACTACGGATCGCAGCCGTGGGTTCAGTATCCGGTGATCGAGTACGCGGGTGCCGCGATCCTCCAGACGCAGGGCAGCAGCGACTGGAAGACAAACACCATGTACCTCGGCGCGCTCTTGGTCGCGACTGCTGGCGAGGGAAGCATCGTTGACCTGTTCATCTCGGACTCGGTAGTCCCGCCCGCCAGCCAGTCCCCCTCGTGGAATCCGGGGGCCGGGCTGGGTAGCTGGGACTGGGGGAATATCAACTGGCCCGGAATACCGGACGCGCCCGACAGCGATACTAACCACCATGATTCCAACTCTGGTGATGCGCGTTACGTGAAATGGCGACGGTTCCTGCCGAGCGAGCACGGCGAGGTCGAGGGCACCATCGAAACCGAGATGCAGAAGACGTGGGGCGTATGGCACGAGAACGTGTCCACCTCTGCCGAGGTTTCAGATCAGTTGTTGTCGAACACCACGCCCATCGGCGCGTTTGCTGTGTGCCTGCCCGGACAGCAAGCCCGCGAGATCCACCTCGATGTGATGTTCCCTAATGGGCTGGGCAGTATCTCCAAAACGACGGGGGACGATAATCCCGAGCGGCAAGGGATCAGCTGGACGATCGAACAGATCGGCGACGACGGGTATCCGGTAGTCCCAGCGGTAACGCTGACAGGCAAGGTCGAGTGGAACATCGACACCCCGAACACCGTCCGCCGCACTATCCGCATCCCTGTGGCTGCAGGCCGCTACCGTATCTCCTGCAGCTCGACCAACGCCACCCATGAGGAAACCTCCCGGGTGCGCCGTGAGATCCGCTGGGCAGGGCTCAAGGCCGTGCTGGTTCCAACGACGCGGAAGGTGTACGGGGCGACCACGTTGATCGCGATCCGCATCCAAGCAAGTGAGGGCATCTCGGCAGGCGCAGCTGGTCGCGTAAAGCTTCGATTTACCCGGCACATCTCTTCAGTAGTCGCCCCCGGTAATACGGCCTCTGGCAACCCGGCGGATGTGGCGCTCGACATCCTGATGAACACTGACTACGGTGCCGGTCGCCCGACTCGAGAGGTCCACATGGACTCGTGGACGGCGATGCACTCCAAGTGGGAGAGCTTGCCGGGTTTCAATTTCGTGTTCACGGCACCGCTGACCGTGCTCGAGGCGATGCAGCAGGCTGTGCAGGTAGAGCAGGCGCGCATCGTGCCGCGCGGCCCTGAGGTGGCAGTTATCGATGCGTCGGTGCAGCCGGTGCGGACGCAGATGTACTCCTCGCACAACATCGTGCGGGGGTCACTGACCGCCACTTGGGCGTGGCACAGCATTGACGACCCCGAGGGCGTGCAGGTCGAGTACCTCGATGCAGTCAACGGCACCCCGATGTCTGTGATCTGTCCGCTCGGGACCGAGGACGCGCTTACAACAACGTACCGACTACCCGGCTGCACTAACAGGGCGCAGGCGTATCGCTACGCACTTCACTCGTGGCGGCAGTCCAAGTACATCCGCCAGAACGTCACGTTCTCGACTGAGATGGAAGGCCTCATCCCGGCAGTCGGTGAGCGCATTGCGATCTCGACCAAGATGATCACCAAGGCGCAGGACGTTCAGGTCTACAGTCTGAACCCCGGCACCAGCACCATCGTGCTGACGGCACCTTTCGACCCGGCCAATGCTAGCGCCATGGTCATCCGCGACAAGACCGGCTTGGCACTCGGCCCATTCGCGATCACCCCGGTGGACGCGACCTCGTTCACCGTGACGGGGTTGGACTTCACCCAGCTGGGCAACCCCGAGATGGAAGAGCCGCCCACGGTGGCACTCGGCCTTGCTACCGCGATGGTGAAAGACTACGTGGTAACGTCCACCGTGCCGCAAGGGATGTATTCTGTGCAGGTGAATGCGGTGAACTACGATGAGCGCGCCTACTCATCGACGGGCGACTGGATCATCGCCGCAGCAGCCCTGACAGACTGGGTGATAGCAAATAACGGGGCGGCACTGTCGCTCGATACCGTCATTCCTTGGGAGCCGTGAAATGGCAGACATTCATGCACGTATGCGTCAACTGATCCTGTCTGCTGCCGACTGGACAGCAACGGACCCGGTGCTCGGCCTTGGCGAGATAGGACTCGAGGCCGCGGCTGGTGCCGTCACGAAGGCCAAGGTGGGGGATGGCGTGAAGAAGTGGAGCGCGCTGCCTACATGGAGCACGGGCGGCGGAGGTGGCGGCACCCCAGTTACTCCCGGCGTTGTGAAAGCGTACAAAATCGCGCTGAACGGCACGGTGTCGGCCGGGATTGGCGTCACCTGCGCGAAGCCGCAAGTCGGCACGTACAACCTGACGCTCGCGACGCCGCTTGCCAGTGTCGCTAAGACGGTGGTCACGGCGACTCCCTTGACTGTGACCATGCCGCCGCACGCCTGCACGTACAAGATCAACTCCACTACTTCGATCACAATCACCACATGGGCCATCGGTAACAACGCCCACACCGATGACTCTGAGTTCAGCCTGATGATTGTCGAGGTCGCGTGATGAAGCGGATTAGCGCCTACGGCAACCCGGACTGGGGGATGACTTCAAACATCGACCCCGTGCTGATCCGCACCCCGTTCAACGCGGGCGTCTTCCGGCAGGCGCGGGAGACGCATCCACTGGGCGCAACCTCGACTGTCACTTGGGGACTGGTCGAGGCCACCTACTTGAACGCGCTCTACAAGGAGCTCGACGAGGCGGTGCTTAAGTGGACTGAGTTCCCGATGGAGACGCACCTGTCGGGTACTGTGATGTGGCACCAAGTGCGGATCATCTCCGGCATCTCCGCCGTCAATATCGGCGGGGGGTTCTACAGCGTCTCCTGTGAGGTGGAGCATCGCCCCGGTGCTCCGCTGGCAGCGGTGGTCTGATGGCTAAGTCGGCCTTCCCACGCATCTCCAAGATCTTCGGCCCGCCGAGCACGGGTGTACGGATCGCCTCCGATACGGGCATCGTCCGCACGAGCTGGATGGCTGGCACCGCGCGGCAGCGACGTGACTTCGTTCATCTGCCCATGACGGCATCGCTCACGTGGCAACTGACGGCGGCGGAGCTAAAGCCGTTTGTCGAGTGGATGGACACCTACGGCTGGTCGATGTTTGAAGTCGAGATGGAGTCAAATCTCATCGACCCTGCGGGGCATCCGGGTCCACATCAGCTGTCATGGCATCGCGTGCGCTGTATCGGACCTCTGAACATTAACAGCGTCGGCCCGTATGTCTACACGGTCGAGATGACCGTAGAGATGGCAGCGGGCGTGGCGGCGTACTTTG
>Ga0315905_10004394_pt1 | contig 14387 bp, 9 predicted proteins | sample LakEriMetagenome_5_FD_203522 | JGI IMG/M metagenome (GOLD analysis project Ga0315905, IMG submission 203522) | Freshwater fungal communities from buoy surface, Lake Erie, Ohio, United States - Buoy 4 MA121 | ecosystem: Environmental > Aquatic > Freshwater > Lake | place: USA: Lake Erie, Ohio... | reverse complement strand
CTAATACCTGCATTCAAGTTACCAATACCTTCATCCGTAATGAATGTTTGTGCGGAATACGGGTATCCTGAGTTGATGTTAGTAAAGATGTTCAATCCAGTATTTTCTAACACATTGAATCCACCGATTTTCGGACCGTTATAGTCTTTACCTTCACCGTAACGATAGTCGAACGTAATGGCGAATGCGTGACGTTGGTCATAGCTGTACGGGAAGATATTTCGAAGGTTAGGAATACCTGCATTAATGAATGCTGCCATAGACGTTGCATCAGAACCAGTACCATCAGCGAACTGTAAGGTATAGTTTGCGGTCATACGGATATTTCCTGTTTGACGTAAATCGTATGCAATCGTCATCCCTTTAACCGTACCGAAGTCACGGTTACCAAACGTTTTATAAGACGCCGGGTAGGCCATAAACACATTGATTAACTGCACATTATTACGTTGCTCACGGTAGAATGCAGAGATTTTCAATGAAGACGTTGGCGACAACACTTGTTGGAAACCTAATTCGTAATCCACTGTAGTTTCTGGCTTAAGATTCGCGTTTGAAATAACAGCACTTCGTGTTTGGATGTATTGATACTCGTATGGATCAAAACGGAAACCTGAAGTAGGACGCTTAGTTAAGATGTCATAATGCGCAAAAAACGAAGCTTTCTCAGAAATCGGGAATGAAAAAGCGATTCGAGGCATCACATTAATTTGAGCTTTGTAGTCTTCAAACGCAGATGCATCTGGAGCGGTTTGTCCTGGATTCAATACCCATGGAGCAATACCACCAGCACCTTGAATTGTTTTAGGATCTTCAACCGTTGTACCTACGGCATTGTACCATTGATCTCCAGTTCTAAATCCATTAATACCAGTTGGATTTGAGATATCATTCACATAAACGATGTAGTCATCACCCATGCTTTCAGGAATTACTACCCAATTGTACTGACCTGGGTCGTTTGCTTTAAGTTCTTTCGCTTCTTTAACGGTACGTGCATTGAAGAATAGGTATGGATCCTTAAGTACTGGTTGATTTGCATCAAATACATCAACACGTAAACCGACATTAAATACGATATCTTTGAACGCAAATTTATCCATGATATATCCAGCCATGTAGGTAGGTTGGAATGCACCGATAAATCTCTTGTAGTTTCCATTCTCATCGAATTCGTTAAAGTATTTATTAATGTCAGTTGTCCCTTTAACTTTCTTACCGGTATGATCGAATCCATAGTAAGAAACAAATGAATTTCCTCCGTTCATTAATTCATCTGGAGAGAACATATCAAACTGGAACATGCTTGGGTCGTACATATCTATATCTACATAATCATCTCCTGCGATGTCTAGATTTAAGGCTTTTCTTACACTGTAATCGAAGAATGACTGGTTATCGTTATTCAACTGACCACCATATAGTCCGGTTCCTGATTGACTAGCATATCCTGCATTTAAGCGATCGTAAGTGATTGCTTTAAACGATCCTGAATCTGTAATCACACCTGAGGAGTAATCAAGCTCTTCAATATGGAAGTTCATCAACTGACGAGCAATTGACCAAATGGCAACAGGCCCTTGATCTCCATCAGACCATCCTCGGTCGATTCGTTGTTCGTATTCAAATCCAAGTGAAATGCTATGATTACCAATCACTAATGAACCAGCACCTGTAACACGGAACTGATCATTTTCAAATTTACCAAAGCCATTTGACGGGGAACCAATATTTGACCAAATGCCATAAACGCTTTGTGGTGCATCCCCATTTCTCAAGGCATTACCCTGTTGAATTTGAAACAAGTTTTCGTAATGACCAAGCGCATCATCTTGATAGATGTTATAATACTGTGTAGTAATTGCGGCTAAGGCAGCATTGGTTTCAGAAGGAGAGAATGCAACCTCTAAATCTTTAAATCCATTATGTTCCCAGCGCTGTAAATTATCATTAAACTGATAAGATGGGGTACGACGGGTAGTAAATTTACCAACGTGACCGTAATTGAACATGTTATACTGATGCTTTGGATCGTATGAATCACGAAGCGTTTTACTGTAATCAACCATTAAGGTGTAATTCGCCGATTTAATTTTGCTGTTTTTGTTATCGTTAGTAAAACGTTGTGAAATTTTACCATAAACCCGATAATCTAATCCTTTTGATTCACCGAAATTGGTGAAGTTCAAAAGCGACGCTGCATAGGAATAATTTGAAGCTCTAAAATAATTCATAGAGCCTCCAAATTGTAAATTTACCGATGGTCCGGTATTTACGTCTATCTTACCTTGTCCTGAAATTGTTGTATTTCTTGCATTCATTCTCCACGGAACTTTTTCAAAATCTGAATCTTCCGTTGGATTACCGTCTGCATCTAACGGATTTTGTAAAAACAAGGCATTGTGAAATGTTCCGAAACCAGTTGATGTAGGACGAAGCGGATTCGAAAGCAACTCATCTCTAGTAGCTTGCTTCACACGCCATCCACCGCCTGCCAATGGACGGTTATCTAATTCATCGGTCAAGTTACCAGAAACAAGGAAACCTAATAAGGGACGGGTTTTATTGCCCGCAGAATCTCTTTGCATCCAAAGTGGTCCAGACAACATTCCTTCAATCAAGTTATATCCGAATTTGTCGAGTCCAATTACCTTTCCGTCATACCCATTCGGATCTGCACCTTTAAAGTAGGCACCAGAAGTTACTGCCTCAATACTACCAAAATAAATAGCCGATGGACCTCTTGTGGTAACCGAGATAATACCACCGGTCACGTCACCGTAGTTTGCTGGAACTCCCCCTGTAATTACCGAAACCTCTTCAAGCGCTGCTTTTGGTAAGTTAGCAGAACCACGAACTTTAATACCATCAATAAAGAAATACGTAGCATCGGAACGAGAACCTCTTACCGATATTTCACCACTTCCTTCATTGGTGTTAACTCCACCAACAGATTGCGCAACACCAGCCGCAGAACGCACGGGCATTCTTGAGATGTCTTCTCTTCCGAGCACCGCACCCGTTGCTCCTCCATCCTTGTCAATTAACGGAACTTTATAGCGGGTAACCTTAACTTCATCTTTTTGGAGTTCATTCTCAGGTTTCCCTAGGGTGAGTTTTTCCAAGAAAGTAATTTTATCCGAAGAAATGACAACACCTTGTTCGAGTGCATCTTGATAACCCTCGATTTTATTAGTCACTTTTACGTCATATGTACCCGGTAAAATGGCATTAATTTGAAATTCTCCGTTCTCATCTGTAATGGCATTCCCTTTCATCGAAGTTCCTGACATCAAGTAAACCTTGGCACTGGGTATTACCTCACCTGATTTTTGATCTTTAACGATCCCTTTAAGGGTTCCCAATCCTGACTGAGCAAACATGTAAGCGCTTGATAACAAAACGCTTAGCACTAATAACTGTAATTTTTTCAGCATATTCTTTCGTATATTTTTGCTAAGAACACATTAAATTTAAGTTGCTAAATATAGAAATATTAACTTGGTTTGCCAAAATGTTAAAAAAATAAAAAGAAAAAAATGTCGAGTTTTGTGGTTTGAATATAGACCAAATGGCTAAACTCTAAATGTTAATGGATAAAACGCAGGGAAATATCGGTTTGGTTGATTGGGTAATTGGTGAAATCGATGTGCTTAATTCCTACGAATCCACCTTGAACATAGAGGAAATGATCCAGTTGAATTCATTTGGAAATGCCCAACGCAAAAAAGAATTCAACGCGGTGCGCCAACTTAAACATCAAGTGTTTGGTAACGCATTAATTAGTTACGGGGAAAATGGTAAACCTAAATTTAATAATTCGGACATAACCATTGGAATAAGCCACTCTGCACATTGGGCCTTGTTTGCGCACGCATCGATTCCCTTTGGATGCGATATTGAAGAAGTTTCGGACCGAATTACACCAATCTCTGATCGGTTTTGTAGCAGCGAAGAACTTGAATTATTCGGTAGTGAAGTTGGTGTTATTCAACTCACCCAATTATGGAGTTGTAAGGAGGCTCTATATAAACTTGTTAACATCAAAGGAATCCATTGGAAAAAACAAATGCGTTGCATCTCAATTTCCGGGACTAAGTTTACATTTGCAGTAGAAACAAGCACCAAAGATTTCATCGTTAATTGTGATAGTGTACTTGTTAAGAACGTCATACTTTCCATTGCTACCTATGCGTAACCAAAAACCACTTCTAGCTAAATTATCTAAACTTAGTAGAGGAATCGCAATTTTAATAGACCCCGAAAAAGCAATGAATGAATTGCAATTTGCACGGCAACTGCATGCAATTTGCGAGATTTCCCCGGAATTTATTTTTGTTGGAGGGAGCACGGTGAATGCGGAACAGATGAGTCTAGCGATTAAATTAACTAAAGCGACCACATCGATTCCATTGATTATCTTTCCGGGAGGTACTTCGCAACTAAATACAAGCGCGGATGGCCTGCTTTTTCTTTCTTTAATATCAGGTCGCAACCCAACTTACTTAATCGGACAACAGGTCGAGGCCGCTGAGCTGTTATTTCATTCGAACATGGAAATAATTAGTACTGGTTACATTTTAGTAGATGGAGGCTTTCAATCGGCTGTTGAACGAGTTTCGGGGACTGCACCAATTCCACAAAACGATGTAGCATTAATCTCTTCAACGGCAAAAGCTGGAATTCTCTTAGGTATGGATTGTTTGTATGTTGATGCGGGAAGCGGGGCACACACCCCGGTTTCAGAAGAAATAATACATGAATTGAGTGCGCTAGGAAAGCCTTTAATTATTGGTGGAGGATTACGAACGATTGCTTCCATTCAAAAAGCACATGATGCGGGAGCAAACCTAGTTGTTATTGGCAATAAATTGGAGGAAGACTCCTTACTAATTGAAGAATTGATTCAGTACCGATCGCATGGAGTCCAAGTGGGAAGTCAACACTAAACTCATTAATGAATTATCGCCTTTAAACTAAGATCCAAGCTTTTAACGTGATGCGTCAAGGCACCCACAGAAATAAAATGAACCCCTGCCTCAGCAAATCCTACGATATTATCCTCCGTTATTCCGCCAGAGGCTTCGATTTCAAAATGAGATGGAATCATAGAAATACAGGACTTAATTTGTTCTGGCGAGAAATTATCTAATAATATTCGATTCACCCCTTGGGTTTGAATCACTTGCATAAGTTCCGCTTCGTTTCTAACCTCTACTTCAACAGGAATCATTAGATTTTTAGCTTTTTTATATGCATTAACCGCATCCACGGCTTTTTGAATTCCGCCACAAAAATCAATGTGATTATCCTTAAGCATAATCATGTCGTATAAACCAAATCGATGATTATATCCTCCTCCGATTCGCACGGCCTCTTTCTCTAGGAGGCGAAAACCAGGGGTTGTTTTTCGAGTATCGAGTAACTTGGCCGAAGTATGTGCAATTTGTTGACTTAAGGCATGTGTTTTTGTTGCAATACCCGACATGCGCTGCATACAATTCAAAATTAAACGCTCCGTGCTTAGAATGTTCTGTGCATTTCCTTCAACGATAAACGCAACTTCACCCGCTTCAATAGCATCCCCGTCTTCCTTGAACCATTGTACGTTTGAGCTTACATCTGTCAGTTCATAAATTCGTTTGGCCACCGCTAAGCCCGCAATAATTCCTGATTCTTTAATCAATAAGCGGGCAGTGCTTTTTGCCTCGGGGTTAATCGCAGCTAAGGTTGAGTGATCACCCTCCCCTATATCTTCAGATAACCACGCATGAATCAAGTCATTTAACATAAAACAAAGGTAGAAAAGTAATTGGAGGTTAGCACTGAAAAGTTATCTTTGTTAGGTGAATTCTACCCGTTCATTTTCAATAAATCCGTTTCTAATCGTTGGCATGCTGTGCTTGCTTTTGTTTACGCATTCCTTTGCGCAAGAAACTGAACTCATTCGTTTTTGTCAAGGAAATCGGTTTAACCCTATTGATTTTAGCCAGAAATTAAAGGGGAAGAAAGCCAATACGCCAACAATACGCATTTTAAAAGTGTATGAAAAATCCCTCAATGGGAATTACAAAGGATTTATTCATGATGCAGCACAGATGAATTCAATAAAAAATCAGTCCATTAATAATCCGTACATCCTTCATCTTAAGCAACTTGAGGTCTGTGAATATTATTTGCTAAAAGGTGAATTTAATGCGGCTAAAAAAGGGCTTGAACGGGCCGTTAGTTTTGCAAGAACAAAACGTGAAAACCAGTGGGTATCGCAAGCTTATAGGCTATACTCGAAAGTATACTTGTATGAGAACAAGAAAGATTCAGCTGATTTATTTATTAATCGAGCCATTGAATTTGCAAAACGCTCGACGAATGAACTGGAATTGGCTCTGTGCTTGCATCAATCCGCACTAAATCACGCGCAATTCTCCAACATTCAAGAGGCAGTTACGCAAGAATTATTGGCCCTTCAGGTGGTAGAGAAATTTAACAACACCTATTACGAGTGTATTTTCAATCGATTTATCGCAGAATTATCCTTAGATGCGGGCAACCTAAGAGAAGCAGAAAATTACCTAAGAAAGAGTCAATTAAAAAGTGGAAGAATTTCAAGTAAACGGTTAAAATTAGAGAACGATATCCTTCGGGCTCGAATCGAAATCAGAAAAGGATTTCCGAACGAAGTCTTGGTGTTTCTTCCTGCCAGTGTCAAAGGGTTGGAAGCCTTGAAAGATTACTTATCCCTTGGTGAAGCATGGATGGTGTTGGGGGAAACCTATAACGCAGCAAAGCAAATTAATAAATCATTGGAGGCGTTTAATAAGTCACTCACTTATTTCGAACAGTCAAGACAACCAGAAAAAATGGCGAGTGTATATCATCAAATTGGTTTGGTTTATTTATCAAAAAAAGATCTACTAAATGCAGAGAAAAATATATTAAAAGCCATTGTAATTCGAAACAACATCAAGGAGCGTAATCGAATTTACGAAAGTTACTTTGCCTTGTCGATTGTGTATGCAGAACAAGGTCAAAAACAAAAAGCATACGATTACCTGAAACGGCATACCGACTTTTTACGACGAAACTCTTTTTCAATTGATAGTAAAAAAATTGAAGACCTCACACAAACCAATTCAAGGGAAGAACGCGAGCGTTTAATTGAATCTCAAGAGGAAAAACTCCAAAAAGAATTAAAAGAAAAAGAAATCTTACAGCTTCAAAGTGACCGCCAATTGCTGGGAATAAGTATTGTAATTGCTATCTTCTTTTTATCGGCCGTTTCTGTATTTTTTATTGTTCGCCAGCGGAATACCTTACAAGAGCAACGAGAATCCGAAATGTCACAAACCTTGTTGCGATCACAAATGAATCCCCACTTTATTTTTAATGCCTTAGCGGTGATTCAAAGTTATATATACGAAAACACCCCTGAAAAAACGTCGAAGTTTCTTGTTAACTTTTCTAGATTGATTCGCTTAATTTTAGAGAATTCACCGAAGGAGTTTATCACCATAGATATTGAAAAAGAAATCTTATCAAAGTATTTAACGACTCAAAAATTAAGGTTTGAAGATCGCTTTAATTTTAATATAGAGATTGATGAAGAACTACTCTTCAGACGAGCACTTATACCTCCAATGATCACCCAACCGTTTATCGAAAACTCCATAGAGCATGGACAATTACATACCATCGAACACGGAATGATAGAAGTAACGATGAAGGAACGCTTTGGAATGTTGGAGGTGGTGATTACTGACAATGGTGTTGGAAGAACCAAAGCTGGAAAAATAAAAAAGAACAAATCTCATAAGAGCATGGCACTGGATATTACCCGTGAACGCATTGAAATTATGAATAAAAAGTATAAAGGAAAAGGAAGCTTAACCATAGAGGATTTGGATGTAAAGCAAAAAACCGGTACACGCGTAATAATTTGTTTGCCAATCATTTACGAAAACACTAAATTTGGTTCATATGAAAAAAGTACTGATAATTGATGATGAAAAACGCATCAGGGATTTCGTAAAACGTATGATCGATTCGTTTAATCTTGACGTTGAAGTATTTACGGACGGAGAGAACGTTGAAACAGGAATTGAATCGATTAACCGGATTCAACCGGACATCGTGTTTTTAGACATTCAAATGCCTGACGGCACTGGATTTGACTTATTAAACCGAGTTAAGGACAAAAAATTTGAATTAATTTTTATCACTGCCTTTCAGGAATATGCCATTATGGCGATTAAGTTTAGTGCCCTCGATTATATTCTCAAGCCAATTGATGACGAGGAATTAAAAACGGCCTTGCAAAATGCCATTGACACAGTAGATTTCAAAAAAGAAGATTCACAATTTGAGGCGCTCACCCACAACCTTCAAACCAACCAAAAGCGAAAGTTAGTCCTTAAGACCCAAGAAAGTGTACACGTAGTAGACCTAAGTGAAATCATACGTTGTGAAGCCGATAAGAACTATACCTTTTTCTATTTGAATAACGGTAAAAAAATTCTTGTTTCCAGAACGCTCAAAGATTTTGAGACCTTACTTTCAAATCACGGATTTTTCCGGGTTCAACAATCCCACTTAATTAACTTAGAGTACATTGAGCGGTATGATAAGCATGAAGGCGGTTCTGTCATTATGAGGGATGGGTCTTCTGTACCTCTATCCCCAGCTAAGAAAGATCAGTTTTTCAGTATGTTAGAAAAACTTTAGGCCAGGGCTTGAGTTAAGTCTTGAATTAAATCCTCCACATCCTCGATTCCTACACTTAAACGGATTAAACTATCCACTACCCCACTTTGCTCACGTTCCGCTTTAGGAATCGATGCATGAGTCATAGTTGCTGGATGCCCGATTAAGGATTCCACCCCACCTAGTGACTCCGCTAAGGAGAATATTTCAACTTTTTTAACGACAGACAAAGCATCTTCCAAGTTGTTGCCTTTCAAGGTAAAAGAAATCATTCCCCCAAAACCGCGCATCTGTTTTACAGCTACATGGTGGTTTGGATGGTGTGCGAATCCAGGCCAAAATACCTTGTCGATTTTTGGATGACTCGCCAAGAAATGAGCGATTTTTTCCCCGTTTTCGCAATGACGCTCCATGCGTAAGTGCAAGGTTTTTATCCCTCGAAGTACAAGAAATGAATCCATTGGACCCGTTACTGCACCCGATGAGTTTTGTATCCGATACATTTCATTCGCTATGGTATCATCCTTAGTCACCAAGGCTCCCATGATCACATCAGAGTGTCCGCCGAGGTACTTGGTTACCGAATGCATTACAATATCCGCTCCAAGATCCAATGGGTTTTGCAGATACGGCGTTGCAAAGGTATTATCCACACACAACATAGCACCCGCTTTTTTCGCAATGGCAGAAGCCGCTTCAATGTCGATAATATTCATCATTGGATTCGTTGGTGTTTCCACCCAAATCAATTTGGTGTTTTCGTTGACTTTGGCTTCAATATTTGACACGTCTGTCATGTCAACAAAATGAAAAACAAGTCCATATTTTTCGAAAATCGTTTTAAATATTCGGTAGGATCCGCCATATAAATCATTTGTTGAAATCACCTCATCCCCGGGATTGAGCATTTTAATGACACAATCAATGGCCGCTAAGCCCGAACCGAAACATGCACCATGGGTACCATTTTCAATGGCTGCTATATTCTTTTCTAAGGCATGGCGCGTTGGGTTCAAGGTACGCGAATACTCGTATCCTTTGTGGTTTCCAACCCCATCTTGCACGTAGGTTGATGTTTGATAAATTGGGGTCATGATAGCACCTGTTGCTGGATCTGGAGCTACCCCTTCGTGAATGGCTTTCGTTGCGAATTTCATGGAATAAATTTTATCAAAATTAACAAAAGGGATTGAATCTAGCCGAGTTCTTTTGGATCCCAAAAATAGGAATCAAAATGTTGGATTTGGTCTTCAACGACAGGTATCCCTTCAGCCATCAATTTTCGCTGCATTTCATTTGCATCGGCAAAGTGCATTTTTCCAGTTAATAAGCCCTTTCGATTCACTACTCGATGCGCTGGTACATCTGGCAAGCTATGACTTGCATTCATTGCCCAACCGACCATGCGAGCGGAACCTTTAGTCCCTAAGGCCTCAGCAATAGCGCCATATGTAGTTACTTTTCCTACTGGAATTAATCGCACAATGTCATAAACAGCCTGAAAGAAATCCTTGTTCTTTGTCATTCTAAAATTCATAAAAAAAGCCGCACTGGGCGGCTTCAATATATCATTTAATTGGTTTACTTTTTACAGCAATCTTTTTTCATTTTGCCACCAATCCATTTTCCGTTTTCATCAAAATGAGCTAAACAAGCCTTTTTTTCAGCAGGAGTACATCCTTTCTCATCACACATCTTAGCACACGCTTCTTTGGTCATTTTAGCACATTCGTTCATGTCGCATTTTCCAATCATTTGAGCACCTTCTTTACACGTTCCATCACACTTCCCGGATTGCATTCCTGATTTGCACATCCCGGACTCGCTTTGGCATTCCATGCGTGCTTTATCGCTATGACCCTTCTCTGCTGAAGAAGCAGAGCCATTTCCAAGAATTGGAGCAATTACTAAGCCTACCAAACACGTCAACTTAATCAATATGTTCATGGAAGGACCTGAAGTATCTTTGAATGGATCTCCAACGGTATCACCAGTTACTGCCGCTTTGTGCGCATCAGAACCTTTAAAGGTCATTTCACCGTTGATTTCAACACCTGCTTCAAAGGATTTTTTTGCATTATCCCATGCACCACCGGCATTATTTTGGAACACCGCCCAAAGAACACCTGATACCGTAACACCTGCCATGTACCCGCCAAGCATCTCAGCGATTAATTGATTGTCGTATCCAATAAGCATCGGCAATGTGGCAATAACAATGGGGAACCCAATGGTTAAAACCCCAGGCAACATCATTTCACGCAATGCAGCTTTCGTAGAAATCTCAACGCATTTTCCGTATTCAGGTTTACCTGTTCCTTCCATGATTCCTGGAATTTCCTTGAACTGACGACGAACCTCATACACCATGTCCATTGCTGCTTTACCAACGGAATTCATAGCTAAGGCCGAGAAAACTACTGGAATCATTCCACCGATGAATAACATGGCTAATACCGGCGCTTTGAAAATGTTAATTCCATCAATACCGGTAAACGTTACATAGGCAGCAAACAAGGCTAAAGAAGTTAATGCAGCAGAAGCAATCGCAAATCCTTTTCCTGTAGCTGCGGTTGTATTACCAACTGAATCTAAAATATCCGTACGTTGACGCACTTCTTTTGGTAGTTCGCTCATTTCGGCAATTCCACCCGCGTTGTCAGAGATTGGACCGAATGCGTCGATTGCTAATTGCATAGCCGTAGTCGCCATCATGGCAGAAGCGGCTAAGGCCACACCGTAGAATCCAGCTAATGCGTATGAGCCCCAAATGGCTCCAGCAAATAACAATACCGTTGGGAAGGTAGAAATCATACCTGTTGCTAATCCAGCAATCACGTTTGTTCCTGCACCTGTAGCAGATTTTTGAACAATTTTCAAAACGGGCTTCGTACCTAGTCCAGTATAGTACTCTGTAACTGAAGAAATTACTCCTCCAACAACTAACCCAACAATGGCCGCAAAAAATACGCGCATCGAAGAGATGTCTTTAATTCCTTCTCCAAAGAAGTTCATCTTCATTGTTTCTGGTAACATCCAAATTACTAAGGCATAACATGCAATAGCTGTCAAAACAATAGAAACCCAGTTTCCTAAATTAAGTGCACCTTGAACTTGCTTTTCCTTATCGTCGTTGCTTTTAATGCGCACTAACAAGGTTCCAATGATTGAAAAAATGATTCCAAAACCAGCGATTGCCATAGGTAACAAGATTGGACCGATACCACCAAACGCATCGTTAATACTTCCACCCATGTCTTGGATTACATAATTACCAAGGACCATCGCTGCTAGTACTGTAGCAACATACGAACCAAATAAATCAGCTCCCATTCCGGCAACGTCTCCTACGTTATCTCCTACGTTATCTGCAATGGTTGCGGGGTTACGTGGATCATCTTCCGGTATACCGGCTTCAACTTTACCTACTAAATCCGCACCTACATCCGCTGCTTTCGTGTAGATACCTCCACCAACACGCGCAAATAATGCAATGGATTCAGCGCCTAAGGAGAATCCTGCTAAGGTTTCCAATACGATGGTCATGTCTTCCGCATTCGTCCATTTTCCTTGCATGAAAATCTGAAAGAAAATAATGAAAAACCCAGTTAATCCTAATACCGCTAAACCAGCAACACCAAGACCCATTACAGTTCCACCACCGAAAGAAACTTTCAATGCTTGGGGTAATGAAGTACGAGCAGCTTGGGTAGTACGAACGTTTGTTTTGGTCGCAATTTTCATACCCATATTTCCAGCTAATGCCGAGAAAATAGCACCGAAAATGAATGCAACAATTATTAATAAATGTGTTTTTACCCCAGGAATAAAGGTAATTCCTGCAAGCACAACACTTGATAATATAACGAACACAGCGAGTAAACGATACTCTGCTTTTAAAAACGCAAGCGCTCCTTCGTAGATATAATCTGAAATTTCTTTCATTTTTCCATCACCCGCATCTTGTTTCAACACCCATGCGCGTTTCATCGCCATAAAAAGTAATCCAATAAGTGCAAGAACTATTGGTACATAAATCATCATTGACTCCATTTCTTTAATAAATTAATTTTCAAAAATTTTCGAGGGCAAAACTAGCTTTTTTCGCCAAGGTATGCAAGTACGAAGGGAAGGATTAAAAAGTTACAGCTTAGTCGTTTGAAATAATATCAAACAATTCATCTAAATCTGGAGAGATTATAATCTCAATTCGTCGGTTCTTTGCCTTATCTGCAGGATCTACCGGCTGAAATTCGCTTCGACCTGCGGCAACGATTCGCGTAGGGTTCATCTTTGAATTAGCTAGTAGAATTTCAACCACCGATGTTGCGCGTAACACAGATAACTCCCAATTGTTTCGTGGAATGGCCGCGCTTGAAAGCTTATCGGTATCCGTATGTCCTTCAACAACGATTTCCAAATCAGACTCGGTTTCTAAGGCCTTGCCAATTTGTAATAAGGCACTTTTTCCCTCTGCTTCAACCACAATACTTCCTGATTTAAACAAGAGTTTCGCTTCCATACTCACGTAAATCTTTCCATTTTTCTGTTCTACTTTTAGGCCTTGATTTTCAAATCCTATCAGCGCATCGGTAACTTTTTTCTTCAAGGCCTTGAGCGCATCTTCTTGTCGTTTCAATAGTTCCTCAAGTTCATTTACACGCTGCTCACGCTCCTCCAGTAACTTCTGTTTTGTTTTCAATTCAGCCTCAATACTCACAAGCTCTTCTGATTTTTTCTGAAGTTCGATGTTTTTCTGCTCGAGTTGTTTTTGAAGAACGGAAGCTTCTTTTGCTCCGGTTGACTTATATTTCTCGAATGTTTTAGTGAGTTCATCCAATTCTTTCATGGACTTACTCAATTCCCTAGATAAGGTTCGTAGGGTTGTTCCTAATTTCGCAGTATCTGCTTTTAACGAGCTAGCTTCTTTTTTCAACGCATCCACATTGGATTGAAGCTCCATCACTTTGGCTTCATAATCTTGATTGCTTTGTTTCATTTTCTCTAGTTCTTCCGCACAAATCTTTTGTTGCGCTTCTAAGGCTTTAAACTTTTTTGAGGAAACACATGCGGAGGCAAGGGCCAACAAGACAAAAAACAAAACAGACTTTTTCATACGATTAGTTTTTACAAAAATCAAGCTTTCCTCGATGTAAAATCGGAAGAAGCCCTTGAGTTTTTAACACTCATACTTTAATTGCTTTGTCAATGTGTTTAACTTTGACACCTAATGCCAACGATTTTATTCCTCTTAGAACTTCTTGCTTCCTTATTAGGAGTAGTTTACATTATCCTAATCGCCAAAAAAAATGCCTTTGGTTGGCTTGCAGGGATTATTTCGTGTGCGATTTTTGCTGGACTATGCATTGAATCAGACTTAATGAGTCAAGGCATCATTCAACTGGGTAATGTAGTGATGGGAGTATGGGGTTGGATGCAATGGCATAAGCAAGTGATTCCGGTGAAATCCTTTCCGAAATTGCGTATTATTTTTTTGGCTGCTTTACCAGTGTGTTATGTTGGTTCTTTGGTCTGTTTCCCCGGGTTAGATTGGTCTGCTCGTTTAGATCAAATCGCTTTGATTTATTCCATAGTTGCGACCTTGTTAACTGTTCGAATGTTTCAACAAAATTGGCTGTTGTGGCTTATTGTTAATGGCATTACAGCAATAACAGCCTTCTCCAACG
>Ga0315905_10004393_pt1 | contig 14387 bp, 7 predicted proteins | sample LakEriMetagenome_5_FD_203522 | JGI IMG/M metagenome (GOLD analysis project Ga0315905, IMG submission 203522) | Freshwater fungal communities from buoy surface, Lake Erie, Ohio, United States - Buoy 4 MA121 | ecosystem: Environmental > Aquatic > Freshwater > Lake | place: USA: Lake Erie, Ohio... | reverse complement strand
TAATAAGCAATTAGGTCATCCGCCTCATTGTTATTAATATCAACCTGACGAATAAACATCTCCTCGAGATATTGTTTTACTCTATGTTTTTGTTCGTAAAATGAGTCTTCTTTAAAATCCTGACCAGGTTTTCTGTTCTCCTTGTATTGGGGGTAAATGATTTTACGAGCCAATGAGCTCCCTTCCCCATCCCAAAACACAACAACCTTATCGAAGTTTTCTTCTTCAATAAAACGTCGGGTGGTATTCAGAAAATGCCAAATACCCCCGACGTGTCTGTTTTCGTGAAAGAAATCTTTCACACCATGAAATCCTATCTTTAATAGATTGTTTCCGTCAATTAATAATGTTTTGGTCAACTTGTAGTTTATTAAGGTTCTACTTCTTCTTTCAAATCAAAATCCAAATCAGATACACCCAAAATATCTTTCCAATATTCTGCATGGTCTTTTTTGTAACTTTCAATCGACGCCTTTTCTTCCGCCGGTTCTTTACCCGCCATGAAACCATGAGGTGTTACAATAATTTTACCATCCTCATACCCCAAACCATTGATGTGGTTCTTGAGTACTGATATCTTGGTGCGAACGGCAAATTTAACAGTTCTTTTGTCTTTTGTGGCAGTAATCTTTGTCGTACCAGCACCTTTTTGATTTCCGAACAAGAATACCAAAGATGAGTTTAACCAAATTGCTTCACCACCTTTTGCCTTAATCTTTGGTTGACCAAAAGGATTATCAGGTAATTCAACCCAAGGTTGATTAACAATAACCAAAGTATTTTCAAACTTTGAGTCAGCTTTACGACTACCTGAAATACGTTGGTTGATACCCATACCAATCTTATCAGCAAGTACCGAAGCGTTGTGTTGTTTTCCGCCCTTACCTTCAAAGGTCATTTTACAAGGAACAGAACCAACTGAATCCCAAAGGAAAAGAAGACTGTAATCCAACTCACCTTTTTCTTGAGCGTCCAACAAAGAATTAATATATTCAGTTATTTGTTCGATGTAATCAAAGTTATTATTGAACAAATAAAATCCATCCCAATCAATCTCTCCTGTTGATTCATCCACAACTTCTTCACACTGGAATCCCATAATTCGGGCGTGTTCAAATGACCACTTCTGTTCTGTAATAATAAACACAGGAAGAATTCCTTTCTTTTGAGCGTCAACTGCCGCTTTTACAAGAGCCGTTGTTTTACCCGTATCAGAGTGACCCAAGAACATATTGATATGTCCCATAGCAGGCCCAGGAATTCCAACCGCATCCAAAAATTCAGGACCCAAGTCAAAATACCGTTGTGGTTTATATTTGGCTGAAGTCGAGAATTTAGACTTGATTGAGTCCAAACCCATTTCTTTTTTCTTAATTGCCATTTGGTTCGATTTTGATTAAAGCTTGAATTATTTCCAATTTGTCTTTCGCGTTGGCATATTTTTCCAACATTTTGTCCATTTCCTCCAAGTGTTGGGGGTGTTCCCCAATTCCAACAGGATTATTAAAATAAATCAAGAGCGTGGCTTCCGCCTCCGCAATTTCGGCCTCATATCTTTTCATGAGAGCCTTGTACATACTTTCCGCAATTTTCATAAAAAAAATTTAATAAATTAGAAAAAAGCGTGGGTACCGAAATACCCACGCCGATTATTTTATTAGAATGGTAAATCACCATCAGGTTCATCTTCTGACTGTGGGTCAGTATATTTTGCCCCACCCATAGATGTTGTTTCTTCAACTGAATTACCATAAACATATTTACCAGCATCCGAGTCCCAACGTGGAGTTTCGCCACGAGAGATAGCCTCCAAATAATCAACTGGCTTTTTAGAATAAACATCAGCCCAACTCAACTCATCTTTAACCCATGAGTCACCAATCGCCTTGTCTTCATGAACAGGACTTGGGTCATCATACATGATTGTTTGAATTACCGTGTAAGTCGCACCTTTTGGTGTTTTAGCTTTGGTCATTTCAAGAATTATGTCACGACCTTTATCAGGGTCAGTGATGTCACCTTTAGCTCTCCAAATCGGGATAATCTTATCAAGAATACCTTCGTTCTTGTAGTTGTGCTTGAAACGCCAGAATTTCACACCGTCTTGTTCGTTATCACGGTCAATAACTTTTACAATATAAAACTTACGTGGCTTATATTGTTTAGCAAGTTCTTTGTCCGCCTCTTTACCTGTTGACATGAGTTCTTCATAAACTTCGGTAAGTGGTGAACGTTCATTATCATTTTTTCCTGGGTCATAGATTTTATTCCACTTGCCATCGACTTGTACCTCATGATACCATACTTCTTTGAATGGTGAGCTTCCGTCTTTTGTAGGTAGAATACGAAGTCTTTTCTGACCTTGTTTTTCGCTGTCTTTAAGGATTGCCGCGAAATACTTTTTCATTCTTTCATCTTGAGACATTTTTGAGGTGTTAGATGAACCACCTTGACTTGCTTTTTCATACTGTGCAAGTACAGCATCTAGAGAATTGTTTGTCGCCATAATATATAAATTTAAATTGTTTACTAAATATAAGTGTCAGCCGTAGTGTAGTCAAATGTAAAAGGGACCGAAGTCCCTTTTTATTATCTAATTTCTTTGAAATCTTGTATATCATCCTCATTTTCATCATCAAAGTTTCTAAAACTTTTTTTGATTTCGTTTGGTGAAAATCCTTCAACCTCATCCGAAGTTAAAACATACTCATTCTTACCCGCTTTTTCAAGGTCTCCTTGTTTGTCCTCAAAAAATTCAGATAGTTTTTGGTTGAAGGGTCCTGAATCTAGACTTCTTAACTCCAATTTTTCTTCAGGAGTTTTTGGTCTATATTTTTCAACTTTGGCTTCAAGGTCATTCAACTTACTAACAATTGAATCCATATTACCAAGTTTTGATTCTAAATCTTCGAGGTGTTTAAATAAGTTATCAAAATACTCCTCCTGTTTTTTCTCAACGTTTTGTTGTGACTTAACAAGGTCAGTAATTTCTAATTCTTTCTTATCACCTTTTTCTTTATCTCCACCAACCTTTTCAACGTCAGGGTCCGCCTCAACATCCACAGGTTGTGGTTCAGCTCCCGCCGCCGGTGGTGCTGGAGGTGGCGCAGCACCTGCGTCAGGTACCGGAGCCCCTGGAGGTGGAGGTAATGCCGCTCCCGCATCAGGTGGTGGGGGTAACGCGGCCGCCGGGTCTTCCGCAGGCGGAACTTCTTGTTCCGTTATATATCTATTGATATTGTTATATCTTTTTAGTTCTTCAAGAATCTTATTGTCGATTGTCATGTTATTAACCGTTTAAAAGTTGTTTAACTCCGGTCATTGTTTCGACCTGAATCTTTTTATTTTGTTTCATTGTATTGTCCACTCTCTCAATCAAACCATCTTTCATTCTCAGAGTGTAGCATTCACCAGTATCTAAGTCACATACTTCTTTATAACCATTACCGGTTTCTTTTTCTGTGATACGAGTATTTTTACCCAAATATCTATCTAATGTTTCTTTAGTACTCATAATATTTTTATTTATAAATATCTTTAATTTTCGAAATTATAGAGTTAACCTTTGTATTGTTGCTGATTTATTTGGGTCGGGGCTTCCATCTGATAAAGTAGGGGTTAAATATACATTAACTTTAATTGTTTGTACAGTTTCGTCACAATCAGAATCTATTTGTATTTCCTCCAATGAGACAAATACCGATTGACCATTCTGAGATATACTATATATTCTTTGGTATGTTTCAGTAGGCCCGAAAGCGCATGCCGCAGGTGCGGTAATTTTATATTCAACAAGATATATATTCCATCTACCACCTGTCGGGTCATTAACGGTAATATCCCATCCGGCTTCACCTACCGCCCTTCTAACTACACTAAGTATTTGAGGTGGTGGGGATTGAGTTGCCGGATTTAATTGTCCTATCGCACCTTTATATAAAGTTATCGCATTAGCGACTTTGGTTTCAATATTAGTTAAATCAGTTGCTGGATATGAATTATAAATACTTTCTCTACCCGAGGTGTTAGCCGCAAAATTTAATATCCAAAACTTGGTAATGTCTTTCTCGCCAGCGGAAATAGGTAAATTTATAACCCTTTGTTTCCATCTTTCAACTAAAAATTTAATACTGTCATCTACCGTATTAAAGGAAGGGTAAGGTTTATTATCTGAAGAACAGTAAAATTTACTATTAAAATAAGTACTCGGGCCCCAATTTTCTTGTATATCAATACCTATAAAATTGTTATTATTTGATTGGAATCCAGAACCATTCCATGAGGTCAGATAAATCGATGAGAATACCGCACTTGCTAAATTTATTTGGTCTTTATCAACAATATTAGTAGAAGCAATAATATCCCTAACTTTTGTAACCATTTCATTTGTTGTTAGTGTAACTTTAGCAACATCTTGTTTAGTAAACGTTGAATAGACTGTGTTTGCACTACATGATTGATTTGCAGAAGCTGAATTGGCAGGTGTAGTTGTTGCATTAGACGTACTTTGTTGTTGTTGTGAAATAACATTTTCTGTTTGTGTTTGTTCTTTATTAACCGCCTCCTTTTGTCTATTACTTTCCTCAATTACCGAATTTAGTAAATTAGTTTTAAGGATTTGTAAGTAATTATCTATTTTAGGTAAAGATGCAGTTGGTTGTCTAACACCTTCAAGTATTGTTTCAAAACTACCAGGATTAATGGTATGGGTTACTTTAGTAATCATATAAGGTCCGCTAAACATAGGTACGTGTCTTAAATTAAAATACATTGTAGGTTGTATCATAGCATTACCCATCATACTAACAGTACATGTGTAACTTCTATTTTTATATAAATTATATAAAGATATGTTTTGAGTTGAAACCGCCCTATTACCACCTTGATTGGCCATTTGATTTATTACAGTTAAAGCCTCCGCGGTACTCTGACTATTACCCTGATTTACATTAAATCCATAAAATATAGATTGATTCTGTGGTCCAATATCGACATTGAATCCACATACCTTATTTGATTTATCCCAATCTTTTTTACCTATCTGATTTTCCGCGAGTGGATTACTCGCAGCTTTAGTTATCTCAAACGCATCATCTCTAAATCTAAAATCAACATTATCTTTAATATCAACAATTTCACTCACTTTACCACCATAAAAACAAACCATTTTAGCGGTCGAATCACGGTAATCAACATTCATAAATGTACCAAATAAATTATTAGCAAAATCTGAAGTACTGTCCAATCTTGGTTTAGGATTTTTTTGAGCGTCTTGCACATTATAGAAATTAACATAAGACGGGATATTCATAACCACAAAATTATTCTCCACCAATATAGAACTAACAAAACTAAGCATATTTGTAGTCGGGTCGATATTTGTGAGTCGATGTCTTAATTTATAAATGTCACATAAAATAACTTCCCCAATATTTCTACTTGCCCTATCTAGTAAAAGAACGTCTTCAAATAATGTTTTTTGTTTAAAATCATTACCCGCAATCCATTTATCATTAATTGCTTTAAATGTTTCCCATAAGTCAATTTTACTTTGTGGACCCTCTAAAGCCGAGCTATTAATAACCTCAGATTTCAAACTAATATCTGGTAGCTTTTTTCTTATCTTAATGAAAAAACTATCTATTATTTTATTTTGGAAGTCATCAATTGACCTTGTATATTCATTTAGTAGTGTTGACAATTTAGTTTTACTCCACTTACCTGTTGGATTTGGTGTTGTTGGAAACTGTGGTGTAGGTTCGACAACTCTATTAGATATTGCAGGGGCCTCCTCTCCTCGGGAGGTATAGATATTAAATATCAATTCGTCTACAAGTGCAGAATTATTTACCGAAGTTTTAGAAACTTTATCCGTTATACCTATTTGAGAATTCTCTGAGTTTATCGCCACCGCGAATTTTCTTGGTCCTATAGGTCCATATATTATTATCTTAGTACCATCTACTAAAGTAACCGTTTCTAAAATATCACCATTACCTGTTTGAGTGTCTGGTAAAGTTGGGGGTGTTGGATTTACTTGTAACTGTAGTAATTTTTGCGACACATATATTTTTATTATTGTCGCTAAATTTTTTATGTTATTAACAGTAAATGCCACATCAAAATCAACAAAGAAATCGGCGATGTAAGAACCATTGTCCGAATAATTAACACCTGAAATATCCGAAAATCCAATATAGGTTTCTAAAGTTTTCCATTCGTCAGGATAATTACCTTTAGATTCTGATAATGTGACATTACCTCCGTTTGTTGGTAAAGCATCCGGTGTTTTTGACTTATAACTCTCCCAAGTATAGGGGTCCTCAATTACTGATGGTGTAAAAGTATAGAACAACTTTTTATCGTAATTTGATGGATTACCAAATTTAAATGCGGCATCAAAAGTTAAAAACTTAGTTACAGTATTGGCAATTGTTGCAGTTTGATTGTTTTGTACCGATGTTATTATTTGGTCTCCTGTCGTACCTGTAATTTTAGGTACGGTCATCATGTCTGTAAAAAGTAACTGGAAGTTTTTAAAATTGGTAGTTAGATTAGACTCTAAATTAGTTTGTTGTGTTGTAACCGCTGTTCCACCTGTTTCACCAGATGAAGTACCAATTGTTTGGTTTGACTGTTGAGTAAAATCATTAGTCATCGCCATTGGTTTAATTAAACCACTGTCAACATAATCATATTTACATACCGAAAAATTTAAGAATTCTTCTTCAAACTTATCTAATATTTCTTTTTCAAATACTGAAAATACCTCACTAATTTTAGTATAAACTGAAGTTGAGTTAAGTGTGAAATGGTTTTGTTCTTCTTTGTTTATAAAAATAGTTTTTAAATATTCTTCAGGTGATGGTTTTAATAAATTCTCTAAATCAAAATATCCGTAATGTGGTGCCGCCCAAAACATTCTGACCGAACCATTAAACATTGCGGTATTACCATTTACCTCTCGAACTATCTTACCGTCTTTAAAACATTCATTCTTAGTTTGATTATAAGTCGAACCCTGTGAAGGTATTATAAACTGATTTGTTCTATTTTTATTATCAACAAGAACACTCCAACTGATAATTCTTAAATCTCTCATCGGATTAGCATTATCAAAACCTTCGGTAAAATCTATAATAGATTCTTCTGAATATTTTAAATCTAATCCTTTTAAAAACGCATCCTGAATTGACTGGTCACTATAAGGAGCGTTAGAAGCGTTTGAAACAGTAAACTTAATATTTGACGCGTTTTGATTTGTACTTACCGTATATTCACCTGGTCCACCAGGTATACCATTATTTTGTGCCAATATTTGAGTTCCCCCATTTAATCCATTACCCTGTAAAATATAACCTGTGGTTAACGAATTGTGGTTAACGGTTAATACCGTTAACACATTACCTGCAACATTACAAGAACCTACAATTTCAGTACTAGTGTCTATAATATTATATCCTTGATAAAAAACATTAAAATCATTTATAATTTTTGGATAAAATCCTGTATTAATTAATGATGATGTCTCCGCTCCGAATACAGTATCTTTCTGTAGAACTATATCGAATGGGGCTCCGTTTAAAATTAAACCATAATTTCTTGTTGGGTCAGAACTCGGTGGGTCAAAATTTAAAGATGAATTAAAATTAGTCCATGAGGTGTCAAGTATATCAACACCATTTTCAACATATTCTTTATATCTGTGCCATATCGAACCTATTTTTAAAATCCAAGGATACGGTACTCTATGGACTGCTCCGAATTTTTTTAACGATGCAAATATATAATTAAGGGGTTTACTAAAAACACCCTCATCTGTCGTTGTTTCAAATGTTTGATATTTTTCTCTAAGTGTTGGTAATGGTAGAGAATTTAAGAATAAGTAAGCCGGTACTTTGTATGGATGTTTATCTAATTTTCTAAATTTTTCAACTCCTTCTGAAATAGAATTTACAAAAAATGGAGTGTTTAATAATGAAGTTGTTTGAGCACTTAATAAAATACCACTGTAATTTGAATAATTTAGATTACCTTCTGTTACTAACTGTTTTTTGGGTGTTCTTCCCTCATAAAAAGTTTTAACATTTTCTTCAGTTACATTAGGCACCTTATTTGTTTTATAAATAAAATTGGTAACTATTCGTTTTTGGTCAGTACCTGTTGCGTCTAAAAAATTACTTATTACTTTTTTTGTGGTATTAAACGAAAGTACTTTGCCTGTTGAGAACGCCTGTTTTGCGTCAGCATTTGACTCGCCATTCGCCAAACCTTGTTTACTCCAAGCATTACTATTAAAAGGATATATGTCTGTCACATCATAAACGTTAGATACCGATTCTCCTGTCACAAAATCAATAATATCTTGTTCTTTTTCTAAACTGACAAGTGGTTCTGATATTGGTGCCAATAATGTACCCAAATCCATGAATTCAAATTCAGAATTAGAAATTAAATTTTTAATATAACTAGTGTTATATATTCCTCTCAAATAATTCTGCCAACTTAATCCTGTACCATCATTAGAAAATCCTCTAAGTGTTTGTAAATAATTAGCGGAAGAAAAGGCGTAATTCTTAAGTTTATCCATTAAGAATGGATTAGTTTGACCTAAACTAGTAATGAGATTTGTTGCCTCCGCATCCGCAATTAAATCAACTATTTTATCCGTCTCTGAGATTGAGTTATTACATCTAGATAATTTTGAGTAATTTGAGACAAATTGTATTCTTTCATAAATTTCAAAGAAAAATTTAACCTCTTCTTTGTTTGAGAAAATTATATTATTAACCGGAAACTCAATCGCATTAAAAGAAATGCGCTTAGGCTCTGTTAATTCATTAAAATTCGTAGTTTGATTCTGAGGAGGTAAAGTTCTTTCAACATATCCTTTAATAAATTCTTCTTCGAATTCAATTTCAGGCCATACATCATATTGAAATCCTTTTGTTTGTTGGATTACATCACTATCACCAGGGTATTTTATTTCATATTTTTCTTGACCAGTCTCACCTGCGGTTTCTACGATAAATTGAGGCCACGGATAAACAGGGTTTTCGTTATTTACACCAGGATTTAATGCGTCTTGGGAAGCACTTTCAACTTGCTTATTAAAAATAGAACCCTTTCTGTCAGGGTGGTCTCTCTGATTCCAAGCCTCTCTGTGAGTATCATCCATCAGTCTTATAAACGCTTCACCATTAGCAAAAATTACCGCTAGTACGTTTCGAATATTTGGTACGAATCCAATTCCATTATTTGAGTTTTGTAAAAGATTTGATAAAGCCTTTGTTAAATCTTCTTCTATTTGAATTTTGAATGCTTTTAATTTTTTTTGTATTTCTGCAATTTCACCAAAAAATGTTGGGTCTAAAAAGTTTGAGACATTGTTTATTATCTCGTTAGTATTATTATCAAAAGCAAAATATTGATAAACTGTTTTAATTTCTCCGTCTTTAAATGTTGTGTCAGCAGCATTAAACAAATTTCTTTTACTAAAACTTAATTTAAGTTCAGATATTTGTGTTTCAGTTGGCTCAGTATTACCACTTATCGCCTTAAATGTCTCAACAAAATTAATGTCTTGCTCACTTTGGAAAGTCCTGACAAATGTTTTTTCGTAGGTGATTTTTACCGGAATTGATGATGGTTTTGTTGTACCGTCAATGGTATACGACCCTTTCTCACCTAATGTGTTATTGGATTTTAATTTTTTATTATAACTATCAATTAAAGCTTTTAATTGACTTATCGCTTCTTGTTTTTGTTGGGCGTTAAAATTTGATTTAAATGAATATATTTTTGTTTTAAAAGGGTTATTTAAAATATATGGTGCGGTAGTATCCATGTACTTATTATACCAAGAACCAAATTCATTTCCTTGAGCACTATAAACATCAACAATATATTCATTAATTGTTTTTTGATATGTTTCTAAATCAGTTAATGGGTTTAAATTTACTTTAGTAAAATTATCTAAAACATTCTTTATAAAAAGTTCTAATCTGTTCTGTAATTGTATGATGGTTAATTCAGGGAAATCATCAGAAATTAATCCCTTTGATTTGTATTCCGAATACATTTCTTTAACTTTCTCATATCCTATTTCGGCAAAACTTTGTTTAACTGGTGAGGTGGAAGAAGCACCGCTCTCTAATGCCTTAACTTGTACACTAGATTTAAACATATGAGGTGTTGCCAATAACATACCCATTGATATCTCTGATAACATCGTATATTTGTAAGTGTAAAAAACTAAAGAAACTTCAAAATTACTTGTACCCATATCATATCGAGTATTGAAGTTTTGAAGCATTAACTCAAGTCTTATCGCCTTGCCATAGTAACCTTTTAAAGTTAACTGAAACTTCGGATATGGTAGATTAAAAAACGCGGCATATGGTGAGTTATTACCTAATTCAAACATTGCTCGTCCTTTAACATCCACAAGTTGAATTGTAATTACCGGTAAGAATGATGTGTCTAATCTAACTGATATATTTGTAATACCTAATAGTCCACTATCAACAGAGCCAGGTTTACCCCCCGAAGAAATAGTTTGTCTTATATAAAAATCATCACTTTTATTAGGATTAGATATTGAATTTTTTTTAGGTTGATTAACTCCCTCGCCCTTTAAAGTATCTTTACCTGTGATTTCGTCAGTATAAGAATTATCTAAAAATGTTTTACCTCCAGGTTTTAAGAAATTAATAGACGCAATTGAAACTGTTTGTATGCTATCATTATTAGCAACACCTAAAGCAAGTTTAGTTCTTGGTAACATTTTACACTCTAAATTAGCGTAAAATACTAAATCTTCTTGATTAACGTATCTTTCTTTAACTTTACCTTGTTCGTCAACAACTTTATTTGGGTCAACTATGGTGATATTATTATAATCAAAGTCAGTAAAAATATTTTCGGGTTTACCTACCATAGTAGAAGAAGTGATTTTCTAGTGCGTTTTTATAGTCTTGTAATGAAGCTACTAAAGGAAAAGGAATTGTCAATATAGACCCGTCCGCAATATTCCATTCTTGTCCTCCGTAAATTGGATTTGCAGTCATGATTAACCATCCAAAATATGGGGCTCCGTAATACTGTTGTGAAATTTTATCTAACCTAGTTTGACCTATTTTATAAATAAATCTTTTGTCCGTAGATTTACTAGGTAGATTAACATAAGGCACAACAGTCTGTTGTCCGTTAATTACAAAATTATTATATCTATTAAAATATTGTCTACCTGCCATTTTTATTTAAATTTAAATGGATTTAAATATAAGTCTTTAATTTTCTCCCCATTTGCGGTAACGTTAGCATCAGGAGTTGTATCATATTCACACTTTCTTAATTTACCTTTTACATAAAGTAATTCGTCTAAACCGTCAACGTATGGGTTGTATTCTGAAGACTTTTTAAACTTTTTGAAGTATTTTTCTTCATTCTTTAATTCTTTACTAAATCTATCGGCTACATTGTCAACAACTCTATTAACTCTTCTAACTAACTGATTATCATTTTCTATACCTTTTACGAGCGCCTTCTCAAATTCTTCTTTTTTAGATTTATCATCTAATATTCTTGCCATAATAATAAAGAAAGGTTTGTCATCATCAGATAAAACACTGTCGTAGTCAGTTTCGAATATTCCATCATAATAGGCGTTGTTAGCAATCGCATATGTTACGGTTATTAACTCGTTAAAATCCGGTAACACATCAATAAAAGTTCTGAAATCATCTCTAAGCTCATCTAAAGTATCTGCCGGTGAACTTGTACTCGCCGCTGAAACTTGGTCGGTACCTGTTATATTATAAACTCTCGGAACATTTCCCGACAACAATTTACCGTCCAACGCTTGTGAGACCAAACTAACTTTTCTAACAGTTTGATAAAAATTTTGTTGATAAATTGTTATTTCTTGTACTATTGTAGACATCGTATTTGAGAAGTCAGGTTGAACCCCTCTCAGATATGTACTTAAATTGTCTTTCAAATAATCTATGGTGGTTTCTTGGTCATAGGATGACCCATAATCCGCAAGGAATTCACTTATGATAGGATTTGAATCATCAAAAATATAGTCTTGGTTATTGTCAAATAAAGTTTGGACGGACCCCTCATAGTTAGATGGATTACCATAAATCATTACTTTCAAATCGTCGCTACCGTTTTTAGTTGGTAATTCAGTACTTTCAGGATTGTTTTCTCTTCTATCATTTAACAACATTAAAACACCGTAATTATTTGTTAAAACTACTTTTTCGAGTTGATTAACTATTGTTGTAAAATAATCCTTAGTACCATCATACAATTTATCCATAATATCCTTATACCCAATCTCACCTGTTTGACCACTAGTGACAGGGATATTTGTTATAATAGTACCAATTGTGGTACCACCATCATTTGGTTGTTGATTATCAACCTGAGCAGGAGTTGCTGGTTGTTCTCCATCCAATACACTTTGTACCAATGTTTTATCAAGCGCCGAGGTATCTTCGGTGAATACCGCTCTATCATCATAAACTTCAGTATTACCATAGTAATTAAATGACAATGCGTTTTGTAATTGCTCAACAGGTTTAGCAATACCTTGTCCTCCAATTATATTGAATGATAACGATATGTTTGCCAACATTGGTTGTACCCCAATACCTTCAGGATTTAGGTCAAAAATCAAAGGCTCGTATCCTATTTGTAGTCCTGTTGGTACAATCTTAGTGTGGAAAAAGTCGCCAATTCTTAACACAAGAATGGGGGGAGCACCAAAAGATGTATTAACCGCGTCATTATATTTTGGTGTACCATCCGGACCAATAACAGGTATAGTTTCACCAGGTCTAACACATTGATTTAAAAATGTTAAACGAGAGTTTAAACCCTCAGGTGTCATCGAGTGAAACGCCGGATTAAAATATTTTACTTTTTCTTGTATTGAGTCATAAATAAATGGATTACTTTCCTTAATAACTTCAAAATAATCACATTCTGAAAATAATTGTCTTAATATTTTTTTACCGATACCATCTTTTAATTTCTTAACAATATCAACTGTTGGTTGTGGTTGTGGTGGGTACTCGGTTACTGTTGTTGCCGATATTCTTGTTTCGTTAGTTTTCACTAATTTTTTTTCGGGTGGCGGTGGTGGAGGTAATTGTACAGGTGTTACATTTATATTAGAAATTCTTACCCTTCTACACGCCATGGCACTAACAGAATATGTCTGTGAGTTATCAGTAACTTTATTATTTTTATCTTTTACATCTACAGTGCAATCTACTGACCCCATAGTTCCAGTCCCTGCGTCCTCAGTTGATGCCGTAGTAGTTCCTGTAGTTACTTCTGAAGAATATTGTGGTATTGTAATAGTTTCACCCGCCCCTCTTGAATTAATTTTAAAAGTACCGTTGTCGATATATGTCCCCAAACCTTTATTTATAAAGTATTTTCTTACCGAATCAATACGTCTTTCAGATAAAGCATCATTATAAGCCACACTTGCACTTGCTGAAGCGGACCCAACCATATCAATACTTATTGTTCCCTTGGGCGAATCCCCTTCTAATATTTGTAGCGCATCTCGTATAAATTGGTCGTTAATTAAATTAAAATTGTTAATTATGATTTTATCAAAAAATGTATCTGTATTTTTCTCACTGCTATCGGCAGGAAATGTGTTTGAAGAAGTTGTACTGTAAGTTGATTTTTGAGATATGTAACTACTGTAAGCACTTCCATAATCTTCTGAAGTTGTTTTTACGTTTTTGTCTTTTGGTCCTGGCACGTCATTATCAAAATAAAACGCAAATCCTAAATATTTTGAATTAAATGCAGCCAAAGATGGGTCATCAGTTACTTGTTGTACTTGGTTATCAACAACCTCAGTTGTTACTTCTTCAGTATATTCAGTTGGTATTTCCCTTTTAACTCCCGCTAATTCCTCAGGTGTTAATCTTGGATTATTAATTATTTCTTGGTACGTATATAAATCCTTTGACGGTATTGTATTGAATTTTTTAGCTAACTCATAAATGTCGTATTTTACACAACCCGCAAAGAATGAATCTATTATTGAATTAACTTTATCCTTACTTTGACCTTTTAATTGTTTTTCAATAATAGCATTGATTACTGAAGGACTATCTACAATTATTTTCCAGCTCAACTGTCCTGTCCTACTAGTATCTTTGTAAGTATAAATCGGCTCCGGCCGTCCTATGAATGAAGTCGGGTTCCAGTTGGGTGAGCTAGATTCACTAAATTTAATATCATATGGTGGAAACCACATAACTCTACCGCCATTTGGCCCTTTTTCACAATCAGGTAATTCGTCATAAGTAAAACCAGGTCTACTTGATGTTCTCCAAGCTAAGTTTTCA